>Ga0209312_1000048_pt1 | contig 131877 bp, 119 predicted proteins | sample BioC13SIPDNA_4_FD_185744 | JGI IMG/M metagenome (GOLD analysis project Ga0209312, IMG submission 185744) | Anaerobic biogas reactor microbial communites from Washington, USA - Biogas_R1_B C13 SIP DNA (SPAdes) (version 2) | ecosystem: Engineered > Bioreactor > Anaerobic > Unclassified | place... | reverse complement strand
ACAAAAGTGAGGTTATCCATCTAAGCGGTGACAGCTATCGTTTAAAACACCGCCAAACCATTTTTGGGAATAACTAGGTGTCCAAAGTTATTTATCATTTTTTGTTCATTTTTACTTGACAGTTACACCTATCTCCTATTTCTTATTACATATTACCTCTAATATTAGGGATGAATTGTATATTCCCTCCAACTCTTGTTTTGCCCGATTCAATAATTGTATGTTCCAGGCGTTCAACTTCGCTTCTTGTCAGTTCAAGCTTGCTGTTGAATTTATTTTTAGAATCATCAAGGTAACAAATGAATTTGTTTTTGTTATTTTGATCTTGCAAAATAGTTATTAAATCACATGCCGATAACATCGGAAATTCATCACTTTCGATATGTGCTTCATTTTCTACAATATACTGAACACTGGTAAATCCACGGCGGGGCTTATCTTCAGTGTCAGGAATCAACCAATCACGTCCATTCTTTTTTGCATGCCTTAGTTTTCCGCGCCGTATCCACTGCCTTACCGTAACAGGCTCCACCCCAAGCATAGCCGAATATTGGTCAACTGTTAGGTAATCGCATTCGACCGTAATTAACGTGTGTTCCACAGTTGAGGTCATGCCACTGATTTCATCATTTTCAACTTCGATCTCATCAGCCTGACATAGATTCAGTTCCATGCTGTTCTCTAAAAACTGATATTCATAGTACCACCAAAGTTCTGTTAAGACAGGTAGTTTGGATTTCTTTACTGCTGCAATAAATTTTCCACATAGTTTAACCCTATTTTTTACAACTTCACTTGAATAGGCGGGGTCTTCGTTTAATCTTTCGTGTTCAACAAATAACTCTAATGATTTTAAAATATCTTCCCGTGTAAATAGATAATCCTCTCGGAATAGTTTTTCTTTAATGTCCATAGAGAACCCTCCAATAAATGTTTGATATTATTGTAACGCAGCGTTACAATAATATCAAATATTTTCCAGTAATTTATTCCTCAAAGTAACGACCATTAAAATCAATATCAATACTCTAATAAAGAAAAACCTATAGCAAAAGCTTTTAAACCACGCTATAGGTTTGGTTTTATTGTTCATCTATGCTTCAATATCTGTGCCGTCCTTAAAGGTAAACATGAATCCGCCATCAGGTAATACAGTGACTTTGTCAACAATAGCTAACCATAGTTTTTCATCAAATTCCTCAATAATTAACGGTCTGGTTTCTATATTCGGCACCCGTACATGAAACGCAGATTCACGATCTCACCTTGCTGAAACTGCTTGCGAAACCGCCACTTGCAGTTCTCAATGCACACCCCTGGTAACTTTCAACGATTACCCCATACCAATTCCACGGAAAAATGCCATAAACGTTAAAAACCGCTCCGCTAAACTGCAGGAACCGCTTAATTGCTGGAATTTCCGGCAAAACAAAAACCACCCACCGATAAAATTCTTTTTATCAATAGATGGTAGATTATTTGGTGGAGGCGGGGGGAGTCGAACCCCCGTCCGAAAGAAAGACCAGTCCAGTCTCTCCGAGCGCAGTCCGTGTTTTGGGTTTCGCTCATCCGACGCCCACGAACAGGCTTCTTAGAGCTATCCCCGATTAATTTCCCCTTAAAGCCCCTCGAGAAAGAAGGCTTCAGGGTACCCTAACTAAGTGACGCCCTGCACCAGGCCGTTAGGAAACCTGGCCGGACGAGCCGCCTAAGCGGCTAGTGCAAAATTATCTTCTGCAGTTAGTTTAAGTTTTCGCCTTTTTATCGAGCTGGCGACAACTCGGCTCGCTACTCGACCCATCTTATCCCCCGTCGAAACCAGTACGCCCCCATATATTATGGTAACTGCCGGTTGTGTTAATAGAGAATAAATGAGCTTATTTAATTTTTTGATTTACAACCGCATCAGTCATAATAATATCGTAGTAAACTTTTGTCAAGGTGATTCGGAGGAACCTTCCCCTTGATCTACTGGCGGCTGCGTTCTTTTACTGCTCGTTCAATATCGCGTTTGGCATCACGGGAGGCAAGGTCCTCACGCTTGTCGTACAACTTTTTACCTACCGCCACGGCTATTTCCATCTTGGCCAGGCCGTTTTTAAAGTAAATCTTCAGCGGTATCAGGGTCATTCCTTTTTCCTTCTGCATCCCCAGGAGATGATTTATTTCCCGGCGATTTAGCAGGAGTTTTTTGGGCCGCAAAGGGTCATGGTTGAAACGGTTGCCTTTGTCATAAGGACTGATGTGAAAATTATTCACCCAGACCTCCCCGCCTTTTATCGTAGCATAGGCATCCTGCAGGTTGCCCTTGCCCATACGCAGGGACTTGACTTCGGTTCCCACCAGTACCAGGCCGGCCTCGTAACTTTCTTTTATGTGGTAGTTATGCCGGGCCTTACGGTTATCAACCACCGGTTTTATGCCTTTTTGCTTGCCCATTTCTTTCACCCCGAAAAATAACCCTCGCCTTTGGTATACACGTCCAAGGCCAGGGTTTTTTTGCTGCAATATTTACATCTAAATTATACCTTAACCGCAGCTAATGGTCAAGGAAACTCCGGTGACAGGGGGACGGGGTTGTTGACACACTCCTAAGGAGTGTGTCAACAACCCCGTCCCCCTGTCACCCACATCTAAATTATAGCTTAACTACAACTAATGGTGAAGGAAACTCCTATTCCACCAGTTCGAAGTCAATTTTGGCATCATCTACATCTACTCGTACCAGCTGTACCTGCACCTGGTCGCCAATAGTAAATTTCCTGCCGCTGTGCCGGCCCACCAGGGTATAGTTACGGTCGTTAAACTCGTAATAATCATCGGTAATACTGGATATGTGCACCAGGCCTTCTACAGTATTATCAAGTTCGACGAAGAACCCAAAGGCCAGGATGGACGAAATACGGGCAGTAAACACTTCTCCTATAAATTGCTTCATATACTGGGCTTTTTTAATATCGAGCAGTTCCCTTTCTGCTTCCTCCGCCTTTATCTCCTGTAAAGTAGATTGCTCTCCATATAGAGCCATTTTCTTTTCCAGGGCAGCGCGCTTCTTAGTGTTCATGCTGCCGTCCAGCAGAGTGCTGAGAGCCCGGTGTACCACTAAATCCGGATAGCGGCGGATAGGACTGGTAAAATGGCAATAGTATTGGGAAGCCAGACCAAAATGCCCCAGAGCTTCGGGAGCATAGCGGGCATGTTTCATAGAACGAAGCAGGAGCATGGAAATCATCTGCTCCTCCGGCCTGCCCTTGATATCCTTCAGGATTTTCTGATAGGTAAGGGGCTCAATCTTTTTGCCTTTGATCTTATGCCCAAAGCCCCCCAGGACCAGATTAAGTTTAGTTATTGATTCCTCATCCGGCTTCTCATGCACCCGGTAAAGGATAGGAATCTGCTGCCAGTACATGTGCTCGGCCACTACTTCATTGGCCTTTATCATGAAATCCTCAATCAGCATCTCTCCCGGGCCCCGTTCTAAACGCTTTATTTCCACCGGTAAACTATTTTCATCCACAATCACCTTGGACTCGGGAAAATCAAAATCCAAACTTCCCTGGGCTGTCCTTCTTCCCCTGAGAATATCTGCCAGTTCTTTCATCAGGTAGAAATCTTCCAGCAATTCCTCATATTTAGCTTTTTCCTCCGGGTCATCATCGGCTAAAATACGGTTAACCGAGGTATAAGTCATGCGTTCTCGAATTTTTATTACTGATTTGCAAATATCATAGTTTTGCACCTGCCCACTGTGGTCGATATCCATTATACAGCTCATAGCCAGTCTTTCCTGATTAGCATTAAGGCTACATATGTTATTGGAAAGTTCCGGCGGCAGCATAGGCAAGACTTTATCAATCAGATAAACACTGGTCCCACGGGCAAAGGCCTCCCGGTCTAAACGGCTATCTTCCCTGACGTAATGAGAAACATCTGCGATATGGACTCCTAACCGGTAGCCTTCCGGAATGCGGCTGATAGAAACGGCATCGTCCAGGTCTTTAGCATCTTCGCCATCAATGGTAACCATCTGCAGGTCTCTCAAATCGCGACGCCGAGATAGTTCTTCATCCGACAGAGGACGGGCTGCTTCACTGGCTTCTTCCAGCACGGCTTCGGGAAACTCGGTTCTTAGGCCATGTTTTTTAATTACCACCTGCAAATCTAATCCGGGCTCACCTTTATGCCCCAATACTTCTACAATTCTTCCTTCCAAAGCCCGGTCTTTACCTGGCCACGCGGTTATATTTACCACCACTTTATCCCCATCTTTAACTGTCATTTTCCTGACCGGGCGAACATAGACCGGGTAAAAATGGCGATTATCGTCCGGTATTACCTGGCTCTGCTTTTTCCCTCGTTCAAAAGTACCTACCAGTTGCTGATTGACCCGTTTAATTACCCGGATTACCTCGCCTTCCGGGCGCTGTCCCCCGTTATGACCGGCACTTAGCCTTACCATAACCTTATCGCTGTGCATGGCACCGTTCAGTCCCCCGCTGTATACGAATATTTCGGGATACTTCACATCATCAGGCACTAGAATACCGTAACCGCGCTGGTTTAATCTTATTGTTCCTTTAATTAAATTCATCATCTCGGGCAGACCGTACTTATTTTTGCGGGTCTTGACTATCTCCCCCTCTTTTTCCAGCCGTCCCAGCACTTTATTAAATTTATTTTCCTCTTCCTCGCTAATGCCTAAAACTGCGGTTAGTTCAGCATAACTTAGCGGTCGGTAGCTTTCCTGGCGCATATGCTCCATAATGCCATCACTATTTATCATGGGTCCTCCTTAAATCTAAAATATTTTTCCTTCTCAGACATAACCCCCGGGGGTCAGTGGTCGGCCGGGCAGACACAGGGGTCTGCCCCTACACAGGTGGTGTCTCACCCCAGAGTCTGATGACTGACGTACCCTTATTATTCGGTTTATCAGAGTACCGGGCAGACACATGGGTCTGCCCCTACATAGTTGGTGTCTCATCCCAAACGTATGACTTCTTGGGCCTACCTTATGACCCCTCACTCCTTACTCCTCACGCCTCACTATTTATTATTCCCCTTTATCGGTTACAATTTACTTCTATAATCCAATATCGGCGGCAATTGTTTTCATACTTTCCAGGGCAATGGCCATAAATTCATCCAGTTCTAATCCCATATCGGTGCAGGTGGCCATTTTCTCGCGGCTGGCACCCCGGGCGAAGGATTTCTCTTTGAAACGTTTTTTCAGGGATTTTAACTCTACCCCGACCAGGCTTTTGTCTGGTCTTACCAGTGCCGCCGCAGTTATAAATCCACTAACCGGGTCAGTAGCAAATAAAGCTTTATCCATCATGCTTTTGCGCTCCAGGCCATGAGCATCGTTATGTACCTTAACCGCATAAACAATATCGGCCGGTAACCCATGTTTCTCTAAAATCTCGGCCCCCTTAAGGGAATGGGCCTTCAGGTCTTCCGCAGTAAAATCATAATCAATATCATGTAACAGCCCGGCCAGTCCGTATTTCTCTTCATCTTCTCCCAGCTTGCGGGCTAAACCGCGCATTATTGCCTCTACCGCCAGGGAATGATTAAACAAATTTTCATTATGCAGGTACTCTTTCAGTAATGCTATGGCTTCTTCTCTTGACATCATTCTGCCTCCTCTACTAATGTTTATTACTAATAAAATTGCTAATAGCTCTGGCTATTTTCTCCTTTTCCTTGCCCATGGTGGCTACGTGTGTGGAGCAGTCGAGCTCTATCAGCTCTGTATGATTAATTTTTTCCTGCAAATAATAAATACTGCGCGGGTGTACCGACTCGTCCTGCAAAGACTGAATCAGCAGCACCGGCAGACTTATATTATGTACTTCCTCCATCACGGTATTACGCAGATTCATTACACTTTGAAATGCCCTGGCCGGAATCACATTATAAGCGAATCGACCCTCTTCCTCCAGTTTTCGTAATAGTGGGCTATCCTTTTTAGGATAGTAAGGCCGAATGCGCCCTATTAAGGGACTGGCTGCTGTCAGCAAGGGAAAGCGATTGAAAACGGGAGCATTTATTGATATTACTCCCTGCAATCCCTTTATCAGAGAGCCTGCATGTAAGGCTAGAAGCCCACCCATGGATAACCCCCCGACAAAAACCCGTTGATAGTTCTCCATTAAAAAGTCTAACTCTTTTTCTATCGCATTATACCATTCTTCCCAGTTGCTCTGGTTTAGTAAACGGGGACTGGAGCCGTGCCCGGGCAATAGCGGGGCACTTAGCGTACACCCGCTTATTTCATGAATTAAATGAGCCGTGGGATATAATTCGGATGGAGAAGCAGTAAAACCATGGATAAATAACAGAGCCGTCTTCTGGCTGCCGCTTAAGAAGATAGGTTGCACCTGAGGGTGTATGTAATTCATCATTTACCTCCAGCTTTCCAAGCCCAGGGGGCTATAGACGATATTTTTGCAGTTAAGGAGAAAAGCTGCTAATAAAAAAGCCGCCAGAAGACGGCAGCATTATATGTAAAGGTTTTATTACATTTTCTATACGACAGACAATCCAGAGACAACAACTGAATATAGGGGCGGGAAACAATAGTATAAAGAGAAATGCGTAGGCATTTCAACCTTAATCCAAAATTCATAATTAAGAATTCATAATTATCCCCATACTTTTGGTTACCACTGTGCTTCGCCATACCTATACTGACTGCTACCAGCACCCTATTTTCTTATATATTATCCCATAATAGCCAGGACCATAGTTATTATCATAAAAACAGCGCACAGGTAAGCCGTAATTTTACTAAGTAAATCATCCACGCCCTTTTTCTTCCCGAAAATTGCTTCGCTGCCACCAGCAATGCTTCCAGAAAGGCCTGCGCTTTTTCCGGATTGGAGAAGAATAGTAGTTATTAAACCCAGGGCACATAGAATTTGAAAAACCAATATGATAGTTTTGAGCAAGTCTACACCTCCCGTTTAAAGAAAAACATTTATTTTGTATTCACTCAGGGTTATGCAGCAAAATCACAGACTACATTTTATCATAAAAAGAGTAAAAACAAAATACTTGCTCTATTTCTTAAGATTGTAAAAAGTCTTTATTCCCCTATAAACTGCAAAAGTGTCGAGTTCCTCTTCAATCCGCAATAATTGGTTATACTTGGCTACCCGGTCAGTCCGGGCTGGTGCTCCGCTTTTTATTTGTCCGCTGCCGGTAGCTACGGAAATATCAGCAATAGTCGCATCCTCGGTTTCCCCGGAACGGTGGGATATAACACAGGTATAACCAGCCCGCCGTGCCATTTCAATAGTATCTAAAGTTTCGGTCAGGGTACCAATCTGGTTAACCTTAATTAGTATACTGTTACATACCCCCAGTTCAATCCCCCGGGCTAGCCTTTCGGTATTAGTTACAAAAAGATCATCCCCTACCAGCTGAATTTCCTTACCTAAACGGTCAGTTAGCAGTTTCCAACCTTCCCAATCATCTTCAGCCAGCCCATCCTCGATGGATATTATGGGATAGCGTTCCACCAGGGAAGCATAGAAATCGACAACTTCCTGCGATGATAAGACCTGTTGGGTACTTTCAAAATGGTATTTGCCGTCCCGATACAGTTCCGTAGCAGCAACATCCAGTCCCAGGAAAATATCTTTACCTGCCTGGTAACCAGCCTGGGCAATAGCCTCCAGGATAACTTCAATAGCTGCTTCATTGGAAGGCAGGTTGGGAGCAAATCCACCCTCGTCACCTACCGCCGTGGCCAGGCCCTTACCTTTCAAAACCGTTTTGAGGGTGTGATAAATTTCTACCGTCATACGCAGCCCTTCTGTAAAAGACTCAGCACCGGCAGGTATTATCATAAATTCCTGGATATCAACGTTATTATCGGCATGTTCGCCACCATTAAGAATATTCATCATAGGAACCGGAATTTCCCGGGCATTGACACCCCCGATATACTGGTAAAGAGGTATTTCTAGAAAATTAGCAGCAGCCCGGGCAACAGCCAGAGACACGCCCAGTATAGCATTGGCTCCCAGTTTGCCTTTGTTTGGGGTGCCATCCATTTCTATCATCAGGGTGTCTATGTCTACCTGGTGGGTTACATCCATGCCAATAACTTCAGGCGCTATAATTTCATTGACATTTTCCACCGCCTGTAATACCCCTTTGCCATTATAGCGGTCATTATCCCCATCTCTTAATTCCACCGCTTCGTGGGCACCGGTTGAAGCCCCGGAAGGAACAATAGCCCGTCCCATAGTTCCATCTTCTAATATTACTTCCACTTCTACGGTAGGGTTACCCCGTGAATCCAGAACCTCTCGACCAAAAACATCAACAATAACACTCATTCTAATCATCCCTTCAATTTAAAAATTGATACTGTTGGAAATACCTGAATTTATTGCTCGGCAGGGCAGACACATGGGTTTGCTCCTACACCTTACGCCTCGCACCTTACTCCTCACTCTAAACAGATAATCAAGTTTTGAAATTCGAAGATACATACAAGACAACCCTGTTATTAGCGCCTAATTAGTATCTCCCCGGTCATTTCTTCCGGTATAGGAATTCCCAATAAATCCAGCATTGTAGGAGCTATGTCCCTCAGGGCACCATCCTCCCGCAAGGACTGGTGAATAAATTCATCAGCTACCAGTATAAAAGGAACCTCATCGGTAGTATGAGCGGTGTATGGGGTCCCTTCGGCTGAACACATCTTTTCACAGTTACCGTGGTCAGCGGTAATAAGTACACAACCGCCTTTGTCCAATACCGCTTCCACCACCTGGTCCAAACATTGGTCAACCACCTTAACGGCTTCTACCGCTGCCTCCAGTATCCCGGTGTGGCCAACCATATCAGGGTTAGCATAGTTCATGATTATTACATCATAATAGTCCTTTTTTATCTGCTCTATTACTTTGGCAGTTACTTCCCGGGCGCTCATTTCCGGTTTTAAGTTGTAGGTAGGGACATCGGGAGAAGGAATAAGAATACGATCCTCACCGGGGTTAGGCTCTTCCGCCCCACCATTAAAAAAGAAAGTCACATGAGCATATTTCTCCGTTTCTGCTATTCGCAGCTGATGCAGTCCGTTATCAGCCAGTACCTCACCTAAAGTATTATTCAGGTTCTGGGGCATAAAGGCTACCGGAACATCGATAGTTGCATCATACTGGGTCATGCAAACATAATATACCTGCGGACGCATCCGTCGTTCGAATTTATCTAACGCAGGGTCTACAAAAGCCCGGGTAATTTCCCGAGCCCGGTCAGCACGGAAATTAAAAAATATTACCCCGTCACCATCCTTGATTAAGCCCTGGGGCTTGCCTTTGGTATCTATTATTACAACCGGTTCAACAAATTCATCAGTTAGCCGGGCCTCATAGCTGTTAACTATAGCAGCATAAGCGTTGGGGGCTTTAACCCCCTCTCCCATTACCAGTGCATTGTAGGCCTTTTCAATCCGATCCCAGTGATTATCCCGGTCCATAGCGTAATAGCGACCTGACAACGAGGCTATTTTCCCTGTGCCTAATTCCTGCATCTTCTTCTCCACTGCAATAACAAAATCCCCGGCACTTTTGGGATTAACATCCCGTCCATCCAGGAAGGCATGGACATACACTTCCTCAACCCCACGCTGCCGGCACAGCTTAAGCAAAGCATAAAGGTGTTCCAGATGACTATGAACTCCCCCATCGGAGAGTAAACCCATCAGATGTAAAGCACCCTGATTTTTGAGGGCATAATCTATGGCGGCATTAAACTCCGGGTTATCAAAAAAACTGCCATCCTCTATAGTACTGGTTATACGGGTAATCTCCTGAAATACTACCCGTCCTGCACCTATGTTCAAATGCCCCACTTCAGAATTTCCCATCAGACCACGGGGTAAGCCTACATCCAACCCAGAGCATTTCAGGCTGGTAGAGGGATATTTATCTGCTAAACGGTAAAAATTTTGCGGATTAGCCAGGGTTATGGCATTATCCTCACAATCGCTGCGCAATCCCCAGCCATCCAGAATCATTAGAACCAGTGGTTTATTAATTGCCATTACTATTTAAACCTCACAATACCGGCAAATGAGTTAGGCTGCAGGCTGGCTCCGCCAACCAGGGCACCATCTACATCAACTTCACCCATAAATTCCGCAATATTCTCTTCATTGACACTGCCGCCATAAAGAATACGGACGGAATTAGCCAGTTCCCGGTCATATATTTTAGCCAGGTAACTGCGGATAAATCCTATCATTTCCTGGGCATCATCACTGCTGGCATTTACCCCAGTGCCAATCGCCCAAACCGGCTCATAAGCTATTACTAATCCCTGAGGTGCAAAAGTGATATTTTTCAAATCCCGGGTAAGCTGTTCTTTAACTACTTCCCGGGCTCTATTATTCTCCCGTTCCTGCAAAGTTTCTCCTACGCAGAGAATAGGAATAAGTTCTGCATCCAGAGCCGCCCTTACCTTACGGTTTATAATGGTATCGTTTTCCCCCATTATCTGACGCCGCTCCGAATGTCCCAGAATAACATAAGTACAACCGGCATCAACCAGCATGGCCGGTGATATTTCGCCGGTATAGGCACCTTTCATCTCCCAAAACAGGTTCTGAGCACCTAATTTAATTTTTGAACCCGCAAAAATCCGACTCATTACCGTAAGACTGGTAAAGGGCGGGCAAACAACCACCTCCACCCCGGAATGGTCTGCCAGCAGTGGTAACAGTTCCTGCCCATATTGCTCAGCGTCTTTCAGGCTCTTATTCATTTTCCAATTAGCAACTATAAGAGGAGTTCTCAACTACATCCCCCTTTCCCCAGTTTAGTATCCACAGGCTGCTACACCCGGCAGTTTAATTCCCTCCAGAAATTCCAGGGTAGCGCCGCCGCCAGTTGATATATGGGTAATTTTATCCTCCAACATCAGGTCATGGGCTATTACCGCAGAATCTCCGCCGCCAATTACGCTGACTGCCGCTGCATTGGCCATAGCCCTGGTAATTTCCTTGCTGCCCCTGGCAAATTGTTCATATTCATAAACCCCCATGGGGCCATTCCAGATAATCGTCTTAGCCTGGTTAATCTCTTCCCGGTAAATGTCTATGGTTCGTGGACCAATATCAACAATCATCATGTCATCGGGTACTTTGTCAACACCAACTACCGTAGCAGCAGCATCAGCTGATATCTCCCCGGTAATTACCACATCAACCGGTAACAACAGCCGTACCTTTTTTTGTTCGGCTTTATCCAACAAACGGCTGGCTTCATTTAGCAAATCCTTTTCCAATAAAGATTTGCCCACATTTTTACCCTGAGCCTTAAGAAAGGTATTGGCCATACCGCCACCAATTAATATAATGTCCATTTTCTCCAGCAGGTTCTCTATTATGCCCAGTTTATCAGCAACTTTGGCACCACCCAGAATGGCCATGCGCGGTCTTTCTGGAGATTCCACTACACTTTTTAGCATATTAACTTCGGCTTCCATCAGAAAACCAGCATAGGCGGAAAGATACTCAGCAACTCCCACAGTAGACGAATGCGCCCGGTGGGCAGTACCGAAGGCATCATTTATATATATATCTCCCAGAGTAGCCAGTTGCCTGGAGAAATCAGGGTCATTTTCTTCTTCACCGGCACGAAAACGCAGGTTTTCCAGCAGTAATACTTCCCCCGGCTTCATATTATTAACTTTTTCCTCTACCTCGGAGCCAATACAGTCCTCAGCAAAGCTAACCGCCGCACCATTTAGTAAATCTTTAAGATGGGGTGCCAATCCCTTCAAGCTGTATTTTGGGTCCGGTTTACCCTTGGGTCTTCCCAGGTGGCTCATGAGTATGAGTTTGCCATTATGAGCCAGAACATACTCTATAGTCGGAAGAGCTCCCCGCATTTTACCATCATCCAGAATATTACCTTGTTTATCCATAGGTACATTAAAATCAACCCGCATTAAGACGCGTTTTCCATCCAGTTCTACATCCCTGAGATTTCTCAAGCCAAACACCTCGCAAAAAAATTATCCATTAGTACCGGAGTACATAGTAGCTTTCTCGTCCATTAACCCGAATATTTTGACGCGGAACCCGCGGATTCTTCAGGGAACTACGTGGATTCATTTAGGGTCAAAATAAAGAGAAAAATTATTATTAATTTAAAACCTACTATCCTTTTTTTGCAATCAAATAAGGAGATTTGCAGTGGAATAAAAACGGTATAAAAAATCCGCGTAAATCCCTGCTAAATCCGCGCGAGCGAAACGAGCCCGCGTCTATTTCCCCTAATCAGAATTCCTTAGCTATAAAGGCCACCACATCAATTACCCGGACGGAATAGCCCCATTCATTATCATACCAGGCTATTACCTTGGCCATACGGTCACCTACCACCATGGTTAAGAGCCCGTCAACAACAGCGGAATTGTTTTCGCCCCGGTAATCACTGGAAACCAGTGGTTCTTCTGTATATTTTAATATGCCCTTTAGATTGGTTTCACCGGCAACCTTAAAGGCATTATTAATCTCCGCCACCGTAGCTGCTTTCTCCAGTTCCACGGTCAAATCTACCAGGGAAACATCGGGGGTTGGTACCCGGGTAGCCATACCGTCCAGTTTGCCCTCCATTTCTGGAATAACCAGTCCCAATGCGCTAGCCGCACCGGTTGAGGTAGGAACAATGGATAGGGATGCAGCCCGTGCCCGTCTCAGGTCATTATGAGCCAGATCTAGAATACGCTGGTCATTGGTATAGGAATGAATAGTATTCATGAGTCCTTTGACTATACCAAAATTCTCAAGTAAGACTTTAGTTACCGGTGCCAGGCAGTTGGTGGTGCAAGAAGCATTGGAAACCACATCATATTCAGGCCTATATTTATCATGATTCACGCCCATAACCATAGTCAGGTCAACCCCTTTACCTGGGGCCGTTAAAACCACTTTCCGAGCACCTGCGCTCAGGTGTTTGGCCAGTTTCTCCCGGGTACGGAAAGCTCCGCTGGACTCAACCACGATTTCTACACCCAGCTCTTTCCAGGGTAATTGTTCCGGATCTTTATTGGACAGGTAGCGAATTTTTTGTCCATTAAGCAGCAGGTAATCTTCCTCAACTTTTACCTCGCCGGAATAGACCCCGTGGATAGAATCGTATTTAAAGAGGTGCGCATTGGCTTTGGCATCCCCCAGGTCATTTATCGCCACCAGCTCAATATCGTCCCGCCCCAGAGCTATTCTGGCAACTAGTCGGCCGATTCTTCCAAACCCGTTGATAGCAACTTTAACTGCCATCAATATCACCCTTTCTGTTTATTAATTTTTATAATTTTTCTGGTTCAGCTAATGCTTGTTACCTAAACAAATATTAACCATTCCTTTATTATTATTTATTATTTCTCTGGCCGCCCCTTCATCAGTAATAAGGGCCTTCTCCTGTCGATTGCCCAGTACCGCCTCAATGGCCTTAGCCTTGTTACTGCCACCGGCGACCGCAATCACGGTTTCAATATCATCCAAATCAGCTAATTCCAAACCAACCCCGGGAACTTCATAAACTATTTTGCCCTTTTCATCAAAATAATATCTCAATGCTTCACCTACAGCATTTCTTCTTTTTAAAAAATCAATCTCGTCTGCAGTAAGCTGTCGGCGATTAGCCATCTCAATAGCTGACCCGATACCATGCACCAGTATGTCGCAGGATTTAATGCTTTCAATTACCCGGGCAATATGGAAGTCCTTTTTTAATATTTCCACGGTGCTTTCTTCCAGATTATCAGGAATATGCAATAGCCGATACTGAGCACCTATAGCCGTGGCTATTTTGGCGGCAATAGTGCCGGCCTGTTGTTCCATTTCTTCTCCCAGCCCTCCCCGGGCGGGTACTACCACGACATCTGGCAATTGAATACCCGGGCCAATAGCATCAGCCATTTCTGCCAGGGTAGTACCACCAGTAACTGCCAGGGTGCAGGAAGGGTAAAGCAGCTTTTTTAAATAACGAGCCGCCGCCCGGCCCAAATCCTTCCGGGTTAATTCATCCGTGTAGGAATCACCCGGTACTACAATCACTTCAGGTATATTAAACAAATGTTTAATCTTCTCAGCTAATGTTTGGGTTTGATATAAGAAAGGTATAATTTCATCGATTTCATGCAGCATAGTTTCACCAGTCGGGGTAAGGTATAACCCGGCCGGAGTGATATGTATAATTCCCCGTTCTTTTAAAATATCAACCTCACTGCGAACCGCCCTTTCGGAAAGACCCAGGTCTTTAACCAGCTGCCTTCTGCCTACCGGTTGCCGGTGCATTACCTGACGTAACACCTGGTACCTGCTCTGGATAGTTTCCAGAGTTTCCGGGGCAAAGCGTTCCAGGAGCGAAAATAATCTATCCATACAACTATCCTCAGGGTATTATAGTGGGGTATATATGCACCCCAGGGACAAAATTGTCCCAAAGCTTAGATCATGTATACAAAGCCCATAATTCTATTAAATATTATATCACAATGACCTAAATATGTTACTTTTAATGTAATAAAAATAATTTAATACCGTTTACGTGCCATGGTGGATAATATGCCCAGTTCCTGGCGGTATTTAGCTATCGTACGACGGGAAATCCTTATGCCTTTCTTATTCAATATCTTGGTAATGGCATCATCACTTAAAGGTTTGGTGGGATCTTCTGCAGCCACAATTTCTTCCAACATATGTTTTATGCTCTTGGAGGAAACTTTCTGACTGCCGTGATGTAATTCTACTCCGGTGCTGAAAAAATATTTTAGTTCAAAAAGCCCCTGGGGGGTTTGAATATACTTGTTGGTGGTAGCCCGACTAACAGTTGATTCATGCACCTCAACAATATCAGCTACCTGTTTGAGATTTAAGGGTTTTAAATATTCTACTCCGCCATCTAAAAATTGAGTCTGAATATCAACTATACAACGAGCCACTTTGTACAGAGTCATGCGCCTTTGCTCTATGCTGCGAATCAACCAGATGGCAGAACCCATTTTATCCTCCAGGTACTTCTTGGCATCCTGAGAAAAAGAATTAGGCTGGCGCAGAATACTCTTGTAAACCTGGTTAATAATCAGGCGGGGGAAATTAAAATCATTAACTATAACAATATATTCTCCCTCTACCTTTTCTACAAAAACGTCAGGCAGTATATACTTGATTTCATTATTATTGCTATACTGCAAACCGGGCCTGGGATCCAGCGTCCTAATCAGATCACCGATATCCTGTATTTCTTGCACTGGTACGGCCAGGGCCTGAGCAATCTTATTCAGCTTACCCTGGGCCAGATCCCCCAGATGATAATTAATAATATCCCAGGCTATCTGACTTTCTTTACCATAGTGTCTTAATTGCAACAGCAGACACTCGGCCAAATCGCGAGCCCCAACTCCATGAGGGTGAAAAGACTGGATTAATTCCAGAGCCTCTTGCACCTTTTCTCGGCGCACATTAAGTTTACTGGCTACTTCATCCAAATCCACGCAAAGATATCCATTACTATCAATACTGCCAATCAGGTAATTCCCGATAGCCAAATCATCTTCTTTTTTGCTGGCAATATGCAGTTGAAATTCCAGATGTTCATAAAGGCTGGGCCTGCGGGTCAAAAAATTATCAAACGATTTCTCTTCTTCTTTTTCTTGGGAAGAATAGCCTATGTCCCGGTCGTGGAAATATTCCATCCACTCTTCCATCTTAGTGTTGTCAGAACTATCATTATCTCTTTCTATCTCCCCTGATTCTTCTCTTTCCTCTAAAAAAGGATTCTCTTCCAATTCCCTTTGTACATATTCAGTTAATTCCAGGGTAGACATCTGCAGAATAGCAATGGCCTGGCGCAGTTCCGGTGTCATAAGTAACTTTTGCTGCTGTTCAAGAAAAACATCGTGAGTTAACCGCATGCAGATCCCCCTTTTCTCTATCTCTCTACTATAAATATTTCTGCACTGCTCAATTTATACCCTTGTATATGTACTGGAATGGAACAGATAAGTAAATCATACCAGGTATTAACTTGCACGATTTAACACTATCTTTGATTATGACCACTATTACTGAATCAGCATAAGTTCATAATTGCCCAATAATATCTTCCGCGATTTTTTCCAACCTGCGCATCCGGTAAGCAACTCCGGGTTTACTAAGAGGTGGATCAGTCAGTTCTCCCAGTTCCTTCAGGGTATAATCAGGATAGTTTACCCTGAGAAGAGCCAGTTCCTTAAGCTGGGGCGGTAGGTTCTTCCACCCTTTCTTTTCCCTCGCCCGGTTGATTAAGTCTATCTGCCTTACTGAAGCATCAATAGTCTTGGCCAGATTGGCAGTTTCACAGTTTACCTGCCGATTTACGGTATTACGCATTGATTTGATAATACGTACATTTTCAAATTCTAATAGCGCTCGATTGGCACCTACAACCCGTAAAAAATCTCCGATTTTCTCACTTTCCTTTATATATAATACCAAAGTATTTTTTCTTTCAAAAATACGAGCTTCTATATCAAAACGAGCCAGTAATTTCTGCACCTGGGTAGCCATTTTTCCATCGATAAACACTATTTCCAGGTGGTAATCGTTTTCCGGCCGATTAACAAATCCCCGGCTCAAAAATATCCCTCGCAAATATGAACGTTTGCAACAGGTCTTTCTAGTTAAATGAGGTCCTGGTTGATTCTTATTATTATTATTATCTTCTATCAGGTGTAATTCCTGCAATATCGACAAATTATCTGCAGAAAAATAGGTATTTACTTCGTAAATTTTTGTTTTTCCAAAGCGCTTATAATTTTCTATGTGAACCGTAGATTGTAAACCGTAGCTTTCCTTAAGCAGTTTAAATATTTTACGCGCAGTGGCTGCATGCTCAACCCTAACCCGCAAGTTGCATTCATTGTCCCCAGATCCAATAACGATAGTAGCGCTGGCCAGTAAAGCCGCAAGTTCAGCTTTGCCACAACATTCTTTTTCCGGCATCACCCGGGCCAACTCATTCCTAACATCATGGGAAAAACTCATAGCTACAATTCTCCTATCGTCTCCAGTATGACCCGGGCCAGTTTGTCGGCATCATGCCAGGCCACCTCGGTATCAGAAACAAGATCCCATTCTATAACATTTATTCCCATTTTGGTGATTTCGTCCGCTGCTGCCCTTACTGGTACTGCTTTTTCCTCTATGTATCGCCTTAATCGTTCTTCATCAATTTTGCCGCAGTTTACTACAGCATAATCAATTATCTGTTTGCCGCTGTGCTTTTGAATTACCTTCAAGTGATCAGCAGCGGTGAAGCTATCGGTTTCACCCTGTTCAGTCATAATATTGCTTATATAGAATTTAGGTGCCGGGGAACTGGCTATAGCCTCAATAACTCCTTTAACCAGGAGATTGGGAATAATGCTGGTATATAGACTCCCCGGGCCAATAATAATGGCATCAGCCTCATGGATAGCCTGCAGGGTCTCCGGCAATGGCCCACATTCAGGCATAAGGAAAACTTCCTTAATACTGGCCGGATAATCACGAATAGCCGTTTCACCGAGTACCCGGTTACCATCCGCCATCATTCCTCCCAGGGTCACCGGTTCCAGAGTAGCAGGAAGGACTTTTCCTCTAACTGCCAGTACCTTGCTCACTTCTCTAATGGCTGAGATAAAATCTCCAGTAATCTCCGTCATTGCTACCAGGAGCAGATTACCCAAATTATGTCCCTGAAGACTTCCCCCTTGAAGGAAACGGTGTTGAAAAACCTTGTCCATGAGGGTTTCAGTTTCGGCCAGAGCTACCAGGCAGCTGCGGATATCTCCAGGTGGTAATACCCCCAGTTCACTTCTTAGCCTTCCGGAACTGCCCCCATCATCGCTAACTGTTACCATTGCCGTAAGCCGTGATGTATATCGCTTCAGACCTTTTAGCAATACAGACAAGCCGGTCCCACCGCCTATTACCACGATTGCCGGCTCATTTTGACTAATATCCATTTATTCCTCCATTTTATATTTTGCAACATCTCTATGCCGGGTTAAAACATTATATCCCATCTTCTTTAAGTGCCCGGCTACATAATCAGCCAGTACCACCGAGCGGTGCTGCCCTCCGGTACAGCCTATCGATACTGCTAAATTAGTTTTGCCTTCCTGTACATAATAAGGGATTAAATACTTTAGGAGATTTAAAAACCGGCGGGTAAATGATTTAGTAACTGGTGAATCAAGCACATATTCAATTACATCACGATCCTGCCCGGTTAACATGCGCATATGAGGATCATAAAAAGGATTAGCCAGAAATCTTACATCCATAACAATATCGGAATCCAGGGGAATACCCCATTTATAACCAAAAGAAGCAATATTAACGGTAAACTTGCCCGTACCGCTTTCACTGTACAGGCTCTGTAATTTATCCTTTAATAATCGGGGGGAAAGTCCGCTGGTATCAATTACTAGATTAGCCTTACCCCGCAGTTCCTCTAGCATTCTCCGCTCCAGTTGTATGGCTTCGGTTAGCTGGCGCCGGTCTGACAAGGGATGGCGGCGCCGGGACTCTTTAAACCGCCGGATGAGGACATCATCAGAGGCCTCCAAAAAGAGAATTTCATAGGGTATGCGATCCTCCTCCAGTTCCTGCAGTGACTGGGTCAGATCACTGAAGAATTCCCCGCCCCGGACATCTATGACCAGAGCTACCTTGTCAACCCGGCCTTCAGACTGCATGCTTAATTCTACGAATTTTAATAATAAAGCCGGGGGTAAATTATCAACACAATAATATCCCATATCCTCCAGGCAGTTAATTACCTGGGTCTTTCCAGCCCCAGAAAGACCGGTGATTATAAGTATGTGCAGTTTCTCTTCATTTTTCTCCACTGCTTATGGCCTCCCCCTTGACGCCTGTTAGCTACCTGCTCAGAAGCAATTCCCAGCTTTTCCACCAGTTTTACCCCATAATCCAGGTTGCCTACCGTTTCCTGGAAATGTGCATCACTATTAATTATGAAATCGACTCCCACCCTGTCTGCTTCAATTATAGCAGAAATAGCGGGGTGTTCGTGTGCGCAATTTATTTCAAAAAGTACATTTTTAGTTACACAGGCACGGGCTACTTCGGCAATATTCACCGTAAAAAACAGACCCGGGTGAGATAATATATCCAGTTGGGGATTGTTATAAATAACTTCTACCGTAGCCTTGGTATTGTTGTTAATGGCTTTCTCCTGCTGGCCCCGCCCCAGGTGGCGCAGCGAATTTTGCACAAAAATCCCCCAGCCTTCTTTAATTGAGGTAGGAAGGGTATAGGGATGGAGGCCGGCAATAAGAATATCCAGCTGGGCAATAATTTCATCCGGTACATCCAGAGTTCCCTGCAAATCCCGAATATTAGCCTCTGCTCCCACCAGAACCTTAATGTCCGGATAATTATCAGCTATGGCGTCCAACTTCTCTCGCAGCTTCAGGTACTCGTCAGCATTGCTGACTCCAATAACTGCTGCCAGGGGACCATGGTCGGTGATAGCCACTTCTTTTAAACCCCGCTCCCGGGCTGCATTAATAATGTCCTCTTCATTCTGACTGCCATCACTACGATAGCAATGGGTATGGTAATCTCCATATAACTGCATGAAAAACACCTCGTTATAGTTTTAGCATCCGACAATAGCTTTAGCCAGAAAAAAAATCTGAGGGAGGTTATAAGCCTCCCTCAGGTTTTCTAAAGTTATGCCAATTGTGCCTTAAGATAATCAATTACTTTTACCGGGGTGGGATTGATGCCATATTCCAACGCCAGGTAAACGCTGGCGTAATCTCCTATATAAACCAGCGAGTAAAAGCGGGCCAGATAAGACTTTCCCTGGCTGTGTATCTCGATTATCTCTTTTACCTGATCCTTAATTATGTCTTTACTGATTTCTATACGCCGCTGAACCCGTTCGTTATCATATTTATCTCTTAGAATAATACAGCTAATTGAAGCCAGCAACGGCTGGGGCACTTCAAAACCTACGATTTCATTATGATTTAATTCAGGAAGAATACTATAGTAAGCCGGGCATTTGGCGTTTTCATTAATTTGTGCCTTCCAGCGCAGGGCAGCGACTTCCGATACCCCTGCAGTACCCCATATAACCGGAAGCGAATCTTTAAGTTTTGCGGCTATTATCCGGGCCTCATTACTCGAAACATCAACTCCGGGATGCAGCTCTTCCCGCATTCCCCGCAAAACTTCTATTGTCTCCTGTAATTCCTGGCGAACCCCTTCTACTATTCCCAGTTCCTCCAGTAACAGAGCCAGGGGTGCAAATAAATACCCGGTAGCCGCACGCGGTACTAATCCTGTCGGTATTTCCACTACCCCATAACCATCTTTTTCCGCCATAGCTTTTAACTTACCCCCGGTGGTAACACAAATAATAGAAGCACCCTGTTCCCGCGCCTGGCTGTATGCGCTTAAAGTCTCTTCCGTATTGCCGGAATAGCTTGCTGCCAGAAATAAGGTATGCTGGTCAACAAAAGCCGGAATATTATAATCCCGCACCACTATTACCGGTACCCTGGCTTTCTTGGCTGCATAAACTCTAAGTATATCTCCCCCGATGGCCGAACCTCCCATTCCGGAGACTACAACATTACGGTACTCTTTCTTATACCGGGCGGTAAAGGCTAAATCCAACTCCAGGCCGTTGGCAAATTGTTCCGGTAAACCGTATAAATATTCCATCATCTGCTCCGCTGTCATTTCATTACTCACTTTCATTCCCCCTTGATGTTTTTAGCAGGAGTATCGAATTTACTAAGAAATTGTAGGGGCAGACCCGCGTGTCTGCCCGGCTGAGCACTAAACCCAGGGGTTATTACCCCTCTGCATTACAAAATTACCGACCCAGGGCGAACACATGGATTCGCCCCTACAGGTGCATGTCCGGTTGGTGTTACACCCTTTCCCTCATTACCGCTGCAACACAACCATAGAGCACGATATCGTCACCCAATGAAGTACACTCCACTACTAAGTTATCCCGGTTCAGGCTAAAAATATGCTCATAAACATAATTTTGTACCGGCTCCAGGAGCAGGTCCTTAAGCCCCAGCATCATCCCGCCTCCCAGGATAATGGCCTGGGGATTAAAGATATTTACCAGATTAGCGATGCCGATTCCCAGGTAATCTGTTACCTGAGATAATAGCAACCTGGCCTCTTTATCTCCCTGCCGGGCTGCCATTCCCAGTTCCCGAGGACCAGGATGTTCTCCCGGAGTCGTACAGGTCAGTATCCCCTGGCCCTGACCCTGTTTAACCATCTCATCTAACCTGCGAGCAATGGCATTGCCTGAGGCTAAGGCTTCCAGGCAACCCTGGCGGCCACAATTACAGGTCACTCCCCCGGCTTCAACCACCATATGCCCAATCTCTCCAGCTCCACCAGCATGACCCCGGTATAGCTCACCGGCACAAACAACTCCTCCACCTACACCAGTACTAACTGTTATATATAGTAAATCGCCGCAACCGCGCTGGCGGCCAAAATAATATTCCCCCAATACAGCCATATTAGTATCTTTTTCCACAATAATTGGTCGCCCTGTACGCCGTATCAATTCTTGCTTTAAGTTTACCCGTTGCCAACCCAGATTGGGAGAATTCCTCACCACTCCTTCCGGGAAAGACAGAGGACCCGGAGTGGCAACTGCTACTCCCCTAATCTCCTCTTTTTGGACCTGGTAAACCCTTAGCAATTCAGTGATATAGTCTACTATTACATCGAGCACATGATCAGGGTCAGCACCCACCGGAGTAAGTATCCGTTTCTTCCCCAGAATGTTACCGTTGCTGTCAGCAATCCCGGCTAATATTTTGGTACCCCCCAGATCAACCCCCACCACCAATTCACGCAAACCATAACACCCCTCTGAAGGAATTAAGAATTAAAAATTTAGAATTAAGACTTATGGAAGGAAGAGAGCTGACCCCTCACGCCTCACTCTAAACAGTTAGTCAAGCCGATAGATTCGAAGTTATTCACTCGACAACTTCAGTATTAGCGCCTTCTAATATATATTTCCTCAGGGCTTCCGCTACTCCCTCTTCGTCATTGGAGCAGGTAACAAAATCAGCGGCCTTTTTTACATCTTCCCAGGCGTTTCCCATGGCCACACCTACACCGGCCCATTTTATCATCTCTATATCATTATAACTGTCCCCTATAGCCATTACCTCATCACGCTCAACCTGGTAATGAGCAGCGACTACCCGCAGGGCATCTGCTTTATTAGCTTCTCGGGCCATAACCTCCAGGAAAAGGGGTTTTGACCTGGTAATATTCAGTTTATCACCATACCTGTCTTTCAATTCCCGTTCCATGTTTAGCAACAATTCCGTATCCTTCGTAACCCCCATGATTTTCATAGCCTTACCACTGCTGCATATACTCAGTAAATCATCAACTAAAACCGGTTTTATACCCGATATGCTTTCATAATAACGACCTTCTGGGGTAAGCGACTCCATACAAATTTGATCCTCCAAATAACTATGATAGTGTACCCCGGCCTGCCTGAAAAAATGAATGATTTCAGTCGCCGGTTGGGAAGGCAAGGGATGAAAATAAAGAATTTCCTGCGAAAGGGAGTTTTTCACCAGGGCACCTTGATAGGTTATTAAAGGAACATCTACCTTTAGCTGCTGGGCATACGGTAAAGCAGAAGGGTACATACGACCAGTTGCCAGGGTCACCAGAATTCCCTTCTGCTGTACCTGAGTTATCGCCTGCAGGCAGTTTTCAGCTATTTTAAGGCCTGAATCCAGCAATGTATCATCCAAATCGATAGCTACCAATTTTATAGACATTTGATCCCCCCTGATTTATATCAAGAAGCCGAGCTATTGCCCGGCTTATCGGAATTAAAAAATTATCTAGCTACTTAAATATATCAAGGGGACGGTCCTCTTGATATATTTTAAAAGGTAAAGGTACGATCATCTATCAGCAGGCTGATGATAAAACTTAGTATGCTAAATACCAGAGCGCTTAATATAGCCCAACCAAAACCGTGAATATCAAAGCCCTTAATAGTTGCAGAGGTAACCCATAGCATAAAACCGTTAATAACCAGGGTAAATAGCCCCAGAGTAACTACATTCAGCGGTAGGGTAAGAATCATTAACAGGGGACGAATAACCGCATTAATTACCCCCAAAAAAATAGATCCTACTATAGCTCCCCACACGGATAGCTGAAAAGCTGGAATAAGCGCAGCAGTTAATAATAAGGCAAGAATACTTAACAACCACCTGATAACCCAACCATGCACTGGCAAATCCCCCTTCCCTGTTAACATTACCTGAACATACTTTATATAGAATATAAACGATTACTTGCACTTATTCTAACATAATTTTTACTTCAACCGATTAATTTCCCGACAAATCTTTAAAAAAATTACAAAAACCCGAGGTGACAGGGGAACCGTCCACTGTCACCTCCACTGTCACCTTTGATGGAAGTGCTGGTAGACATTTTCCGCCGCTGTACGGGTCATACTGGGGACCTGGAGCAGTTCCTCCAGTGAAGCTTGCTGTATAGCCTTTACCGAACCGAAATGGCTCAACAGCTTCTTCTTACGTTCCGGCCCAATACCCTCGATTTCATCAAGGCTGGAAGCCCGGACTTTACCGGCCCGGCGCTGGCGATTATATTCAATGGCGAAACGATGGGCCTCATCCCGCAGCCTCTGCAACAACTGTAAGGCTTCATCTCGCCGGGAAAGCCGCAAAGGAGCCGCTGGACCGGGCGTATAAATCTCCTCGTTCTTCTTGGCCAGGCTGAACAGCGGTATATCCACCTGCATATCCTGCAGGACTTTATAAACTGCATTTACCTGCCCGGCTCCCCCGTCAATAAGAATCAAATCCGGTTCCGGCAGAAATGCCGGGTCCCCTTCCCGGGCTCGCTTAAAACGCCGCTGCAAAGCTTCACTAAGCGAAGCAAAATCATCGTTCTGATCTATCTTCATTTTAAAACGGCGGTAGGCTTTCCGATCCGCTATGCCCTCGGTAAAAACTACCATGGAAGCTACCGTTTCCTCTCCACTCAGGTGGGATATGTCATAGCATTCTATTCGCTGCGGGACTACCTCCAGGTTTAGTACCTGGCTTAATTGCTTAAGTATAGCCTGGTTTTTCTGTTCTTTTTCATGCTTCTCCTGCCAGAGCAAGGCAGCATTGTTAACAACCATATCCAGGAGGCTTTTCTTATCCCCCCGTTGTGGTACCCGCAGCCTGACCTTGCGCCCGTTTTCAGCCCGCAGCCAGGATTCCAGCACCTCCAGACCTTCGGGTAAATGGCTGAGCAGAATTTCTGCCGGTATATCACCGCGGTCAGCATAATAACGCTTCAGGAAAAACTCCATCAATTGAGCTTCCTCTTCGTCAATAGCCCGGTTGAGCCAAAAGGTATCTTTGGCCACTATGGTACCGGCCCGGATTTTAAATAGCAACACCAGGTGTTCCTTTTCCTTACCGCTCAAAGCTATGACATCCAGGTCATAAGGGTTTTCAAAACTAATCTTCTGTTTTTCGCCCACCTTTTTTATACTCTCTATCTGATCACGCAGGTGAGCAGCCTTTTCAAATTCCAGGCGGGCCGCCGCTGCCTTCATTTCCTCTTCTTTTTGCTGTAACAGCTCCCGGGAATTTCCCTCCATAAAATCCAGCAACCCCTCCACCACCTGCTGGTATTCTTCCTTATTAACCTCGCCACTGCAGGGTGCCAGGCAGCGGTTAATATCACGGTTTAAGCAGGGACGCTTTCCCATACGCAAAGTTTTACAGGTACGCAGGGGAAAGACCAGATTTAACAGCTTTATGGTCTCGCGCAGGGAGGTTACATTAGTATAAGGTCCAAAATAGCGGGATACTCCATCCTTCTCTTCCCGCACCAGAGCCAGCCGGGGATAATCCTCCCCGGTGGTAACCTTCAAATAGGGGTAAGTTTTATCATCCCGCAACTGAATATTGTAGCGCGGTTGGTAGGATTTAATCAGATTGTTCTCCAGGATCAGGGCTTCTACTTCACTGCTGGTGACAATATAATCGAAGTCAGCCACCCGAGCCATCAAGGCCCGGACTTTAGGATGCAGTTTTTGAGGGGATTGAAAATAGGAGCGCATACGGGTACGCAGTGATTTAGCCTTGCCTACATAAATAACCCGGCCCTCACTGTCCTTATAAATATAAACCCCCGGCTTCAGGGGCACATTACCCAAACGTTCCTTTAACATAATCTCACCCTTTTTAAGAGGTGACAGGGGACGGTTCCTGTGTCACCTTTAGCTAAAGGTGACACAGGAACCGTCCCCTGTCACCTATAGTACTTTCCTCAAGTATTTTCCGGTATAGGAAAGTGGGTTGGCGGCGACTTCTTCGGGGGAGCCCTGGGCTATTATTTCTCCCCCTTGTTCTCCGCCTTCCGGTCCCAGGTCGATTATATAGTCTGCAGTTTTGATAACATCCAGGTTATGTTCGATAATCAGGACGGTATTACCGTTATCTACAAGAATGTTTAGTACGCTAAGCAAATGTTTAACATCATCCTTATGAAGCCCGGTAGTAGGCTCATCCAGTATATACAAAGTCTTGCCGGTAGAGCGGCGGGAGAGCTCAGTGGCCAGTTTCACCCGCTGGGCTTCTCCTCCTGATAAAGAAGGCGCCGGTTGTCCCAGTTGAATATAACCCAGGCCTACATCCTGCAAAGTTTTGAGCTTGCGGTGGACCCGGGGAATATTTTCAAAGAAATCCACTGCTTCATCAACTGTCATTTCCAATACATCAGATATGGTCTTACCCTTGTACTTAACCTCCAGCGTCTCCCGGTTGTAGCGCTTTCCCTTGCAGACTTCACAGGGGATATATACATCAGGCAGAAAGTGCATCTCAATTTTTATGATACCATCACCGGAGCAGGCTTCACATCGACCCCCACGCACATTAAAACTGAAACGTCCCGGCTTATAACCCCTAACCCGTGACTCTGCGGTGCTGGCAAAAAGCTCCCTGATCCCATCAAAAGCCCCGGTATAGGTAGCGGGATTGGACCGCGGGGTACGGCCTATAGGTGCTTGGTCAATATTAATTACCTTGTCAATCTGTTCTACTCCCTCTATGTCCTGATGCAAACCGGGGCGGTGCCTGCCCCCATGCAGTTTCTTCATCAGAGCCGGGTACATGATATCCCCTACCAGGGTGCTTTTCCCGGAACCGGATACCCCGGTTATGACCACCATTTTACCCAGGGGTATATCAACATTAATGTTTTTCAGGTTGTGCTGAGCTGCTCCCCGTACCCCTACAAATCCTCCATTACCGTTGCGGCGCGAGGGAGGCAGTTCTATATCCAGCTGCCCGGATAAATACTGGCCGGTAAGTGAATCGGCCGTTTCCATAATCTCCTCCAGGCTGCCCGAGGCTACCACCTGCCCGCCGTTAACCCCGGCATGGGGACCAATATCAATAATATAATCGGCATTGCGAATAGTATCCTCATCATGTTCCACTACAATTACGGTATTGCCCAGATCCCGCAGCCTTTTCAGGGTAGCCAGCAGACGGTCGTTGTCTCGGGGATGCAAACCTATACTGGGCTCATCCAGTACATATAAAACTCCCACCAGGCTGGAACCCACCTGGGTAGCTAGCCGTATGCGCTGGGCTTCACCACCGGATAAACTCCCCGCGGCGCGATCCAGGGTCAGGTAATCCAACCCCACATCTACTAGAAAATTTAGCCGCTCCTTGATTTCCTTAGTTATCTGACGGGCAATATAGGTGTCCCTTTCACTTAAAGCCAGATTGGTGAAAAAGTCCAGGGCGTCCCGTATTGACATTGAGCTTACTTCGTTAATAGATTTCCCGGAAATTAATACCCACAGTATTTCTGGTTTTAGCCGCTTGCCCTGGCAACCGGGACAGGGGCTTATGGTCATGTATTTTTCAATTTCCTCCCGGGAAGCATCTGATTTTGTCTCATGGTAACGGCGCCTCAGATTATTTACTATCCCTTCATAGCTGCTGCGGAAAGCACTGGCTTCACCGTAGGAATTGATGTAATTGACTTTAAAGCGCTCCTGACCGTTTCCGTATAGAATGATATCCAGTTGCTTCCGGCTTAATTCCTTTAAGGGCTGATCCATAGGAATTTTATGTTTTGCCGCCATGGTAGCCAGAACCTGGTTGTAAAAGGTGAAAAAATTATTGGACCAGGGAATAACCGCCCCATCGGCCAGGCTTTTATTCATATCCAGCACCAGAGCCGGGTCAATCTCCCGTTTTTCGCCTAGACCGTCACACTCCGGGCAGGCTCCGAAAGGACTGTTAAAGGAAAACATGCGCGGGCTTAATTCCGGCAGGCTAAAGCCGCATTCCGGACAGGAAAAATCCTGACTGAACATCATTTCCTCTTCACCACTATCCCTCAGCAGTTGGATAACCACTATACCCTCGCTTAGTTCAAAAGCCAGTTCCAGGGACTCGGCCAGACGGCTCCTGATACTATCTTTTATTACCAGCCGGTCTACTACCGCACTAATATTATGTTTTTTATTTTTGTCCAGTTGAATTTCTTCATCTGAGGTGTATTCATAACCATCCACCAGCAACCGTCCGAAACCATCGCGGAAGAGATTATCAATGGTTTTCTTATGTTCTCCCTTTTGTGCTCTGACTACCGGAGCCAGAGCCTTGATTCTGCTGCCTTCGGGCAGAGTCAGGAGATTGTCCACCACCTGGTCTACAGTTTGCCTTTTAATGGGTTGGTGACAATGGGGGCAATGCGGGGTACCTATCCGGGCAAAAAGCAGGCGCAGGTAATCATATATCTCGGTTACCGTTCCCACTGTTGAACGGGGATTATTGGAGGTGGATTTCTGGTCTATGGAGATGGCCGGGGAAAGCCCCTCGATATAGTCCACATCAGGTTTGTCCATCTGCCCCAGAAACTGCCGGGCATAGGTGGAAAGAGATTCCACGTAACGCCGCTGGCCTTCACTGTAAATGGTGTCAAAGGCCAGGCTGGACTTGCCCGAACCTGACACTCCGGTAAAAACCACCAGTTTATCCCGGGGAATAGTCACATCTATATTTTTTAAATTATGTTCCCGGGCCCCTTTTACATATATATAATCTTTCACTGACAATCCTCCGGTTTTACTTTCTTCGCCTACTTTTGGCAGGTTGCTGGAGTTCTTTGATGGCGTCGCGGAGTTGGGCGGCGCGTTCGAATTCCAGCCTTTCAGCAGCATTTTGCATTTCCAGTTCCATTTCTTTAATCAGGCGCTGGCGTTCCTCCCGGGGCAAGCTTTTTATCCCGCTAACATCATAGTCTACCGGTTCCTCAGCGATAGTAGCCTCAACTGCCGCATAGACCGCCTTTTTAATAGTCTCGGGAGTTATGTCATTTTCCTCATTATACTTAATCTGCACCTGGCGGCGGCGGTTAGTTTCGTCTATAGCCAAACGCATGGAATCCGTAATATGGTCAGCATACATTAAGACCCTGCCTTCCACATTACGGGCAGCACGCCCTATAGTTTGAATCAAGGACCGGCCCGAGCGCAGGAAACCTTCCTTATCCGCATCCAGTATGGCTACCAGGGCTACTTCCGGTAAATCCAAACCTTCCCGCAAGAGGTTGATACCCACCAGCACATCAAATTCCCCACTGCGCAGGTCCCGCAGGATATTAAGCCGCTCCAGGGCATCTATGTCGGAGTGCATATAACGTACCCGGATATTAACTCCGGCCAGGTAATCGCAAAGGTCTTCAGCCATCCTTTTGGTCAAGGTAGTTACCAGTACCCGGTAGCCCTTTCCTACCGTCACCCGGATTTCTGCCATCAAATCATCAATCTGGCCTGCAACAGGCCTTACCTCTATCTCCGGGTCCACCAGACCGGTAGGCCTGATTATCTGTTCTGCTACCTGAAGACTCCTGCCCACTTCGGCATCACCGGGCGTTGCACTGACATAGATAACCTGTCCGATTTTATCATAAAACTCGGTAAATTTCAGGGGGCGATTATCCAGGGCTGATGGCAGCCTGAAACCATAATCCACCAGGTTTTGCTTACGGGATCGGTCACCCTCATACATTCCCCTAACCTGGGGTACAGAGATGTGCGACTCATCCATAAAAAGGAGATAATCCTCCGGGAAAAAATCTATCAGGGTATATGGCGGTTCCCCCGGAGCCCGTCCGGTAATATAGCGGGAATAATTCTCTATCCCTTTACAGTATCCTACTTCTTTTATCATTTCCAAATCATAGCGGGTACGCTGTTCCAGGCGCTGAGCTTCCAGCAGTTTTCCCTGGCTCTTAAAAAGTTGCAGCTGCTGCTCCAGCTCTTCTTCTATATCTCCAGCAACTGACATCATGTGCTCCCAGGTGGTGACAAAATGGGAGGCCGGAAATATCATGACATGGATACGGCGTCCGTAAACTTCTCCAGTTAAAGGGTTGAATTCAATGATTCTATCTATCTCATCACCAAAAAAGTCAATACGAATGGCTTTTTCCCCGGTAGAGGCCGGGAAAACCTCTACTACATCTCCCCGCACCCGGAAATAACCGCGGCTGAAAGCGTAATCGTTGCGTTCATAGTGGGTTTCAACCAGGCGGCGCAGTAATTCCTCCCGGGTAAGCTCCATGCCCGGACGCAGTGATATCGCCAGTTTATAGTAATCATCAGGAGCACCTAAACCATATATACAGGAGACACTGGCTACAATAATGACATCGCGCCGCTCCAGGAGAGATGCAGTAGCCGAATGGCGCAGTTTATCAATTTCATCATTAATGGATGAATCTTTCTCGATATAAGTATCCGTCTGAGGTACATAAGCCTCAGGTTGGTAGTAATCATAATAGCTTATAAAATATTCCACGGCATTGTCGGGAAAGAATTGTTTGAATTCAGAGTAGAGCTGCCCGGCCAGAGTTTTATTAGGTGCCATAACCAGGGCGGGACGTTGCTGTTGCTCGATAATCTGAGCCATGGTAAAGGTTTTACCGGAACCTGTTACCCCCAGCAGGGTCTGTTCCCGGTAACCTTGATTTAAACCATTACTAAGCGCATTTATAGCCTGGGGCTGGTCCCCGGTGGCTTTATAGTCTGAATGTAGTGCAAAACTCCCCATTTTTTTACCTCGCTAAACTAGTCCTACCAAACGGTTGTTCTCCCCATAATAATAGCAAACCCGACCTTAGCAAGGCAAGCCCGAAGTTAATTCACGCGGATTGCGCGGATTTATAAGGATTTGCGCGGGTTTTAATTAGATTAGAATTTAGAAATAGAGTATTTCCCTCCCAGACCGGGGAAGGGGGAACCTATTTATCCTCATAGCGGAAGCTTTAGCTTTCACACTTATTTTAAATAATTTTAATAATAATCCGCGTAAATCTTGCCTGATCCACGTTATCCGCGGCTATGGTTCCCCTACAGAAACTGGGGGCGGGCGCCGTTGTTTATGATATCATCCAGGACTTCCTGACGCTTGCGGTCCAGTTGTTCAAAATCCATAAAGGCGGTAAAAGTTTTCTTTAACTCCTTTAAAGTAGCATGAGCGTTTTCCAGTATTACTTCTGCCTCCAATAACAACGATTCATAGTTGCGGCAGGCTTCGCTGCTCTGTGTAGCTGCAGCTTCGGCATCGTAATTCTCCAGGTAAACTGCCATATCTATGACAATATCCCAGGGTTTTATAGACAACTCCATATTACCTCCATCTATTAAGGCCAGCTGCAGGTTACGAATAATGACCATCACTATACTTTCCAGGTCAAAACCACAGTGGTAGTATTCCAGGAAATACCCTTTTTCCCGAGCCATACGAGCCAGTTCGGCAATAACCAGAGATTTACCGCTGCCGGGAGGCCCGGTTAAAATGTACCGACGTTTACATTCATAACTGATTTCATCAATATAGTTTACCATTCCATCAGCCGTAACCGCACTGGCAAAATAATGCCTTTCTCCCGGCTGTTCCCTCAGCAATTCACTGGCCAGTTCTTCTATCAAATCGCGAATATGAGCCATACTCAAGCAGTCCCGGGCTGGCTTTTTTACTTCTTCCCGGTCCTTAGCGGCGGTTTTAAGAACTTCGAAGGCTTTGGCGTTTTGCTCTTCCTGGCGGTCAATTAAACCAATTATCTCACGGGTCTTCCCATTTAACTCCTTGCGGTTGCGGTAATCACCCAGGTAAATAATGTGCCCGGTAGCACCGGGATAGCGCGGATCAATAGGCTGTGGAAGGCTGCCATTAATAACGGCTGCTCCCAGGCGGGGAATATATACCCCATCCGGGCTTACCGGGTCTAAAGCTGAGATCCAAAACTCAATTTCGTAACCCTTCTCCGACAGGGACTCCCCTAGAAGCCGGATAAACGTGGATTTTCCTGACCCGGCGGCGCCTTTCAATATATATATTTTTCTTAATCCTTGTATCAGGTCTGGTATAAAGGTATGAAAACCCTGGCAGGTATTACTACTGGTCAATACATAGCGAATTTCTCCCGATTTGCTCACTCCTAACCCCTCCATAATACTTTGCTATAAAGTATTCATTTTGGGTACGGAATGTTAACACGGGAATAAAGTGAAGGTAGCAAACAGTACAGGTATGGCAAGGTTCGGTGGTAATCCAAAGTAGCAAGGTTAATTTTGAATTTTTAATTCTTAATTTTGAATTATGGAGGGGAAAGCTACCGCTTTCCCATTATAAACAATAAAAGGCTTTGTCTTTTACCCCTTAATTCAAAATAATAGATTGGTTCCACTGCAAAAACAATAAATATGCATTCGAATGAATAATTGGACATACCCTAAAGGGCACACGCAAACAAGCATGAAAATAGCAGTCAAGATAAGTTAATTGTAATAAAAGGAAATGCGTAAGCATTTCTACGTTAATTAAGAATTTAAAATTAAAAATTCAAAATTAATATATTTGTTTCTTCAAAACTGATATGGCTTTATCCAGTTGCAGGTCTTTATCTTCATCAGCATTATTCTCTACTACGTAGTCCGGGGTTATTCCAACTTCATTTATATCTATTCCGGCAGGGGTATAGTATTTCTGGGTAGTAAGCTTCAGGGCACCGCCATTACGCAGTGGAAATACGGTTTGCATTAATCCCTTGCCGAAAGTTTTCTTACCTACCAGGACTGCCCGCTGATTATCTCGCAAAGCTGCTGCCAGAATCTCCGAAGCACTGGCACTATCTTCATTTACCAGCACTACCAGGGGAATATCCACTTTACCTTTGCTGGCCTGGTAAACCTTTTCATTACCCTGGGCATCGACTGAGCTGACTACCTTATCCCCATCCAGGAATATCCCTGCGATATCGATAGAAACATCAAAATCGCCCCCGCCGTTGTTGCGCAGATCCAAAATAAGCCCTCTGACCTTCTTGTTGTCCAGCAAATCATTTACACTCTCTTTCATTTCCTCAGCTGAACGGGAGCCAAATTGATTCAGACTAATATAGCCTATCTGATTGGCACTATCAATAACTCGTGCCTCTACTGAAGGCACATTGATTATCTCCCGAATAATCCGGAAATCATGTTCTTTACCATCAGAACCGCGATAAACACTAAGCAATAACTGGGTTCCCGGGTCTCCCCGCATCAAATGTACAGCTTCATCCTGGCTCATACCTACTGCACTTTCACCATTTATCTTGGTAATAATATCCCCGTGCTTGATTCCTTCTTTAAATGCTGGGGTACCTTTTATAGGTGATAAAATTTTTAGTCTACCCTGGTCATCCTGCAGGATATATACTCCGATACCACCGAACTTCGCATCTAACCTAATTTGCAGATCCTGCCAGGTGTTTTTGTCCAGGTATTCGGAATAGGGGTCATTAAGTGAAGATACTATACCCGAAGCAGCACCTTCAAAAACGTTAGTATTGTCAATATCATACAAAGATTGGGTCTTAACCAGACCCAGCACACCGATAAAGGTACTTAAACCACCAGCATTAGTAAGAAATATATACAAAATTCCAGCTACAAAAATAGCACCCATTACTGCCAGGAAAGTGTTTACGCCTTTAAGAAAAGCATTTTTTTTCAAATTTTTGCAAACCTCCACTTTATTATCTAATTAATTATATAGATTTGTTGTACTTTTATCCAATAAAATAAAATAAGCCAGGGGGATCCCTGGCTCATTGCATACACTCCTATTTAACATAGGCTCTGGGATCGGTAGGAGTTCCATTAGTACGAACCTCAAAATGTAAGTGGGGACCGGTACTCATACCTGTACTACCTACTTTGCCTATCGCCTGCCCTTTGCTTACATTGACACCCTTGCTAACCAGCAACCTGGACTGATGGGCATAAAGGGTAGATAAACCACCACTATGGTCAACTATAATTACCTGTCCATAACCTGACATCCAACCAGCAAATATAACCGTTCCGCTGTCAGCAGCTACTATAGTAGCTCCCATCGGTGCTCCTATGTCTATCCCGGTATGCATTCTTCTTTCATTCAATATGGGGTGAAACCTCATGCCGTATGGTGACGTTATCCAGGTGTACCCCGGGGTAGGCCAGGTATAAGTTCCGGTACCCGCCTGGGAACTGGTATTACCCGACTGGTACTGGCGGATTATTGACTCCAATTGCCGGGATTCCTGTTCCAGTTCATTAAGGGCTTGCTCCAGTGCTTTCTTCTCCTGGCGTACACTGCCTAACAGCTTCTGTTTTTCTTCCTTCTGAGAGTCCAGTATTTCTTTCTGGTCAATCTGACCAGCCTGAATACTTATCAGTTCTTGTTGCTTGATTTCCAAATCACATTTTTTTAAGGAGAGTTCCTTTTTCTCTTTATTTATGGATTTAATAAGCTCTACATCCTGTTCTACTATCATGTTTAAAAGATCATAGCGGGTCAAAAAATCCTTAATATCAGCAGCCGCAAGTAAGACTTCCAGGTAGGATACATCGCCGCCTTTCTCATAAATAAAAACCAGGCGTTTACCCAGAGTATCGCTTTGCTCAGCCAGGGCCTCTTCACTACACTTAATCTCTTCTTCAACTTCTTCTATACTTTGTTTTAAATAAGCTATACGGTCATCAGTATATTTAATTTCCGATTCGGTTTTAGTGATATCCTGATCCAGGCCGGAAATCTGACCTATAACCGATTTTTCCTTTTTACGCGCCTGGTCTACGCTATTGCGCTGCTGCTTAAGCTGCCGGTTGACATCCTGCAGTTTCTGTTGCTGTTCTTGAATGTTATCAGCGTAAACGGGAAAAATAACCGTAATTAAAAACAGCAGCGATAAACAAACTGCCACCCCACTTTTTAACCTTCTCATCTCTTTAATCCTCCCCGCGACCAATTAAGAATTAATAATTTATAATTAAAAATTATTGTTGAAATACTTCGTATTTCTATTTATTACAATATGTAAATAAAAAGAAGTAAGTTGTACAAATAAAGTTGATATACATAAAGGCAATGCGGAAGCATTGCTACCTGAATTCTTAATTCTCAATTCTCAATTCTTAATTCAATTCTGTTGTTTTAGACATCTAAAAATCTATTTAACGAAATCCAGGTTCCCAGGACTCCCAGGACAGCCCCGCAAATTAAAAGACTAATATAAACATTACTTAAAATTTTAGCATTAGTAACCAGAGGCAGGAAAAAAAGCGCATCCATGTGGTTAATTAATGACCCATAACCTGCCGCCAGCACCAGGATAGCTATAAGTCCCCCAGTTGCCCCCAAAAAGACGCCTTCGATAAAAAAGGGCCAGCGCACAAACCAATCGGTAGAGCCAATTAGTTTCATCAGGTAAATCTCCTTGCGGCGAGCAAATATAGCGAGACGGATAGTAGTAGCAATTAAAAATACGGCCGCAAAAACCAGTAAAACAATAAACACCATACTAACAATGCGTACCCAACGAGTTACCTTAAATAACCTTTCCACAACTCCCTGCCCATAGTTGACCTTGTAAATCCCGTCAATTTTCTTTACCTGAGCAGCAATCTTAGAAACATTATGGGGATCATCTGCCTTGATTTCATAACTGTTAGGCAGCGGGTTTTTGCCCAAAGTTTCTTTTAGATTATATTCTTTTCCGCCATAGCTCTCCTGCAGTTTGTCCAGCGCCTTTTCCCGGGAAACAAAATTAACCGATTTTACTCCGGTAATAGCAGTTAAATCCTGCTTAATATCACTAATTTGTGATTTGGTCAAATCTTTTTCCAAAAAGGCTACTATTTCAACATCTGATTCCAGGTAGTTCATAAGGGCACTGGCATTAATCGTTAATAGAACCGCAAACCCCAGTATAAGAATAGAAATCGCCACCGTGGAAATTGTAGCAAAGCTTAATAAACGATTCCGGGATAGTGATTTAAAGGCTTCCCGCAAGAAATAAATAATGCTTCCTGGTCTCATAACACTAACTCCCCAGGTGGGTTATCGGCTACGATTTTGCCTTCTTCCAACATAAGTACCCGCTTACCGGCAGATTTCACCAGTTCCCGGGCGTGGGTAGCCATAATAACTGTAGTTCCAGTGCGGTTAATATTGAACAATAATTCCATTATTTCCTGAGAGGTGTTGATATCCAGATTCCCGGTAGGCTCATCCGCTATCAGGAGCAGAGGACGGTTAGCCAGAGCCCGGGCAATTCCCACCCGTTGTTGCTCACCGCCGGATAGTTCCCCGGGAAATGATTTTTCCTTACCTTTTAGACCCACCATTTTGATTACTTCCGTAACTCGCTCTTTAATATCTCTGCTGCTGGCGCCAACAACTTCCATGGCAAAAGCAATATTTTCATACACAGTTTTATTCTCCAGTAACTTAAAATCCTGAAAAACAATCCCAATATTTCGCCTTAAACGGGGTACCTCCCCTCGTTTCATCCTTACTATACTACGTGAAGCTAAGAATATCTGTCCCCGGGTAGGAAGTTCCTCCCGAAACAGCATCTTTACCAGGGTAGACTTTCCAGCACCACTGGGGCCCATCAAAAATAGAAATTCGCCCCGTTGGATTTTTAGCGAGATATCGTCCAGGGCTTTAACGCCATTGGGATATATTTTGGAGACGTTATAAAACTGAACTAACATCCAATTACCTCCAAATAAAAAAAACCACCAATAATGGTGGTTCTACAAAAACAATAGGAATTCCTTTTTTATTTTGTCTTCTTTTTAAGTAAAAGATGAATATTCTGGACTATTTTATCGACAGTGAGGCCATAATGTTGCATTAGCTCGTCAGGAGTACCCGACTGTCCGAAAACATCGTTAATTCCCATCCTCATTACCGGTACCGGATAATTTTCGCTTACTACTTCACAAACTGCACTGCCCAGTCCCCCAATAATGCTATGTTCTTCGGCCGTAAGCATGGCCCCGGTCTGCATTGCCAGGCTAACAGTTATATCTTTATCCAATGGCTTGATGCTATGCATATCGACCACTGATAGCTGAATCCCTTCTGCAGCCAGAATTTCCGCTGCCTGCAGGGCCAAAGCTACCATTGCCCCACAGGCAATTATGGCGGCGTCGTGACCCTGGCGAAGCTGTATCCCATGGCCAATTTGGAAGTCCATATCATCTTTATAAATAAGCGGTAAGGCTGGCCGTCCCAAACGCAGATAAGCGGGGCCCTGATGCTGATAAAGCTTAAAAAGGGCCTGACGGGTACTTACCCCATCCGAGGGCACGATTACGGTTAAATTAGGTATGCTGCGCATAATGGCAATATCCTCTACCGACTGGTGGGACCCGCCATCTTCCCCTACGGTTATACCGCTATGGGTGGCACAGATTTTTACATTTAAATTCGCATAAGCTAGAGAATTACGTACCTGCTCGAAAGCCCGCCCGGCAGCAAAAATGGCAAAGGAACTGGCAAAGACTACTTTCCCTGCAGCTGCTAACCCCGCAGCCATACCCATCATATTCTGCTCAGCAATTCCGGCATTAAAGAAGCGGTCCGGAAACTTTTTGGCAAAATCAAAGGTTTTAGTGGATTTGGAAAGGTCAGCATCCAACACTACAATATCATCATATAAACTCCCCAATTCCACCAGGGCCTTCCCATAAGCATCTCTTGTAGCCTGTTTATCCAAAATTACTTCAACTCCCGTTAGGAATTATTAATTTTTAATTTTTAATTCTTAATTAAGGTTGGGATAAACTACGTTTATCCCTTCCATAATTCAAAATTCAAAATTAAGAATTCAAAATTATAAAAGTTCTGCCAGGGCTTTTTTGACTTCGTCGGGTTTGGGGGCTACGCCGTGCCATTCTACCCGGTCCTCCATGAAGGAACAGCCTTTACCTTTTATAGTATGAGCAATTACGGCTGTAGGTCGGCCCGATACGGTTCGGGCGCTATTTAAAGCCGCCATTATCTGTTTATGATCATGCCCATCTATCTCCAGGACTTCCCAACCGAAGGCTCTGAACTTATCAGGAATAGGCAGGGGGGACATAACTTCCTGTACCCGGCCATCAATCTGCAGCCCGTTATGATCAACAAAGGCCATAAGATTGTCCAATTTATAATGAGCTGCGGCCATAGCCGCCTCCCAGACCATGCCTTCCTCTATTTCCCCGTCACCGAGCATGGTATAAACCCGGTAAGATTTCTTATCCATTTTCCCGGCCAGAGCCATTCCCACTGCCCAGGATATACCTTGTCCCAGGGAACCGGTGGAAGCTTCCACCCCGGGGACTTTGCGCATATCCGGGTGTCCTTGCAGGGGACTGCCCAGGGTCCTTAAAGAATTGAGGTTATCGATTGGAAAGAAACCTTTCTCTGCCAGCACCGCATATAGTACCGGTGCAGCGTGTCCTTTACTTAGAACAAAACGGTCCCTGTCAGGCCAATGGGGATTAGCCGGGTCAACATTCATTTCCCAGAAATACAGGCAGGCTACGATATCGCTGGCGGAGAGTGACCCGCCGGTATGCCCTGAACCTGCCTGCCCCAGCATTTTAATAATGTTTCGGCGCATCTGCCGGGCCTTTTCGATAGTAATTGCTACTGCTTCTTCTGTAATCTCCTTCACCTTCAACGCTCCTTATGGTTTGAATTAAGAATTAATAATTAAAAATTAATAATTATTGTAGAAATGCAAGCATTTCTATTATTTGATAAATTATAATTGGGGAAAAACTTTGTTTTTCCCTTCCTTCATTCTTAATTCTAAATTCTTAATTCTCAATTATTTCTGCTGTAGCCGGGCATAGATGAAATCGTCCAGGTCACCGTCCAGTACGGCCTGGACATTGCCTTCCTCCAGGTTAGTACGGTGGTCTTTTATAAGGTTAAACGGGTTTAAGGTATAGGTTCTAATCTGGCTGCCCCAGGCTATTTCTTTATATTCTCCCTTAAGATTCTGTAAATTATTTTCCACTTCTTTTTGCTTCAAATCATATAATTTAGCCGTCAATATTTTCATGGCACATAAGCGATTGGCATGTTGGGAACGCTCATTTTGACATTGTACCACAATACCGGTGGGCAGGTGAGTAATGCGGACAGCGGAATCAGTTTTATTTACATGCTGCCCGCCAGCACCGCTGGAGCGGTAGGTGTCGATACGTAATTCTTCCGGATTTATATTTACCTCTACATTTTCAATTATCTCAGGAAGCACAGAAATAGAAGCAAAAGAAGTATGGCGGCGCCCGGATGAGTCGAAGGGGGAAATCCGAATCAGCCGGTGTACCCCTTCTTCACACTTTAATTTACCATAAGCATATTTGCCCTTGACCATAAAGGTCACACTCTTAACCCCGGCTTCATCACCGGCCAGATAGTCCATAATTTCCACTGCATACCCGGATGATTCCGCCCAGCGGCTGTACATTCGCAGCAGCATCTCCACCCAGTCCTGGGCTTCGGTACCGCCGGCTCCAGCATGCAGGGAAACAATGGCGTCCCTTTCATCATGGAGTCCAGAAAACAAAACCAGGAGTTCAAACTCCCGAAAATTCTTTTGTAATTGCTGTAATTCTATTACGGTATCATTCCAGAGTTCCTGTTCTCCCTCCTCCTGAGCCATATCCAGCAGTTCCTTCAGATAATTGGCTTTATCCCAAAGAGCGTAATATTTATCAATATTCTCCTGCATCTGACTGATGCTTTTCAGTATTTGCTGGGCTTCCTGACGCTCATTCCAGAAGTTTTCATTAAGAGTTTTTTTATGCAGTTGCTCTACTCTTTGTTTCTGGCCATCAATGTCAAAGAGAAGCCCTCATTTCTCCAAGTCGTTTTATTGTATCGCTGCAAACTGCTTGCGGGTCTTCAATCAAGACTTTTCACCCCTTTATGGTTGTGTTGAGCTCACTGCCGGCTCAAAATAATCATATTTCTTCTTAAGAATAACAATATCCACCCGGCGGTTCATAGCCCGGCTTACCGCATCCTCATTGGCAACTAACGGGCGATATTCACCATACCCTATTATAGACAATCGTTCTGATGGTATGCCGGCTTCTTCGTTAAGTACGTGTACTACATTTGATGCTCGCAGGGCTGATAGTTCCCAGTTGGAAGGAAATTTGCCGGTATTAATAGGTACGTCATCAGTATGCCCTTCTACCCGAATATAGTTGGGTAACTTAACCAGAGTACTGCCTATCTCCCGGATAATACTCTGCGCCCTGGGTGTTAACTGGTCCGAAGCGCTGGCAAAAAGCAGGGTATCCTTAAAACTTATTACCAGACCCCGTTCCTGCTCGTACACTATAATATGGTCACTTAATTTGGTAACTGCAGCATTACCCTGGGCTTCACCCTGACTGGCTTCCAGGTCTTTAGTTTTAATAAATTCAGCTATCATTTGCTTAACTTCATCTAATTCACCCTGCTGGGCCGGTGCTGGTCCCGGTCCCTCCGGTACATGCTGTCCTGTCATGCCTTCTACCAGGGAAGGGCCCTGAGTTTCCAGTACGGAAAGAGCCTGACCGGTTAATACTACACTCAAAGAATTAGCTACGGCTGCGTATTTGCGGGCATCAACCTGGCTCATGGTATACATCAAGATAAAAAATATCATCAGGAGCGTAATCAAGTCAGCATATGTAATCAGCCAGCGCTCCATACCGCCTTCGCCTTCGGATTCTTGTTTTTTACGGCGCCTTGCCATTTTATCACATCCTTGCCTGAGCCTGCTGCTGTTCGACTGCAGCCTCCCTGGTCTGCGGCGGCAGGAAGGTCATAAGTTTTTCCCTTATTACCCGGGGATTTTCTCCCGCCTGAATGGAAAGTATACCTTCCAGGACCAGTTCCATTAAGAGAACATCTTTAGCCGATTTACCTTTTATCTTGGTGGCAAAAGGAATCCACAAAACATTGGCCGAAGCTACGCCATAAAGAGTTGCCAGGAAGGCAACCGCAATAGCACCACCCAGTTTATCAGGTTCAGTAATATTACTTAAAACGTGGACCAGACCCATAACTGTACCTATAATACCCATAGTAGGGGCAAAACCGCCGGCTGACATAAATATGTCATGGCCTACCTTTTCTTTGTTTTCATAGGCCTCAATTTCCATTTCCAACATGTTACGGGTAAGCTCGGGGTCAGTCCCATCTATGACCAGCTGCAATCCCCGAGCCAGGAAGGGGTTATCTATTTCACCAAGCTGGCTTTCCAGACTGAGCAAACCTTCGCGGCGGGCTTTATCAGCCGTTTCTACCAGCGAATCCAGCACGGTAAGATAATCAATCTTGCGATCGGTAAACACCACTTTAAGGAAATAAGGAACTGTTTTTATCTCATCCATAGTAAAACTTAATATAACTGCTCCGAAGGTTCCCCCAAATACGATTACGGCGGCCGTTTTTACCAGCAACATGGTGACGTGACCGCCCTCCCAGAGGAAACCGCCTACTAACCCTCCTAATCCTATGAGTAAACCTATCAGAGTTGCTATATCCATTAACTAACCCCTCTTCCACAACAGTTCTTATATTTCTTACCGCTGCCACAGGGGCAGGGCTGATTGCGTCCTATTTTCTTTCCTACTCGAACCGGTTTCTTCTCCGCCTCTTCGCCCTGGTTAACAAAAGTCTGCCGTTCCTGCGGCTGCTGTACTACTTTAACCCGCAGGATATAGCGGACAACGTCTTCCTTTATACTGTAAACCATAGACTCGAAGGCATTAAAGGCTTCAAATTTATACTCCACCAACGGATCTCTCTGCCCGTAAGCCCGCAAATTTATACCATTACGCAACTGATCCATGGCATCGATGTGATCCATCCACTTATCATCGATAATCCTGAGCATGATGGCCCTTTCCAGTTCGCGCATGGTCTCACTGCCCAGTTCCTCTTCCCTCTCCTCATAGAGGCGGTGGGTGCGCTCCTGCAGGAAATCCTTCATTACACTGCGGGTCATCCCTTTAAGCTCATCAATAGTAAAGTCTATACGGGGAAGAACATGCTGTTCCACATAAGCCAGCAAACCTGGCAAATCCCAATCATCGGAATATTTTATCTCACCGGCATAACTATTTACTACCTCATCAATGACATCATCAATCATACTGGAAATGGTATCTTTCAGGTTTTCACCATCCAGCACCTTTTTGCGTTCCCCGTAAATTATCCCTCTTTGCTGGTTAATAACATCATCGTATTCTAAAACATTTTTCCTTATACTGAAGTTGCGGCTTTCTACCTTCTTCTGGGCGTTTTCAATACCCCGGGAAACCATTTTATTTTCAATGGGCATACTATCATCCATCCCCAGGCGATCCATAACCCCTTCGATGGTAGAAGCTCCGAAAAGCCTCATTAAATCATCTTCCAGGGAAACATAGAAACGTGATTCTCCCGTGTCTCCCTGACGGCCGGAACGACCGCGTAACTGGTTATCGATACGGCGGGCCTCATGCCTTTCCGTACCCAGAACATACAAGCCACCCAGCTCTTTTACCCCTTCACCTAGAACTATGTCGGTTCCTCTACCTGCCATATTGGTAGCGATGGTTACGGTATTTTTTTCACCGGCACCAGCTATTATCTGGGCTTCTTTCTCATGATGTTTGGCATTCAAAACCTGGTGCGGGATACCCCTTTTCTTAAGCATATCGCTTAAAAGCTCGGATTTTTCTATGGAAATAGTACCAACCAGTACCGGTTGGCCCTGCTGGTATCGTTCGGCAATATCTTCAACTACCGCCTGGAATTTTCCGGGTTCGCTGCGATAAATAAAGTCAGGTTGGTCTTTCCTAACCATGGGCATGTTAGTAGGGATAACTACCACGTCCATACCATAAATTTTACGGAATTCCTCTTCCTCGGTTTTAGCGGTACCAGTCATACCAGCCAGTTTTTTGTACATGCGAAAATAGTTTTGGAAAGTTATAGTTGCCAGAGTCTGCGACTCTTTCTCTATCTTAACCCCTTCCTTGGCCTCAATGGCCTGGTGCAAACCATCACTATAGCGACGCCCAAACATTAAGCGTCCGGTAAATTCATCTACTATTATTACCTGGTCCTCTTTAACCACATAATCCCGGTCCCTCTTCATCAGACCGTGGGCTTTAAGCCCCTGGTTTACATGATGCGCCAGTTCCATGTTTTCCGACAGGTTTTCAATATTAAAATGCTTTTCCACCTTACGCACCCCTTCTTCAGTAAGGGTTACCAGGTGGGCTTTCTCATCTACTTTATAATCCTCTTCATTTACCAGACGGGGAATGAATTTTGCTATCTGGTAGTAGAGGGTGGTAGGTTTGTCCCCTTCACCGGAAATAATTAAAGGGGTACGGGCTTCATCTATAAGAATAGAGTCAACCTCGTCTATAATCGCATAGTGCAGATCTCGTTGCACCATATGCTCCGGAGCTACTACCATATTATCCCGCAGGTAATCAAAACCAAATTCGTTGTTGGTACCGTAAGTAATATCACAGGAGTAGGCATGCCTGCGCTCATCATAACTGAGACCATGGACGATAAGGCCTACCGATAATCCGCAATATTCATAAATCGGGCGCATCCACTCCGAGTCTCTGGTAGCCAGGTAATCATTGACCGTTACTATATGAACTCCCTTGCCTTCCAGAGCGTTTAAATAAGCTGGTAAAGTAGCTACCAGGGTTTTACCTTCACCCGTTTTCATCTCGGATATGCGGCCTTCATGCAAAACCATACCGCCAATAAACTGGACATCAAAATGCCTCATTCCCATGGTACGACGGGAAGCTTCCCGTACCAGGGCAAAAGCCTCTGCTAATATATCGTTTAAATTCTCCCCTTGCTTTAACCTTTCCTTAAATTCAGCAGTTTTGCGAGGAAATCCTTCCGCCGGTAAAGCTGTAAAATCCGCTTCCAACCGATTAATAGTCTCTACCTTGCGGCGCAAACGCTTAACTTCTTTGTCGTTATCATCGATCAGTCTCATCAAAGCATCTTTAATCATGATTGTTCTCTCCTCTAAAAAAAGAGGAACCATTTTAGGTTCCTCCTATTTTACATTCAATAAATTAACATTTTTATATTATCACTTTGGCACTAAGCCTTCAACTAATCAAATTCCGGCTCAATCAATCCATAGCCCTTGTCCTTGCGCTTGTAAACAACATTTACTTCCTCAGTACCAGAATTAAAGAAGACAAAGAAATTATGCCCTAAAAGGTTCATTTGCATAATTGCTTCCTCTTCATCCATGGGCTTCAAGGCAAATCTCTTGGTGCGTACAATATTAAACTTTTCGGCAGCCTGGCCCTGATCCAGTTCCTTAATAGCTTCTTCCTGTAAGGCTCTTTTCAAACCGGCTCCGCGGTTATTCCGGTATAATCTGGTCTTATATTTTTCAATCTGTTTTTCCAGTTTCTCTACTACCAGGTCTATTGAGCTATACATATCATCAGTACAATCTTCACCCCGAAGTATTATCCCGTTAAGGGGTATGGTTACCTCTACTTTGTGACCTTCAGCGCCAACCGACAGGGCTACCTGAGCCTCCTTTACATCCTCGATGTATTTTTCCAACTTGGAAAGCCTTTTAGTGGTATAGTCCTTAAGAGCATCAGTAAGTTCAATGTTCTTGCCTCTAATATCAAACTTCATAAACGACCACCCCTTTCCCGTTGCTTATGTATATTATTCTACTTTAATTGAAAGAAATCCTCCATACCGTTACTTTAGTATTATGCGCAAAATTTGTTATAAATACCGCAGCCAAACAGGGGGACGTTCTTTTTGTTTGCTTGTACCAAGCAAACAAAAAGAACGTCCCCCTGTTTGAAATGAAAAAACCGGGCCTTTTACAGCCCGGTGTAATATTCCTTTATTCTATAACGCTGCTTCTTTCATTTGCTGGAAACACTCCATGCAGTAAACAGGTCTGCCCTCTACAGGCTTAAAAGGAACTTGGGTTTCAACTCCACATCTGGCACATACTGCTTCGAACATTTCGCGTGGAGCTCTGCTGCCATTGCGGTTGTTGCGACGGTTGGTTCTGCATTCCCGGCAACGCTTGGGTTCATTTTCAAATCCCTTTTCATGATAGAATTCCTGCTCTCCAGCAGTGAAAATGAACTCCTGACCACAATCCTGGCACACTAAGGTTTTGTCTTCGAACATAGAAAGATATCCCTCACTTTTTAGAATTTAGTCGGTAACATACCATAAAGCATTATACCAACCCGTATACCATATTATACCCACCATATTTTGAAATAGCAAGAAATGCCTATTGGAAATGAGAAAATCGGTAATTCTGCTGCGGAAATCTTAGTAGGGTGCAAATGAGTGGCTATAAGTAGGGGTAATAATTTTTAATTTTTAATTTTGAATTCTTAATTATGGTGGAAATACTTCGTATTTCTCTTTATTTCAATTCTATTCTAATGCAATAAAAAGAAATGCGTAAGCATTTCTACTTTAATTCAAAATTTAAAATTCATAATTCATAATTACTTCAGTTCTTTGGCCTGGTTATAGGCCTGGCTGGCTTGCTTATTATTTGCCCGAGATTTAGTTTTATTAGCCCGGGTAAGGCTCGCTCTCATTAATACCTGACTCTGGTCATCAATTTCGCTAATAGATTTAAGAATAGTACCCAGCTGGTTTACCATTTCCTTAAGATGGGCAAACTGTTCATTTTCCAGCTTCGCCTCAAGCTGGCTTAAGGTAAATTCATCAATCCCCAGCTCACTTACTACCTGCTCCTGTAAAATTCGGTTTTCATCCTCCAACACCTGCAAATCTTCCAGCAGTTTTTGCCGTTGGGCCACAATATCCATAACCTGAGAGGATATTCCCGCATTGTCGGCCTGTTTAAGCACCTCCAGCTGCTCCTGGGCAGAGGCGGCCATTTTTTCACATAGCAACCATTGCTTATTAAAATTGTGGATAATATTATCTATAAGAATGTTATTCACTTTAGATCTTCCCTTTATTTTTCTTACCGGCCCTTAAAAGCAGCCTCAGGTTATTTCTTCTGGTCAATAAACCAGCCCTCGGTATAAATTTCCTCCTGTAAGTAGGCTTTGGAGGCTTTACTACTAATTCGGCTTTGCTGTAGTTTGAGTGCTATATTATCCTTTTGTTCATGCATCCGGCTTAATGATTTTTCATCCAGTTCCCTTATTTCTTTTATTAGCTCAATAGTTTCTTCCCTCTGGTTCTCTATTTCTTCTATCTCTTCCCTGGTGGCTAACTCAGGATGATCTATTAATTCCTTAAGCCCCTGATCTAATACCGCATACACTGTATCTATTTCTTCAATAATTATTGTCCGCTGTTGTAATAATTCCAGTAATTTCTCGCCAGGCTCTTCTTCTTGTTGCAGCGTATTATAAATGGCATGGGAAAATTGTTCAATTACCCCGAAAAGGTCACGAATTTCATTTAACTTTTGCGATACTGATTGCGAAACCATTTATTATATCCAACTTTCTTAAACAGGCGGCTTAAGAGATAGCCTCCTGAGCTGCGGTTAGCCATTCGGTAAATTAATCAAAACCTACTACACCAATTCGTCCACCAGTAATCCCAGTGCCTGATTAATCATTTCCCTTAAACGAGCACTTAAATCCAGCATGTAATCGGGTGGTATTTCTTTAATGGTTTCTTTGCTCTGATTATCTATCACCCTTACCTGGAAACGTCCACTGTCTTCGTGAAGTTGAAATTCCAGGTGGAAATTAGATAGATTCATAATATCATTGGCAACTTCAACAGCCTGGTGGACTTCTTCCCTGCTTGCCCTGGAAGCCACCAATTCTTCCACCCCTACCCTGTTTTTTTGCTGATCGGGTAATATTTCTTCCCGAACCGTACTCCGACCTGCCTCAACTACTGCGGGAGTATTAATTGCCATCCCTTGCCCATCAACCCGCATATTTCCGCCTCCCTGCATAAAATTTGGTGATAATATTATCAATATTTTAATATTATCCTTTAAAATTAAGCCAGGTTGTACAACCCATTAGCCCTTGATGTTAATATGAGAAACCGTATTATTACCTGCGCTTGCTCCCACTACCGCATTGCTTACTCCCCCTGTGGTATTACCGGTACTTATCTCTGCCGGGGGTGAACTTTTGCTTTTTATAATCGCTTCCTGCCAGGTATCACGTAATTCAATCACAAAGTTTTCTACCTCGTTCAATATTTGTGCATCCTTTTTCACATTAGCCTGAACCATTTGGTGATGTAGATATTCATAGAGTAAAAACATGGGCTTGGAAATTTCATAATCCATATTAAGACTGGCCATTAATTCCACCAGAATTTCCTGCCCATTAATAATTTCCCGGTGCGCCTGGTTTATATCTTTATCTTCAATAAATTTCCTAGCCTGTTTAATGTTTTTCAACAAACCCTCATAAAGCATAGTTATAAGCTTTTCCGGAGCTGTTTCCACACTGGATCTTTTATATTGATCATATGCCTGTGCATTAAGGTTCAAGCTATCTCCTCCTCTGCCGTAACTATATATAAATATCGTATGGTTACTTTAAAAACTTTAAGAAATGAAAAACCCGGGAGGTTAGTCCCGGGAAGGAAGACAAATTTATAATTATTTTAGGATTCCATGATAGGTTGCAAACATTTATGTAATTCGTTGCTCCAGGCGGAGAAGGCAGGTGATAGTATGAGTTGTAAATCCATACGGGCCTGGTTTAGTTTTTGATCCTCATAGGAAATTGATAACTTTTCAAACGCATTTAGTAATTTATCTGCCGCCTGGACTACTGTTTCAATCTCTATGCTGGATTGTATAGATTCCATGGCCCGGGTAACCGAATAAAATGCCTGTATAATATCCTGGAACAGATAATAGCTATCTTCCAAATGCCCATCTGCCAATCTTTTATCCAGATGATCCAGACCTTCTTTGATAGTATTACTCAATTCAACCATATCTCGAGATAAGGTAATCAAGCTCTCCATAATTTCCCCTCGTATTTACATTTTGATCCTTTAAGCAATTATATCCAGTTGACTGCCGAGATGGGGAAGTGCCGACTTTTCCATCATCTCGATTAAAGCCTGAGCGGATTGCTTGGCCGAATCCATCTCCATCTTCATTACACTGGTACTGACTGCCTGCTGCAGACTCTGGGCCTGCATTAGGGTGGCTAAACTGGCCAGGGCGCCAATTTCCATCTAAATACACCCCCTAAAACATTCCATCTTTAATCATTCGCTACCCAGATTACATATTCCTGCTAGTTTTGAAAGGTTGTTTTTTATTTCTGCGCAAGGGGACTTACTGGTTGCATAAGGAGAAGCTAGTTTCACCGAGTCTTATTTTCCCAGTAACTGCATTACCAGTTGTGGTTTTTGATTCGACTGGGCCAGCATGGCTGTAGCGGCCTCACTTATAATGCCCTGCTGCACATAGGCACTCAAGTTTTTGGCCATATCGGCATCCCGAATGCGGGATTCTGAAGCAGTAAGATTTTCATGAGCTACGGCCAGGTTATTCATACTATGGTCCAGACGGTTCTGCATGGCACCCAGTGAAGAACGCTGTGATGATACCTTGGCAATAGCCCGATCCAGTGCCGCCATGGCCTGCGCAGCATGAGCCCGGGTAACTACCAGGATTTCGTCTACCCCCAGGGCCTGGGAACTGGCATCCATTAAGTCCAGCCATTGTACCTGGCCCCGATTAGCCCCCATCTGCAATACAGTAGCATTATCCACCAGTTGTACAGTCACCTGAATATTTTCTTCCCCCTGCCAGGTGAAATCCTCAGCAGCCTCATCATAGGAAGCCTCCAGGCCCAGGCTGGAGTCAATCCGCAATTCGACGTTGCTGTTTAAGGCCCCCACTATGTTCTGGTCCGATTGAGCCTGGAAACTATTAATTAACTTGCCACTGACCGCATCACGCACTTCAATATCCAATTCATTATTACTGGCATTCCTCAGTACAGAAATCCCCAGGGCATTTAAGAGCGGCTCCGGACCAATAAAATTAAACTCGCCCCCGCTGCCGGAAACTGCGCTGCGCACTACCAGTCCCCCTTCCAGTTGCTCTAGATTACTGGTATCGGAGGGGCTATCCACAAAGGAAACAAACTTATAACGGTTTTTCTCTCCCACCAGTTTACCCTGACCCAGAGTATCATAAATAGCCTGGTTAATGCGATCTAATACATCTACAATCTCGTCTTCGCCATAGAGCATAATCTTAACTTGCTTATCCCCGTTTTGTAGTAACAACTCCTGGGGCGGCTCCAATAAAAATCGTCCTTCCGGGGTCCAGAACTGGGCAATATCTTTGAGTTTAGTATAATGATGAGCGGTAGCTGTGTTAATACTCTTCTGGAAAACTGACTCAAACTGCACCGCTTCATCGATTACCCTTGGAGTATGCAGGCTATCTAATAATCCAAGAGCAGTACCACCATGAAAATCAGCAATGGTAAAATCCATTATCCCCTCATGTACGTCACCTGTATCATAATTCACCTGATAAGTCCTGAGGGTGGTATTCTGATGATCCAATACCCCATCATGAAAGCGCCAGGCATGAGGATAAATATCCCGCCGGTCGGCGCTGCTGAATAAATATATTTCATCGGCATCGCTGTCGGCAGGTTCGCCCTCTGCAGATAGAAACAGGGAAAAACGATCCCCGACCCGCAGGCGGGAAATATCAGCAAAATTAAACTGACTGAAGCTTAAGCCATCGGCACCGCTATCATTAAAGAAGGTAATACTACTATTGTTCCCACCCAGGGCTATATAGTCATCAAACGCATAGCGGTAATTTCCGTCCTGGTCATAAATATGAGCCTGACCCCGCAAAATGACCTGCCCTCCTGTAATATCCAGCACCTCAAAAACTACCGCTGCGTTCTGCTTTTCTCCTGCCTGGTATTCAGTTTCCGATAAAAAATGGGTAATTGCTTCTCCCTGTTGCATATCCTTAAAATAATAGCCAGTAAGCAAGGCCGAGGCCCGGTGGTCAGTAGTGCCATTGTAGTTTATCTCCAGGTGTACATTATTAGAACCTACCCCATTGCCCGCAGCAAATCCTCCCGCTGCCACACCCTCCAAAAGCAAGCTACCAGTCCATACTCCGACACTATTATCCCCGCCATTAAGGGGGTGGACAAAATAGCCCAGAAGGTTAAAATCCTTGCCGTTTTCCGCATTTTCATTAAATCGATATTCCATGGTGCTCCCGCCTACGGTCCAGGGATTACCGGAAACAGCTATGTTGGCATCGGAGTGAACCGGGGGACCATCATGATAGCCTCCACCTGCCCGGGCAGCTACATTTATAACAAATTTATCGTTTACGCCAAGATTTCCACCTACCTGCAGTGCATCAAATTGAATACAGCCAATGGTGATGGGACCGCCGGTCAAAGCAATGGTAAGCGGTCCAAAGTCATTGGCAGTGCCATCACGATTGTAACCCTTGCCTTCTACCTGTACGATGGGAGGCTGTCCCGGAGTCAGCACCGTAAAAAGTAAGGAAGCATTATCATCCTCCTGCCGCCATACCCTTATATTCTGCAAATAGTCACCCGGGTCTCCGCCATTGGCGAAATAATAAGTAGTATCATTACCATAAGCCGCGTGAGCGTAATGATTAAAACCTCCAGCGCCACCGCGTTCGCTATATATGACAGCATTAGCCTGGGTGGCAATCTGTCCGAAATCTATATCATGGTTGACTACAGCAAAAGTTCCGGCTCCGGTACGAATTAGCTGCGGCATGAGCACAGTATCATTGTTGTCCAGTACCCCGTCATTAAAATGCAGGCCACCGGTAGGAACAAAAGTAGCCCCGGTATTGCCATCGATAGTCTCAATATCTATGCGGTCATGGTTGGCTCCACCCCGAGCCTGGGTAAACATGCACCAGGAACCACCCAGTTCTACCCCATTATCAACATTATCCGGGATGTAAATGGAGCTAAAAGGCAATACACCTGAACCTACTAAAGGATTGGCAGTCTCGTCATCCCCCTCCCACCACCAGTCAGTCCGGCTCTGCAGGCCATAAAAAGTCCCATTATTATCTACTCCGGTATACGAAGTCCTCACCTGCACCCGGTCGCGAGCCTGCCAGGTTTGGGTACTTATACTGCCACCCGGAGCCAGAGAAACATCACCCCCGGCACCAAAAAGCTGATCCTTGCCGGCGCTGTCCCGAAAGATGACTTCCCGCCGCAATGGGCCGGTCTCGGTACTGCTAATGGTAAACTGGCCGTTATGGTGGGAACCATCGTAACCCGGCGTATTAGCCAAATTACTCCAGTTAGCGCTATGGTTGAACCCCCAGCCTTGTACCGTGGCCAAACATTGCTCAATATTAGAACCCGCAGCAATAGTGCCCAGATTGCGGTTGAAATCTACCCCGGTTCCGCTGTGGTCGCTAGCTCCCCGGATTATTAGGAGATTATCCAGGCCCAACTCGGAAGCCGTGGTATTAACATTATCATCAATCCTCAAATCGTACAGGGTGTTACTGGCACCAGTATTATCAACCCACAGGCTGCGGGTGCCATCTCCGTTGTCGTGCATAGAAAAAGGATTAACCCCATTGTTGGCTGCCAGATCATCCAGTGCCATAGCATTCTGCATAGCCGTATTCAACTGGCTGTTGATTTGATCCAGATGCCGGTCACCTACATTAACTGTTATAGTGTGATTATTGTACACCCGGTGGGATAAAGCCGAACCTCCGCCAGGATTAACCGTAATTCCACCTATGTTTAATTCTGTTTCTAGAGAAGTAGCTGCTGCATCGTAATCTATAGTAAAGATATGCCGCGGTACTCCGTTATTGGTAAACTGCAGCCGGCTTAAACCTGCTCCTAAATCTACTGAAGTCACATCTATATTATAGCTAGCCAGGGCCGTATCCATGGTAGCGGCGATATCGTTCAGGGTCTGACCCCCAACATTAAAGCTGATTTCCCGGTTGAAATCCCGGGCAGTTCCGGTAATGGTTCCCGTATCTGCCAAACCACCTGGCCCGGTAGTAATTCCTAGCTCTGTCCCGGAATTGCCAATACTATCAATAATATCTATGCTTAATCCCGAACTATTGCTAACATCAATCCGGTGTTGCCCACCCCCGGCATCGACTGCAGTGAAATTTAATTCGGCATAGCTTCCACCTTCGAGAGCATTGATGGCATTTTCTAAAGCCGCAGCCACCTCATCAACAGTCATATCTCCTACCGCTACCGTAACTTTTTTCAAGGGATCATCATGATCCTGTAGAGTAATCTCAGCCCCCGAAGCAGTGATATAGGTGGTATGGCCCACCACCTGTTCCCCGGCCTGAGCCCGGTAGGTAAGATTAAGATCAACTGTACTGCCAGCCTCTGAACGGTAATAGGTAACAGCGTTAACATTGTTGGCCAGCAAATCACGGGTATCACTGGCCACCACTTGAAAATGGGTATTCATATTAATATCATAGTTAGCCCGGGTCACCATAGTAGCACTGCCCGGGCCAGTTAAATCACCCCATAGCTGACTGCTCTGAGCATCGCTGGCCCCCAGCCCTGCAGTTATATCCATAGATACATCAATGTTACTTCTCCCGGTTGCATTTACCCCGGTGACAATATCCGGTGTAGTCGGATCAGCAAAGTCCGCAAACTGGGCCATAAAAGGCACCTGGTCGGCAATATCAATGTTGTATTCTCCATAAGGCATAATATTAGGGTTAGGAGAAGTGGAAACAGAGGTTATGCCCAGATCGGCCAGGGGGTTGGCGCTCTCCATACCATTATTTTGCAAATAGGTAATGCCCCCGAAAGGAGTCTCGCGGGTAGAAATGCGATAAGAACCTTCCATTAATCCCCGGCTCCTAAAATCGGTAATACCCGAATATTCGCCACGGATATTGGTAACATTAATACTCCCTGATAAGGTATCGTTCATGCTGCTTAAGGCATTACTGCCCAGCACCTGTCCCTTACCTGCAGTAGCCTTAATATTCAGGCGATAGTTGCCTTCAGCTGCCTCTATATCCCCAAATTGGTTACGGGACAGCAGACTGCCATTTACATTGACCTGCACCCGACGGTCACTGCTGCTGGCAAGTACCGAAGCAGTACCATCCAGCAACTTCTTACCGTTAAATTCAGTATTTAAAGCTATGTTATCCAGCTGTTCTTTGCATTGTTCAATTTCTTTTTGAATTTCCTGCCGGTCACCCGAGGTTAGATTGTCACTGGCAGCTTTTACCGACAACTCCCTCATACGCTGCAATACCGCATGGCTCTGGTTCAGGGCACCTTCTGCGGTCTGGATCAGAGAAATCCCATCCTGCACGTTTTGTACTGCCCGAGAAAGCCCCCGAATTTGGCCGCGCATCTTCTCTGATATAGCCAACCCCGCCGCATCATCCGCCGCCCGGTTGATGCGCATGCCGGAAGAGATTTTTTCCAGTAAATTTTCGCTAGCCTTTACGCTACGCTTGAGGGAGTTGTATGTAAAAAGCGAAGAGAGATTATGGTTTATAATCATAACAGCTTTCTCCTTGTCTTTGGCAAATCAGGCCCATATCCGGGAGGCAATTAATGAGACTGAATACCGTTGGCATTATTATTCGCCTGCAAGACCTTTAACATTTCTGCGGCCTTCACCGAAATTTTTTACCGTTTTAATTACATATTCCTGCTGCTCCTGAGTTAAACCTGGAAATAAGGGGAGGCTGATTTCACTGGCATAAAAATTCGCGGCTTTCGGAAAGTCGCCTGGTTTATAGCCAAAACGACGACGGTAATAGGGCTGCAGGTGTACGGGAATGTAATGTACCTGAACACCGATATTATGCTGCCTGAGATAGGTGAAAAACTCTGTACGGTTAACCGGTTCCGCCAGCAGCAAGGGATAAAGATGATAAGCGTGACTACTTCCAGAAGATGGTGTCGGCGGAGTCTGCAACCAGCTTACATTATTGAATGCCTGGTCATATTTATTTGCCAGGCTGTTGCGCTCCTTGATGTATTTTCCTAGCTTGTTAATCTGGGAAATTCCCAATGCGCACTGGATATCGGTAATGCGGAAATTATATCCCAGTTCCTGCATTTCATAATACCAGGGGCCATCATTGGCCTCCAAATACCCGGAGTCTTTAGTGATGCCATGGCTGCGGAAGAGTTTTAAGCGCCGGTAATAATCTAGACTATTGCAAACAATCATACCACCTTCCCCGGTAGTGATATGCTTGACCGGATGGAAACTAAACATGGTCATATCTGCCTGAGTGCCAACTTTTGCTCCCTCTCGTGCTGCTCCCAAAGCATGGGCGGCATCCTCGATTACTACTAAGTTGTGTTTATCGGCAATCTCCCGAATTTGCTTCATTTCAATCGGATAGCCGGCATAATCTACCGGCACAATAGCCCGGGTTCGAGGGGTAATGGCTTCCTCTACTCCTTCTATATTTATACAGTAGGTATTCTTATCAATATCTACAAAAACGGGTCGGGCTCCTACATAAAGAGCTGCGTTGGCTGTAGCTACAAAGGTAAGGGGGGTGGTAATCACCTCATCCCCGGATTCGATTCCCGCTGCGAACATGGCCGCATGTAGAGCTGAAGTACCGCTATTAAAAGCTACGCCATACTGTGCCCCACAGTACTCCGCCACGCGGGCCTCAAATTCTTCCACCCGCGGCCCCTGAGTAATCCAGTCAGAACACAAAGCCTCTATAACCGCTTTTATATCCTCTTCATCTATATTTTGCCTGCCATAAGGAATAAACTCATGCATATGATTCTCCTTGGGTTTCATCAATAATTCCATAACTAGATTTCTAAAGTAGCGGGAAACTGTTTTTTCGAGTGGATTAATGCAAGTACCTGAATCTCATCATCTTGAGATATCTGGTAAACGAGACGATATGAGTAGACTAATAATTCACGAATGCTCTCGTTGTTAATTTCCGGAACTACCCTGCCCATATGCGGGTAATTCTCCAGGTGTTCAGTTTTTCCAATAATCTTTTCTACTACTTGATCAGCATAATATTTTGAATCCCGAGAAATATACTTATATATCTGTTTTAAATCATCTTTAGCAACTTTTGACCAGATTACTTTTCCCATGTCTTTACTTCTTTTTTAAGGTCTTCAATAGCGAAATATTCGCCTTGTTCTATAGCTTCCTGCCCCTTTTTCACTTTCTCCAAAACATAAAGATGGTACATGATATCTTCCATCGCCACCGAATCTGGTAATTTGGCAATTAATTCAATTGCTTCCTGCTTTATGGTCTGCATAAATAAATACACCTCCCGAATATCCAAACCCAATCTCTGACTTAAATTTTACCACCCACCCAACTATCTAACAAGAGCGGCTATCCACTCCCTGGTTCTGACGATACCCTCTTCCAGGCTTACTTGCGGCTGCCATCCCAGGAGAGCCTGGGCCTTCTCATAATTACAGAGCAGCTTTTGGATTTCACTCTGAGGGTGAATGTGAGATACATGCTTGATGCGTTTCTTATCTTTACAAATCAAATAAGCCAATTCATTAATACTTACATCCCGGCCCAACCCGGCATTAAGCAGCTGTCCATCAGCCCGGCTGTCCATACCTGCCGCAATCACAAAATCGGCACAGTCCTCCACATAGAGCAAATCCCGGGTCTGGGTACCATTGCCATATATATTAAGGTCTTTACCCTCTAAATCATGCTGGATAAAAATAGCTACTACCCCACCCTCACCAGAGGACTTCTGGAAAGGCCCGTAGGTGTTAAACGGCCTTACCACCACCGTTGGCAACCCATAAGCATAATAATAGGACAAAGTCAAAGCCTCACCCGACAGCTTGCTGGCCGCATAAGGAGAAGCTGGTTTCACCGGGTGTTTCTCACTAATACCCGTTTCATCCAAACTACGTTCGTAAACCATACAGGTAGACATAAAAACCGTTTTAATACCGTGCCGCCGACATTCCTCCAATACATTAAAAGTCCCGGTTACATCATTATCAAAGGTAGTACGGGGATTATCAATCGAGTCCTGCACATTGATACTGGCAGCCAAATGATAAACCAGGTCAAAACCACCGGCAAACACATTATCCAGTGTATCCCGATCCTTAATATCTCCCTCTATAAACAAGAAATCAGGGTTATCCCTGAATTCATCTATATTCATTAACCGCCCGTTGGACAGATCATCCAGGGCCGTAACCCTATGTCCATCAAATAGCAGTTTTTTAACCACCCATCTCCCTATAAACCCGGCCCCGCCGGTAACCAGAACGTTCATGTTCCAACCTCCCCGGAAACAAAAACTATCGTTTCTCATACCAATCTTTAAACTCCTGTAATGATAGCCCCAGATCTTTTGCAACTACTTCAACTAGAGAAGCATCATCTACTACCGCCATGTCGAACATGAACCGTATAACTCTTCCCGTTTCGGTTAAGGCCTAACCATTTATTATTTCTAAATACCAAAGTACCCGGCTGGGTAAAGGCTTTAAGAAAGGCCTCAAATTCAGCCCGTGATAAACCGGGAAATCTACTCATAAAGCTAGCTCCACCATCTGAACCTCAGTATCAGATTCCAGGTCTTCAAATACCCGGCGTTCCCCAAATTCATTAACCATTTCTAAAATGGCTTCCTTTAATTTAGCTACCGCCTCTTCCCTTGAAACGCCTATGGCTGTAGCGCGTAGCGGTTCTGAACGCGCCATAAAGTCTCCACTTTCTAAACGGGTAATCACAACAGGAATTTTATATTTCAAACCATTAGCTCCTTTCGAATTTATTCCGGGTCATACCATGTTTTCAGTTTAGCATCGGCACCAAAATGGTACAAGTCAGACTGGTTTTTTCCCTCATTACGAATACTTGTGTCCATTAAGCATAGTTTTTATGTCTTCCAAACTCATAGTCTCAACACCGGTTGAACTGTATGTACTGCATTCAGCTGATCTGGCACTGGCATAACGCTCCTGGTACTCCCGACGATCATGATCATAAGGTATAATTATAAAAAGCTCGTCTGTTTCCAGAGCCCGAGCACTTTCTTCCTCACTCATTAACTCCTCATACATCTTCTCCCCCGGTCGCAAGCCGATTATGCTCATTTCCACATCTTTGCCCGAATTTTCTACCACCGCCCGGGCCAGATCGCCAACCTTTAAAACCGGCATCTTAAATACAAAGGTCTCACCGCCTCGAGAAATGGCCAAAGACCCTAAAATTAAATCAACCGCACGATCTGCACTCATGAAAAAGCGGGTCATTTCCGGGTCAGTTACCGTAACCGGCCCCCCTCGTGCAATCTGCTTCTCAAAAAGCGGAACTACTGAACCCCGGCTATTAATAATATTGCCGAAACGAACGGACAGAAACTTGATTTGCCGGGGACCCTTCCAATGATCAGCTGATGATATCAGCCTCTCCGCCAGCAGTTTACTGGCCCCCATAGTATTGGTAGGGGAAGCTGCCTTATCAGTACTGGTATAAACCACTGCAGAGACCCCCGTTTCCATAGCACACTCAATTACATTCTGGGTACCTATTACATTGGTCTTAACCGCTTCCGAAGGGTTATACTCGCAGGCCGGTACATGCTTTAAAGCCGCCAGATGAAATACTATATCAATATCTTCCATCGATCTCTTCAACCGTTCCTTATCCCGAACGTCACCCAGGAAAAACCGCATCCGATTCATATCCAAACCATGGTATGTAAAATGCTCCTGTATTGCATACTGTTTATGTTCATCCCTAGAGTAAATGCGAACTACCGCCGCATCCAGTTCCAAAAGTCTTTGGGCCAGCTTCTTCCCCACTGTCCCCGTACCCCCGGTTACCAGAACCTTCTTATCCCGAATCATCTCGTTCATATCCATATTTTTTCTCCTCATCTCATCCAGCAATATAGCTGCAACTATGCACTCCCCGACCATCGATAAATTTCAAATAAGCCCTGGGTTGGCACCATAGTCTTACACCACAGATATAAGTGGCGCTAATGGCTACACTAATAAATATATCGCGTAATTCCTTCAAACTCTTTAAAGAAGTATTATAGTACAAAGCCAGATGAGGATAATTATTACCATCTCCTAGATTTCTGCGCAAAAAAATAACTCCGGCCCCTGGCTTACCAAGCCCCCGAGCCAAAGCCTTCATTAAATGCATTAGGTAATATTTTCCTTATTACTGCGTGTCTTTCTTTATAAATTAAGTTATAATTTAAAAGGGGTATATATGTAAATGGGAGTCATCATATTTCAATTAGTTTTTAACCCTGGTTGAAAAATATAACCTACAAATGGAGGGCGAAGAAGATTGAAAGACTACCACATCAACATCTTTTATAGTGAAAAAGACGGTGGCTATATTACTGACATCCCTGACTTAAAAGGATGCTCCGCTTTTGGGGTTAGCCCGGAAGAAGCCGCCAAAGAAATACAACTGGCCAAAGAAGCATGGATAGCAGCCGCCCATGAAGCTAATATTCCAATTCCCCGCCCCCGCTATAAACCCCTTATTTATCAGAATCATTAACCAGCCATGAAAAACGTACAATTATGATTTTATGTATCATCGCTTTTCAGCATACCGCTAGAGAAGGAAGGAGGTTATAATTTGCTCATTAAAATCAATGCTGACAAACTACAGCAGATAGTAGAAAAATATCACCTGAAACTATTGGTATATTACGGCAGCTACGCCCGGCAGGAAGACTATGACCCCTCCCGCAGTGACATAGATATTGCCTTTATATCGGAAGGGCAACTTAATAGCCAGAATGCTCAGTTTTAAGACCGGACATCTACCAGCAGAGAATCAGCAGGAGATTTCTTAGCCTTCAATACTTCATACTTTCGTTTTATCACCTGGCGAAATTCAGGTGAAATAGCATGCCAATCAAGTACATCAACCCGAAATGGTAGGTCAGATTCCTGAAATGCTTCAATTAATTCCCCAAACTCGGTTATACTCATTTTATCCTCACTGATAACAACTAAATCCAAATCCGAATAGCTCTTAAAATTTCCCTTAACCCGTGAACCAAAGGCCCAGACCTGACTATCGGGAACATATCTATCCAGGATACGAAGTATGATTTGCATTTGGGATTCAGTTACATTAATCATTTCTACTCTCCAAACTCTCGAGAAGTTTTTAGCATAATCAGGAAATTTTGAAGCTATTTCGTACACTTCCTCCGCAGTCTTATCATCATATATATGCGATGATATATTTCTAGCCCGATGAAATTCCATCCATATGTCAATATCCGAAATTAACTTATTCTCCACACCTCTTCGAAATAATTCCTTACGGGTTACCCCATCAATAGTTTCAGCACCAACATTATATTCAATCCAACGCTTCATAGACTTCCAACACAGTTCATAGCTAAATTCAAAATTTTGAATTACTCCAGCTTTCATCAAATCTATTTCATCAGTACTCACATCTTCCTGCAAAATTTTGTCAGCTGTAATCTGCAAAGCCTTTTCCAGCGACCTTATAGCATTTCCCAAATTACTTAACTCTAGTTTCACATCCCTTCCTCCTTTACCCTTTTATAATCATTATATAACCAGTCTTACCAATAAATCATTCCGGCATTACTATGCAATTTGAGCAAGCCCACCCAGTACCTTAATATCTAAATACTTTCTTTTGATACGTTTATGATAGGCGATCGTACTACAAGCATCAAGAGTGCTGTCAGGTAATATTTCCCTTTTTATCGCGTGTCTTATACAGGAAATTAAGTTATAATTTAAAAAGGGTAATTGCATGACCATGGTTACCTCTACCTATAGAAGCAGAAAGGAGGTTTAAAATTGCTCATTAAAATCAATACCGATAACGATAAACTGCAGCAGATAGTAGAAAAATATCACCTGAAACTATTAGTATATTACGGCAGCTACGCCCGGCAGGAAGACTATGGCCCCTCCCGCAGTGACATAGATATTGCCTTTATATCGGAACAGCAGCTTAATAGCCAGCAGTTGTTTGATTTAATGAGTGATTTAATCCTACTCCATCGCAAAAGCAACATAGACCTGGTCAACCTGCAAACCGCTTCCGGTCTTTTAAAAGAAGCAGTTGCCAACGATGGCAGAGTCCTATATGAAAAAGAAGAAGGGTACTTTCAGGCATTATGCCCCTATCTGTATAAATGCTATTACGAAACCCGCAAGTTCCGCCAGGCAAAACACGCACTTTTCGAGAAAAGATTAGAGGAGGAATTACGAAATGTCCGACCACGATAGAATCTGTGCAATCTTATTTGTTTTTCCTCATCTCATCCACCAGTATCGCCGCAACCCGCCGGGCTCCCCGGCCATCGATAAGCTCCTGTCCGTGCATTGCCATCTGTACCCTTAATTCATAATTAATTATCAATTTATCCAGGGCAGAATATAACCTGGCTACGTCCAGTTCATGGTACCAGCCCAGATTAATCGCCATTCCCTGCCGTTCTGCCTCCTGGGCCAGCCTCACCTGGTTATCAGCTGTAATTATCAGCAGAGCCGGTACGCCACAGGCGGCCAGTTCATAAGTGGTACTCCCGGCGGCACTAATAGATATATCACAAAAATCAATTAAATCCTTTATTACAGGGCTATAATGCAAAGTTACATTAGGATAATCCCTGGTCTCCGCTGTAATCCCTGCAACATTACGGAATACCGGCCCTATCACCACATGCCAGTGCAAATCTTTAAAATGCTCATAAATTTTAAGAGCACGTAAAATTTCCGGGGTAACATTCTCCATATCCGCCGCCCCGAAGGTAATTAATACATGCTCCACACCTCGATTCGGCAAACGTGGAGAAACCCCAACGAACTCTTCCCGCATCAACAAATATTTTGTACCCAGCAAAAACCTGGCCTTCCCCCGGTAAGGAAGCCCTGGTGCATAGAGATTACCATTAATCACAAAATCCGTATTAAAAGGCTGGCGGTTAAGATCGTCCACATACACACTTAACAGAGCCATCTGCCCCATCCTATCTAACCTCTCCTGAGTATACTCATAAGAATCTATAATAAGCATCCCCGCCTGCATATTCATCAGTATCTCTTCTACCCGCAGATCCTCTTCGTCCCCGGTCTGCCAGTCCAATTGCAATACCCGGTATCCCTCAATATTCTCCGGATTTCTACTCAAAAAAATAACTTCAGCCCCCAGCTTGCTAAGCTCTCGAGCCAAAGCCTTCATTCTCATCAAATGACCAAAACCTATTTCACTGTTACCGTCTACCCGAATAGCGATGATTTCATTCATACCGATCTCCTGTAGTTATATCAAATCCCAGCTCAAAGGAGTCCCTTTTTTTACAGCCTGGTTAATCTTTTTCCCTAAAAATACATCATAATACTTCGGTTCCAAACCATACCCCGGCCTTATAATGCGAAGGTTCTCGGGGGTTAAAACCTCCCCTGCCGCCATATCTTTGGCTATATATAAAGAACGCCGGAACTTCAAAGATTTACTTTCCTGTTCACCTGGGTTATAGCTTATTTGACCCAGGGCTTGCCAGGCCCGTTCACTCTCAATGACCAATTGTCCCATTTCCTCCGGTTCCATGGAAAATGCGGAGTCTACACCCCCATCGGCTCTGGATAAAGTAAAATGCTTCTCTATCATACAGGCCCCCAGGGCCACAGAAGCTATCGCTGCGCCAATTCCCATGGTATGGTCGGAAAGACCTACCGGACAATTAAACAGGGTTTGCATATGCGGAATAGTAAGCAAATTGCTATCCTTTGGGCTGGCCGGATAAGAGCTGGTACACTTCAGCAAAATTAAATCCTTACAACCTGCCCCCCGAGCTACCCTGACAGTTTCATCTATCTCGGCTACACTGGCCATGCCGGTGGAAATAATCATCGGCTTACCGGTTGCTGCTATCTTACAAATTAAAGGCAAATCGGTATTTTCAAAGGAAGCAATCTTATAGCAGGGAACATCCAATGTTTCTAAAAAATCCACCGCGGTCTCATCAAAAGGCGTACTAAAAGCTATCAACCCCAGCTCCCGGCAGCACTTGAAAATCGGCTCATGCCATTCCCAGGGGGTATAGGCCTCCTGGTATAAATCATACAAACTTCTACCCTGCCACAAACTTTCTTTGTCCGCAATAAAAAAATCACCCTCGTTTACGTCCAGAGTCATAGTGTCGGCTGTATAGGTTTGCAGCTTAATTGCGTGCGCACCGGCCCGGGCAGCTGCATCCACAATCTGCAAGGCTCTTTCCAGGGATTGATTATGGTTTCCTGACATTTCCGCGACGATAAAAGGAGGATGCTTTTCCCCCACCAAACGCCCCCCATGGTTAAATTTCTCCACTTACAAAAAACCTCCCCAAGGCCTAATTCCCATTCTCTTATTTGACAGATTCTTGTCACTCTAAAGCCTTTCCAATGATATTCCGAACCGGCGTATCCCATCCCTTCGTCAGAAGATAAAGATACTTGTCTTTATCTTTACTACGATGGTAGCTCCCGCCATTATCCTGTTTAACTGCCTCAATGGTGCCTGACGCAATAGAAGGCCAGTTTTGGAAAAAGGCCAGTTCGATCAACTGGCCAAGCCTTTCATAACTGGTACGTAATGTATGCCCCGGTTCCGAGCAACACTCCTGCTGAACCAGAATAGGTCCGGTATCAATACCAGTATCAATACGATGAATACTAACTCCTTTGGGCGTATCTTCAAGGTAACTCCATAAGTTGGGATCAGCTCCCCTATTCCATGGTAATAAAGAAATATGAAGGTTAATTATCCTGTTTGTATAATAATCAATTACTTCTTTTTGAATAATATGCCTGTATCCATAACTAATAACGAAATCGAATCGTTTACATTGCAGATTATTGATGATAGGTTGCTCATTACAGATTATTTCATTATTTAATTTCGTAAGGTATTGTATTATATTAGCCCGTGCAGGTCCAAGCAAAAGAATACGCACAATAAGCTCACACCTTATATAAGTTAGTTCTCAATACAGCGCTTCAGTAATAATTTTCCCCATTCCCGTCATCGTTTTCAATATTTCTTCCTAAACCCAAATTAATTACCCGAAAGAGTTATTACCCATTTACCTTTCCACAACCCTACCCGGTCAGAATTGTGCCATCTAAAACCAGTTCTAGAGCTTCTGCTTGAAGAGTACGTAAATGGCCTTCTCTAGTGTTAATTGCCATTAATTCAACCCCCAGTATTCTTATAATACTGCATTTGTCACAATTTCTAAGATGTTGCGTGGAATTATAAAAGTCATGATAGATGTCTCATGAAAAACTGCAAAGCTGGTTTATGGAGCAGAGCCCCATTTACACTTCCTACTCTCCCCCAGTTCCAACTCCTATAGTCACCATGTATATATAGAAATTCAAAAATATCTTCATGAGACGGTTTATTTGTTATTTCACTAATTATGTTTTTTCTCTCATCTGTAGTCACCTGCGGAGAAAGTTCCTCATAGAGACAATCCTGTAGACGGAGCAAAAGTGGACTCCAATCCGCCTTACCTGTACCTGTATTCCCATGAGTATAAATCCAGATATCAAGAAGTTCTAAAAGTATTAGTTCCTCTTTATTGCTGGGCTTTAAATCTATGATAACTTTATACTTTTGGCTATCTTCGTTTTCTCCAATTTCCAATTGAATTAGTTCATCAACTGGTATATGCCAACCCTGCTCAATGGGTCTACCTTTTTTCTCCCACGCTTTAAAAATAAGATTATATCCTGCTAAAGATATTCCCTTATGCAAAATATATTTTGCCGGGTTGTTATCCTTTGCTTTATATAAATAAAACGGTATACCGAAGTCCCCTTTTCAACTAATGTAATATCTTCCGAATTATGTTAACCCTTTAATAAGTGTGTCAACGAAATCATTATCACCTACAAGTTCTATTTTTTGCATTTGACTCCATTTTTCTATAGGAACCGGCTTGTCGAATACCCGCATAATCTCAATTTTACGATAATGCCAGTAAGGAATATGATTGGCATTAAATTCATATTCACCTATCACTCTACCAATAATTTTCATTTTAAACTCTGTTTTTCTCCCTATTCCAACTATTATGTAATCCCCTACTTTAACCCATTTGCAAAATTGGTCGAAGCGACGTTGTTTACGCGGATTTGGTAAGATACTGGGTATTTCAAATATTTCGTAATCTGTATATTTCTTATCTACCCCTTCCTCACCCAAGCCGATTTCATTGTTTTTAATAAACAGATTTGCCCAATCCTTAAATGTTTTCATAGCCCAGTAATTTACCATAAAATCCCCCCTTCATTCATTAGTCCCTAATTACAATCCCGTTTTCCTTGTACTTATTCAAATAATACTGAACCCCTTCTGGTAATCTTCTTCTGTTCCACTCCCGCATTAAGCTCAACCCACTCCGGGATTCCCTTTAACAAATTTAGCACGTCTGTCATATTAAACTGCGGGTTATTAGGATACAGAGCCTTGATAATGTTTTCGATAAGTAAAAAGTCCTCTATTTGATCCACCGTCCACCGGTGTTGGCTCTGGTTCTCATGGTGAGATACGTTATCTAATCTGTAGCGTTCAGGATGGCAACAGATATAAGGGGTTACATGCTCTCTTTCCGGCTGTTCTTGAGCATTATAGTATGCTTCTTGCAGTGCATTGTAAGAAAAAACCTCGTTATCCATCCCCCGGGGGTAGGTGCGGGTCAGGGTGTTGGATACGTAATCATATTAATCCCAATTATCTTTGTAATGTTTTATAACTTTGTCCACCACGGCTGGATCTATTAGAGGACAGTCGGAGGTTACTCTTACCACTATATCTGTCCCAAATTCGGTAGCCGCTTCGTAATAACGCAATAATACATCTTCTTCCGAGCCCACGATAATACGCTGGCTCATACCACTTTACTGAAGCCGTTATCACCTTGACATAACCAGAACAACTCCTCCTCTTTTAAAGCTTTGTACTCAAAATCCTTATTGCTAGTAAAATAAACAAACCTCTCCCCGGTTTCATTGGTTAACCTTTTCGCAATATTTTCGTATCCAGGTCGGCTTGAAGCCAAAACATAAGACATATTTTAATTTCCTTTTTTAAAAACTTTTAAAAGATATTGCTCTCCATTTAACTCAAAAAAGGCAGGGTAACGCTGATTATCCACCACTCGCAGAAGATTAAACTGTTCTCTTATAGTTTTATCTGGATCAAGACGGCTATCTTCGGAGGTTCTGCGATGATAAAAACTGCATTCTCCTTCTTGACTAACAGCTTTATCTATAATATCGGGATAGTTATCAATAAACTCCAAACACAATTTAAATGTTGCATCAGCCTGAGTCGCTCGCAATTCTTCAACAATTTCAGTTCCTGTAAAATGCATTGTTTCCTTAAAATAAATTACTCCACTATCTACTTTTTCAGTTGCTTCAAATAAGACTATAGGAATATCGTTTTTTCCCTCTAGTATTTACCAGGTAAGAGGTGACCGGCCTTTACCCCAGGGTAAATCGCTTTCATGGACAACCAGGTTATGCTTATTCTTTTCTAGAATATCGGAAGGGGCAATTTGTCCACAGCCTAAAAAAAATACCCCCTCTCCCTGCTCAATGAGGTTTACATCATGGAGCCAGTTAACTTTATACGCTCTTTTTATAAGTCGTTTGATTAATTCTGGTATATAAGTATTTATCCAGCTTGTAGCATCTGTAACAATTGTAATCAATAATATAGCCATTGATACTACATTCCCATACATCTATTAACCAACATTTGAACAAATTCTTTTGTAAGTGAATCGATGATCTTTTCATATTCTTCTTTATCTTTTCCGGGTAAATATTGATTATCGATAACGAATCTTTCATCCCAGTTTAACATAGAGATTTTTCTATTAATTTCTGGATTTTGCTCACAAGAATTCCTCCAAAATACACCGCCCACATTATAAAAAAGCTTATGGCATTCATTGATCATCTGTCTAATGTCATCTTCTATAAGATGGGAAGATAAAAAGCAAATATCTGCTTTTTTAAAATGATTATTAAAATAATCTTCAATCGAACTATAAACATTGGCTTTTTCTTGATAGCTTCTACTAATAAAGAAAATAGACTTTAATTTCTCAGGAACCGATGGATTTACAACTGGATATACCAAGTTTGTATCAAGTCTTTTAATTTCGAACCCGCAAAGATGTTTAGCCACCATCTTTTGAAAAGTCGTTTTACCTGTTGCATTATTTCCCACCAGTATAAAAACCCAATTTGAAACCATTTATTCTTCCTCCCAAACTCTTACCCAAGAGCCTTATAAACCCCTTCTAAAAAACACCCGAAAGCTTACCGAGCAGTTATTAATAATATCCATATGTTGTCTGATAAAACAACGCCTAGAACCTTGTTAGGTAAAGTCCTGGTTCCGCTTATTTTCTGATATGTAGGAACTAGCCGTCTTAGTTCCTGAGCGGCATTATTAAGCCTATCGGGATTCCGATATTTTCTCTGTTGCTGTCTTCGCGAAAGTCCGCCAATATTATAAGCCTTCTCCATAGCCTGTAAATCATCCCGAAACCAGGATTCCATTTCGTGGCAGGCAATCCTGACCACCGTATCTGCTCTTTCACTGGAAGAACAAATGGTGAATAATCGTTGTTTTTCTTCATAGCAATCAGCACTATCCTGATCTCTGACTACAATGAATCGCACGTCCTTTAGTTATTGCTTTTAATTTCCGCGGCAAGGATTATTACAAGCCCTGTTTTCCTTCATTATATAGCATCACATTCGCCCTCAATCATGTTTTTTTCTTGCTACCATCCACATGTGTGACGACAAAAGATTTTCAACTAAAAACTGTTGAAAGGCCTCCCCAACCCTATCCCAGTTATTTATTAAAACCTCTTGCATAAATGGTTGATTTGAAATATCAAGCTCATTGCTGAGCACTTTTTTTCTAACAAGTTCAGCATCAAGTTTACCCGGGGTTAAAGTTTCGATAACCTCGAAACCACATCGTTCAAGTAGAATTTTCAAAGAATCCGGGTGGAAATAGTTTAGGTGATTGGGGCCAGCAATATTATCTGATAATTTACCTAATGTAAGTAAATCAAACCCTTTAATATTTGGAGCAGTACAAATAAACAAGCCCTCATCATCCAAGCATTTGTTACATGAATGTAAGAAATCTTCCGGGGAAAATAAATGTTCTATTAACTCAAAAGAGGTTATAACATCTATTCCTTCCATCCACACTTTTTCGATTGGTTTTGCGATGACTTCGATAGTTTTTTGTTTACATGTTTGTGCCAGACCCGGGTTTGGTTCCACCGCAACTACTCTATCAAAACAATCGATTTTTTGAATTTCTTCACAAAAGGTACCAAAACCTGCGCCAACATCAATAATAATATTCGTATTCACTTATTTGTACATAACTCAATCACCCTGCTAGCTCTGGGTCTGAATATCAACTCTCTGCGTACCGGTTCTGATGTTGGAAATATTTGTTCATTCCAATAGGCTAATCCCCTGGCATTATTATAATATTGCTCCAGTAAAGCTCCATCTGGGCGTGGGTTTATAAACACCGTTTGACAGTTATTGCATGAGACAAAATGAAATCCTTCCTTAGTAAAAACAGCTTTATATTCAAAACATCCGCAAGCTGGACAAGATACCATAACAAACTTACCCCGCCACTCTAATAGTTCGGCTCTATCCTGTGAAAGCAAAACCGCGCACTCTTGCATCATATGTTCAGGTCTTATGTTTTCTTCTCTCATTTTTATAATCCACTTCCTAATATTAAATGCCTTATCCCAGCAAAAAAGGTCTTTATAATTATTTACTTAAAACCAACCAGGTCATGCCATCCTGTACAAAATTATTGCCTCGATGATAGGTAAAATCATAATCCAATAAAACCAAATCAAGCAGTTATATTTCTTTTTGCGTTACCGAAGCATTAATCTGTACCCACTCCGGGTGTTCATTTAAAAGATTGAGAACATCTAACCAGGTAAATTTATTACTAACCGGGTAAAGATCCTGGAGGATAAGTTTAATAAGCTCGAAATCCTCTGGAGTATCCACCGTCCACCGGTGGTGGCTCTGGTTCTCATGGTGAGATACATTGTCTAATTTGTAGCGTTCTGGATGCCAGCAGATATAAGGGGTTACATGCTCTCTTTCCGGCTGTTCTTGAGCATTATAATACACTTCTTGCAGTACTTTGTACGAAAAAACCTCGGTATCCATCCCCCGGGGGTAGGTGCGGGTCAGGGTGTTGGATACGTAATCATATTTATCCCAATTATCTTTGTAATGTTTTATAACTTTGTCCACTACAGTTGGATCTATCAAGGGACAGTCAGAGGTTACCCTTACCACTACATCAGCCCCAAATTTGGTGGCTGCTTCGTAATAACGTGATAATACATCCTCTTCTGAACCACGATAATATGCTACTCCCAAGCGTTTACAGATTTCAACAATAGGTTGATCTGTATTATTAGTAGTGGTAGCGATAACCAGTTCGTCAGCTTCATTCGTCCTTTTTAACCTCTCAATCTGGTACTCCAATAAAGGTTTGCCTAAAACTTCTTTCATCACTTTTCCGGGCAGGCGGGTGGAAGTCATGCGGGCCTGGTCTATAATTACGGTTTTCATTTTACTGCCTCCTGGGAAAACGTACTTTCCTCCGGGGAGTTGGCATTATCAACTGCTGGATGATTTCTTTGCAACATCTCCCGGGAGTTACGTAGTGAATTCAGGCATATCGCTGCCAGGTCACCTATCACAGCATACCATTCAGCCTGGCGCAGTATTATTTCTATCCGTGCCATATCTGGGTCTTTATATTTTTCCGGTACAGCTATCATTTCCATTTCAAACTTTATGGCAAATGATTGGAAAACATGGGCGAAGAAAAGCTGGAAAGTATGGTGAAGCTGGCGGCACTTTTCTTTATATTCCATTATTTCACGTTCAATCATCGATAGTTTCTTTATTATTGATTTCATATTCGCACTACCATATAAACAACTTTCCAGTTCATCTTTATATTTTTCATAGCTACTTATACCCTGACGGCAATATTCGACTACTTGCTCCAGATCTTTTATAGTATCCGCAGTTAATTTCAGAATTTGCTGAAGATCCTGTTCAACATTCTGAGGAGTAAAAGCGGTAAGTCTCTCTCTAATGGTTCTCCGGGGGCAGAATTCCTCCTGGATATGTTTAGCTATAGCCTCCTGGAAAGACATTACAGTCGAACTAGTAATATATGCCCCACCTTCGGTAGCATTAATACAGGTGCCGGAATAGTTGAGTAGGTCCATCTCATAGGCTCTAAGGAAGGAATACCACGTAGAAGTAGTTTCTATTGGTTTGCCATCATTTCCGGGCACAGTCAATATTTTTACGCCAGATGAAACTTGTTTTTCTCCATAAGTAGTGCCATAAGCATGGGTACGCCCATCACGGCTGAAGGCTAGATCCTGACCAATTAGTATTATAGGATCGCAACCTAGAGCCTCAGCCACTTTAAAAGCCATATTTCCGGCAGATAGCTGAATTTTTAAGATTCCCCGGTCGATACCCAGCCATTTAAAATGGTCAAAATCACGGTAAACTATAACCCGTGGGCCTGGATAAACCTGATATAATTCATTACGGACCACCGGACAGGCAGCTAAGTAAACATCCTCAACTTCTTCCTTATTAAAACCTTCCAGCAATTTAACGGTAGGCATAACCCTCTCCAGAGATGTCACTAAATGGGGTTTTATCCCCATATCAATAAGTACCCGAAGTGAAGCATCAGCGGCCACAATTACGGCTTTGTTTTCCAGACCCTTGAGCAAGTGCTTATTTTTGTTTAATGAAGGCCCGGTGGCTACTACTATGGCTGGTTTGCCGGCAAATCTATTATATAACAGGTTGATGCCGGGGTTAGAGATGATTTCGTCCAGGTTAGCCAGCATATTTTCAATACCTATAAGTGAATCGTAAGGGTCGTTGCCAAAATGTAATAACTGCTGACTGCCAGCATCTTTTAATAACTGTAGTGCTCTAATGTAATAATCCTTGTTTAAACGCAGGGAGGAAGGATGGTATACTGCTTTGATAGCTTTTAAAAAAAAGAAGCGGTTGCTTTCATGAAGATATTCTCTAAGATTTGTGTATAAATCTCCTTCTTCCAGACCAACAAATAACCGGAGATGGGGATGTCTAATTATCCCTGATAGATCTGTGTTCTCCAGAGCTGCTTTGAAAACCTCAAGTTCCTTTTCTATTACAAGGATACATACTGTGTTCTGCTTTTCTGACTCATTTTGTACATAATGCCTGAGTTCATAACCCAAGCCCATTCCCAGGAATACAGCCAGTCGGGCATTTTTTAATTTAAGGGCTTTTATTTGCGCGGCAACGTCTGCAAGTGGGTCATCAATATTATAATAATAGAAATTGCCTTCTCTACTATATAGGTTAAGGGTTGCTTGGGATCCAACTCTGGATATTACGAACTTGTTATTTTTAGGTGTTTGTTCAATTTTTGTAGCTAAACTGGGGTAATGGATTTTTAGAGCCTGCATGTTGGCATGGTAAATACTATTATCCGCATTACGACTATTATCAACCCTGACTAGACGTACAGGTGGATTATTATCTATAGTTTTGCTTATTAGTCGGTTCTTTTTTTTGGTTTTTTTACTCAATTGTAAACTCCTTTTAATGCGAAGTGATATATATTATATCGGCTAAAGCCCAGGAAGTCTTTAGCCTGGTGAGTGAGGGGTAAGGTGAAATAAAAACCGGCCCCCCTTGCGAGGACCGGCTTTTGGTTGGTAGTATTATCCGAGTAATTGCAGTACGCTCTGCGGTTTGGCATTGGCCTGGGCCAGCATGGCAGTTCCTGCCTGGAGCATGATCTGAGCCTTGGTAAATGCCATCATTTCCTTGGCGAAGTCAAGGTCACGGATGCGGGACTCGGCTGCCGTCAGGTTCCGGAAGCTACACCCATCTTGGCACGTTCACTGGATACCCACACTAACCTGTGGGTTAATATAATATTCTTAAACATTTTCAATTTTCACTGTAAGTCCCTGCAATTTATCATAATAAAATACATAATCTGAACTACCACACTTAAACCTATGAGTTAAATCCAACGAAAAGTCAGTATCCGGATTTGATTTATAGAAATTATGATTTTCCATATCAGCCACATAATCGAATAGTCCTGTTACAGAAACACCCATATCATGCTGTAGATTTTTATATATTCCACCGTTTAAGTCATAGTGAGTAACCCTCTTATAATAGACCTGATTATAGTTCTTCAAAATATCCACACAACGGTCCTTATCATCTATCGGTGATATGTCATCTTCAACCGATTGAAAAATATAATATCTGCATTCGGAAGATTGGCGATGTTTATCTACGAGTAAACTTCTTATCATTTTATGACTATCTGAAAAATACTGTGGAGAGGTTTCATCTTCTATAGTCCAAGGGTTGTTACACCCACAATGAATAATAAACGGATATGGACTTCCTTCAACTGCAAGTCGCACCAGATAATCAGCTTCATGAACTTCTCCTCCGACAATATGTTTTAAAAGGGCTCTAGAAAAACCAGCTTTATCAATAATAACCGAGAATGTATTTGGTGCATACTTTCCCATTAATAGTGAGATGTAGCCCCCATATGAAGACCCATATGCCATAATCCTACGGGAATTTATAGGATAACGTTTTAATATTTCTCCAACCATACACAGATTGTCAATCGCAGGTAATAAGCCCCATGATTGGTATTCATCATTACCGGTTACCAGAGTAGGTTGGCACCTAATATCCAAACTGGTACACCCTTTTTTGAGTACTTCAACAGCGATTGTCGAATAAACATCCATCTTTGTTTGGGCATTTTTAAACGAATCTGGAGATAGGTTTATTCCATAAATGCGCCTAATATTATGAAAAAATTCTTCTTTCAAAACCAAATCGGTACCCCTATAAATGCCAAAATAATTTACACCTGCAACTATACAATTATATTTATCTGCCAAATATGGTCTCAATTTATTGTTTTGATAATCTGAGTTAGCAAATCCTCCCCATCCGTCACTAAATATAATTAAGCCCGTGTTATCATCTATCTTATCTGGAAGATCCAGAAATGCTTCAAGCGTTTTTCTTTTCCAGCCCAACTCTATATCAGGATGAGCTGGAAAACTAAAGTTGCTTTTGTTGCTCACTTATTTATGCCAACCTTTCATCTAATCTTTTAAAAGCCTAGTTTATGTAGAGGTTTGCCCAGAACTTCCTTTATCAATTTTCCTAGCTGTGGGTGGAAGTTATTCGGACCTGATCAATAATTACTGTTTTTAGTATTTCACGTTCAATCGCCGCTAGTTGTCGTTTTCTGTTTTTTTACTCAATTGTAAACTCCTTTTAATGCGAAGTGGTATATATTATATCGGCTAAATCCTAGGAAGTCTTTAGTCTGATAAGGGGCGAGGAGGACGGGGTAAAGGGAAATAAAAACCGGCCCCCTTGCGAGGGCCGGCATTTGGTTTTAGTATTATCCGAGTAATTGCAGTACGCTCTGCGGCTTGGCATTAGCCTGGGCCAGCATGGCAGTTCCTGCCTGGAGCATAATCTGAGCCTTGGTAAATGCCATCATTTCCTTGGCGAAGTCGAGGTCGCGGATGCGGGACTCGGCTGCAGTCAGGTTCTCCGAAGCTACACCCAGGTTGTTGATGGTGTGATCCAACCGGTTTTGGAGAGCACCCATCTTAGAACGTTCACTAGATACACGCTGAATAGCACTGTCTATCTTTGTAATCGAATCTGCCGCATGGGCGCGGTCCGTTACCAGGATATTGTTAACACCCAGTGCCCGTGCTCTCATATCACCGATAGAAGCACCAACATCCTGCAAGGGATTGGCACCAATCTGGAATACCATGGTATTGTCAGCAATATGGACAAAAGTGGTATCCTTACTAGCAAATCCACCGGTAAGGTCAAAGTTCTTGGTATCAGTGTTCCAGGCCAGCTTAATACCCGTCATGTTATCAAATTCTACATCGACATTCTGGTGTACTGTTCCTACCAGGAGGTTACCTTCAATTTTAACATCCTTGGCTACATAGTTTCCAGTATGAGCATCAGTAACATTAACGGTAAATTGGTTGTTTACAGCAGCCTTGAGATTTGTCAGGCTCAAAGCCTTGATAACATTTTCATCTCCTACAAAAGCTATTTCGCCAGCATCTCCGGTTACTGCTGAACGTATGACAAAGGTTCCGGCTACAGTTTCAATACCACTGTCTTGCTTGCCACCTTCGGTTACAAAGGAAACAAATTTATCGCTATGGGTAGCTCCTATGCCGGCAAGTTCAGCCTGACCAAGCTGGTTGGCTATAGCATCATTAAGCTTCTGTACAACGCTCTCAATGGTGTCTGTGCCAAATAAAGTAACCTCAGCTTTTTGGCCATTACCCTGTATCAGGGTGAGCTTCTGCGGTTGGTCAATCAGGAAGTTACCACTCTTATCCCAGAAGGCTTCGATATCACGTAGTTGGGTTCCTTCTGTGGCTAATTCCCCTACCCCTGAACTCCGATTGAAACTAACAAATGTTCCCCCAGATGTTGTGTAGTCTTTCAAATCTTTAAATGTCAATGAAATTTCGCTGTGGGTCCACTTACCAGTTTGGTCATCAATAGTGAGATAGTCTACGGTATTGTTCTTGTTATCAAATTCACCGTTATTTAGATAATAGGTGAAGGCTCTACTAACACTCTTACCGTTTTCGTCGGCAGTCTGGGTTACTGTTACCAGGTCAGTAGAATTAGCACTAACACCCATTGTTGGAGTAATATTTACAAGGAAGGTATCACCTACAGTGAGATTACTGCTGGCTATATCAAATGCACTAAAGTTTATATTTCCTACTGTTAATGATTGAGCGGCTGTAATGTTGATTACTCTTTCGGCTTGATACACGTTACGGGTTCCATCTTTTGCCATTTCATAAGAGGTAATACCAAGGGTAACAGTATTGCCGGCTTTCGCCTTAATTTCAAAAACCATCTGCGCATTGGTTTCTACTGAAGTTGCAACTGTAGCTGTTTCAATGAAGGCGAAGTTAGCGGCTTTGTCATACTGGTAATACCCTGCTACTTCTTTATGACCAGCAACTGTGCCTGAACCAGAAGCCACCGCACCATCGTCGGTTGTTATTTTATAACTACCTGCTGGCAAACCAGTTACAGTGAAGTTCTGCAAGCCGGATTGGGCTTCATCTGTACCATTGGTAATACTAGCAGTTACTACACTAGCGGTGTTTACGGTTATAACTGCTGTACTAGATGAAGCGTAATTAAGGGTCTGACCTATAATCGTTAGGCTTCCTGTTCCATCAGCAGTGCTGGCTACATTTACACTTGCATTAAGCACAAAGTTGCCTGCAGCACCTTTGGTTAGGGACTGAATCTCAAATGTACCATTTGCACTACCTTTTTGGATAGAAATTCTGTTCTTAAGTACACTGTCTGCAGCAACAGCATCGGCTAACTTAAGTGTAAAGGCTGCTGAGGTGGTTGTCGCTCCATCTATTGTTACTTCTACTGAATGGTTTACTCCATCCTCAAACTGGAAGTTGAAGGTGTATACATCATTCGCATCATTAGCACCAAAGGTAACAACGGTTCCGATAACTTTGGCCTGGTTATAACCCATATCAATATTGGTGGTGGTCTCACCGTGTTTTACCCGCATGATATCAGTTTTTTGCACCTGGGCTACACCTGGATCAGCGGTAATTTCCAGCTGATAGTTGCCGCCGCCGGGGGCTTTCTGGCCAAACTGATCTACTACCCGTAGGCCGTCGCGCATGAATACACGGGTGCTAAGCTTATCAGTGGTAGTCAGAGCTGAACTGGTACCATCAAGCAGTTTCTTGGTATTAAACTCAGTGGTATTACCGATACGGTCAATTTCAACAATCAACTGGTCAATTTCCTGCTGGATGTTCTGGCGGTCGGAGGCAGTCAGAGTGTCGTTGGCCGCCTGTACCGACAGTTCGCGCATGCGCTGCAGGATGTCGTGGGTTTCGTTCAGGGCACCTTCAGCGGTCTGAATGAGGCTGATGCCATCCTGAGCATTGGCTATGGCCTGGTTGAGGCCTCTAATCTGGGCACGCATTTTCTCGGATATGGCCAGCCCGGCAGCATCATCAGCCGCCCGGTTGATCCTTAAGCCCGAGGAGAGGCGCTCGAGGGATCTGCTCATGGCTCTATCGGTCATGGTGAGGTTGCGATAGGCGTTGAGCGCGGACACGTTGTGGTTAATAATCATAAACCATTCCTCCTTGAATGTTTATTTAGCCGCTTCCTTGCGGCTTTTTGGTTGTCGTTCCACATGCAGCGGCCGTCTGCAAGGGGTACAGCAACCACCGGGGAGCTCTTTAAGGGAAAAGCTACCTGGTTGTTGCTGGAGTTTAATTTACGCGGATCGCGTACCCATAGGGCACACTGATGTAGCGCTACCGCGCTACCATTAAGGTAGCGGATTATAATAGGATTTACGCGGGTTTTTTTAAAATATTACTTAACCCTGTCTGCCATTTTTATAAGCTGTTGTATGTGATTGGCAGACATATGGTAATTTATATTTTATGTATCGTCTTTGTTTTAAAATAGGTTTACAAGTAAAAAATCGCCTTTTGCCTTATTCTCTTTTGTTTACTCGGTATCTTGACCTTATACGGGCTTCTTTCCCGATAAGGGTCGGGCAATGCAGTCTAGTGTGGTCGGCCGGGCGAACACATGGGTTCGCCCCTACAGAATAAACAGCATACCTGGCCGAAAACTTATTTTCGGCTTACTAGCTCTGGTTGCTCTGCATATCGTTCATTCTTTGCATGAGCCATTCGCCCTGGGCGGTCATGGCGGCTACGGCTTGTTCCATGGCGGAGAATTGTTTCCAGTAGCGTTCGGTCAGATCCTCAATCCGTTCTTCCATACGAGTGATGCGTTCGTTGACACGGCTAATTTCTTTGGTTAGAAGGCTGGTGTCGACATTGGCTCCTGAGATTCCGGCTTTGGTAGTAATAGCTGCAATGTTGGTATCCAAGGTATCATATAGCCCTTGGGCTATTCCTTTATTATAAGTGGGGTTACCATTCCAGTCTTTAACCGGTTTGCCGTCAGTGCCAATCATCGGGGTATTCAGGGTAAAGAGTTCCATTACTTTACCTGCATCTGTTTCCAGGGCAGCCCGCAGTTTATCTTCATCAATGCCAAGCTTGGCCCCTTCCAGGGAATTACGGACAAAGGTGCCGGTAGTTATGCCAATACTGGCCAGACTGGTAAATGGGTTATCTTTGCTTAGCCCCTGTACCGGGTCAGTGGTAACGCGGCGGATGCTGGAATAAGCAGTAAACAAGGTGGAATCGCCTCTTAGCATACCGCTTTTGGCCTTCTCTTCCCAGGCCTTGATTTCGTCCTCGGACATTTCTTTTTTCTGCGCCGCAGTCAGAGGCTGATAGTCACCGCCATATCTGCCATTATTATAGCGCCGTTCGGTAAGTTCAGTATTCATGTGAACTATAGCGGTGTTGTAAACCTCTACAAAGGCCTTGATTTTTTCTACTGCACCATCGATATTATTTTCCACCTTAACACTGAGGGTACGGGTAGGGTCTGCTTCCAGCAGGTTAAAGTGGATATTATTAAGCCAAAACTGGTTGGAATCAAACTCCAGATTCTGGGCATCGTCAAAGTCTATAATGGCCTTATTCCCTTCCTGGGAAAACATCTCCAGTTTCATAACATCACCCAGGAAACCATCGTCCTTGCGAATTGCCAGCAGGCCGGTGCTGCTGAGGCTGAATTGGCCAGTAGTTTCGTTATAGCTGGCCGTTACTCCGGTAGCTCCTGCATTTATAGCACTAACCATATCGTTTATACTGATAGCTGCGGTATCGAAGGTAAATGTCTGGCGCGTGCCGGTTGTGCCTTCCAGGGTAAAGCTGACTGTCTCAGGCGCCTGCCCTTCGAAATAAAGAGCACTTAACAGGGTAGTTCCCGGCGGGGGACTATAGAGAGCACCTTCTTCAGGAGCCGGATTTAAAATATTTACCGGTAGGGTACTGGTAATCTCACGCTGGTCAGCCGGTGGCCCTCCAGCATTGAGGCTGGTATAGTCAACATTTAGTTTCAGGAAGTCTTTTAAAAAGCTCTGGCTGCTACCTACAATACCATCGCTTTTTATGGTAATTTTCCCATCACTGCCGTAGCCGTCAGTGGTAAGAAAGAAACGGTCGACACCAGCGTCATAGCTGGCTCTAATCCCCATATTCTCCTCGTTTATTATGCGTACCAGGTCGTTAAGAGAACAGCTGCTGGCTTTAAAGGAAAAGGGTATCTCGCCTTTGCTGCCTTTTAAGGTAAAGTTTATCTCGGTATCATCGGAGAGGCCAAATTGTTTGGCTATGGTAGATTTATCATCATTGGAGCCCAGAGCTGCCTGGCTGCTCATGGTAACCCGGCTGGCCAGTTGTTTGACTTTCACGTTATAAACGCCGGATAGAGCGTCGGTCCTGGCGGTAGCGGTCATAATGGTTTCATCGGAGCTTTTGACCGTTTTGCCGTTAAAGGTACTATCCAGCTTAAGGTCTAACAGGCTGTTTTTCAAGGCTGCCAGTTTGGTGTTGACGGTACGGAAGTCATCCCGTTTCCATTCTAGTATTTGCCGCTGCTGGTACTGTAAATTAACTTTGCGTTTCTCGCCGGCTAATAGTTTATCTATCATGGCCTGGGTGTCTATACCACTGGCCAGGCCACCTATACGCAGGTCAGACATTGCCATTTATAATTCCCCCTCCCTTTTGGGTAAATTCACGCGGATCGCGCGGATCTATTAGGATTTACGCGGATTCTTTTAATTTCTATTCTCCTGGTTTGTATTTTTTTAGCTGCGCCAGTTTTTCTTGCAGGTGGTCGATGCTGGCGGTGGCTTTCAGGTTTTCGGTTTTTATTTCTTCGTAGAGTTCTTTGCGGTATATTTGCACTTCCCGGGGGGCGTTGATGCCTATGCGGATGGTGTCCCCCTGGATATCTATGATGCTGATTTCTATATTATCTCCTATGACTATGCTTTCTCCTTTTTTACGGCTCAATACCAGCATATTTAACCCTCCTGAACGGCAGCGGCCTTGCACTGCTCTGGAGGAAAAATATTGTGCCTGATTTTATAATCGGTATTTTGAGTAATAAACTGCAGGGCTTTTTTATTTTTACTGTTAACAATAATCGGGGCCAGCAGGTTAGCGGTGCTCTGCTTGAAGTCCTCGGGAATGGTCAGAACTACATATACCGCCAATTCCTCCGCTCCGGTTTCGCATTCCAGACGCTTAAGTTCCTCTTCTCCAACTTCGATACTGTAGTTCGGAAAGAAGACGAAGGGCTGCGCCAGTATAAGGCAGACCGAGGTGTTGTTCAGAGACTGGAGATAGTAGAGGGGGCTGCCCTCTTCCATAGCTAGTATCAGGAACTCTCTATCGCCTTCCAGACCAGGCAGACCGGTGGCGAAAGTAATAATGTCTTCTTTTTGATATTCCAGTTCTCCCAGTAAAGGGGTATTAAGCTTCATAAAGCATCTCCTTTTTAAAATTCACGCGGATTTCGCAGATTTAACGGATTTCCACAGATTTAATAACAAATTATAATCAGCGACCAATCTATAATAAACCTTGTAGGCTGATCTTATAATCTTTTTAGTTATTTCTCATAAAATAATTATTCATAAACATAAACCGCGTTAATCTTAAGTAATCAGCGCGATCCGCGTTAATTATCTCACGCGATGGCGTCGTAGTAGCTTCCTATCCATTCCACGTTGATGGAGGGTTTTTGTAGGAGGTACATGTCTACTTTGGCCCATTCGGTGTTGTTTTCTAGTATTCCCCGCTGCAAGTTACAGTTAATCTCCCGGGGTTCCAGGGTAACTTCAACTTCCCTGGTTTCTACATTTACCTCAGGCGGATGCTCGGGCATTAGGGCTACATTATAGTCTACTTCAGATTCAGCCTGCAGGCGGGATGCTACTAATTGCCCCACACTGGTTGGGGCTTCTATGCTTCCCAGGGTGTCCCCTTCAGCGGCTATAGTACCTATGGCTTCTAAACCCTGTGATAAGGACAACTGGGCATTTTCCCGGCATATTGTAGGGGGAGTCTTTAATCCCATATCAGCCCGGCACTGGGTCCAGTCTATCTCCAGTTTGGCCGAAGGGTTATCTATCTGCAGGGAAACTGACGTAGTTTTTATATCCAGGTAAGGTAGCGTGGTATTAAGTTTTATAGCCGGCTTATAGATATCCAGTCCTACCAGTGCCGGCTGTTGGGTAATGCGTAGGTCCATACCTCTCACCTGCCAGGTTAATTCACGCGGATTTCGCGGATTTAATGGATTTCCGCGGATCTTTTAACAATTCTTAGGCATTTACTACTTTTCTCTTAAAGGTTATTTTTTCGCCAAAATTTATTAATAAACCAACTTTAATTCCAGTAGCTTTTAAATAATTAATTAACTGCGTTTCTTGAGCTCGACCCAATTCACTAATTGCTTTTAATTCAACAACGACTTTATCATCAACCAACAAATCAGCAAAATACTCACCTATCAGGTTATCTTCATAATAAACCTTTATTGGGCATTGCTGTTTTACCTCAAAGCCCTCATTCTTTAGTTCAATTACCATAGCGTTTTCGTAAACTTTTTCCATAAAACCCGCGCCCAAGGTATTATAAACCTTGTATGCTGATCTTATTATCTTTTTAGTTATTTCGCTATAAAGCAAATTACTCATAAATAAAATCCGCGCTAATCTTAATTAATCAGCGTAATCCGCGTGAATTTCCCCCCTACCGTAGGAAGTCGACCAGGGTGGGCATTATTATGCGGGCACCGGCGGCTAAGGAGGAGCGGTAGACATTTTCCTGGAGTTTCAGGTTAAGAATAGTCTCAGCTTCATTAGCACTTTCATTATCAGCCAGCAAACCGATATACGATTCCTGGGTATATTCCAGACGGTTTTGTTGCAATTCTAAGCGGTTAATACGGGCACCGATAGTGGACCGGTAAAAGAGTAGTTCCTGCATCCGTTCGTCATTTCCGGCCATTTCATTTCCTACCTGTGGTAGTTTACCAACTTCGATTCTGCGGGTTAAATCCGCCACATAACCAAATAAGCCTGCCTGATACTTAAATCGTACTGCACCTTCGGGCGAAGATTCTACCGTAGCAGTTTCTAAACTGATACTGCCATCGTAATACAAGCCTGTTTCTTTATCCAGGGTGAAAAATTTAAACTGGTTAACTTTATTATCCATGGTGGCATTGTCGAAAACGAAGTTGTGCCCCCCGCTGCCGGTTTGGATACCCTTAATGTCAGTAAAGGTGTAGCCTATATCTACACTGCGGGAATCTGCTTTACCCCCGGTCGATAACGATATTATCGTCTTATCCCCCACTGCTATTTCCGGGGTAGCCAGGCTAATTCCCCCCAGAGTATCACTGCCATTGTTCCAAATAATCAGGTCTTCGGTAAAATCAGGATCACCGATATCGGAGGCGCTTATTTTAAATATTTGCTGATTACGGGCGGTCTCCATATCGATTTCCTTATTTTCCAGTTCCACATATTTATATTTGCCATCGCTGGTATATATATGTCCTTTTATATCTACTAGAATTTTGGCGGATTCGTAATTATCTTTATAACTCCAGGAGGTACCATCAAATGTAGCCGCTACCGGTATATATTCATTACCGTACTGGTCGTATACCTTGTTTTTGCCGGATTCCGGGACAGTACCGCCAAGTCCCCCATTGGCATCAGCATCCCAGTCATTGTTCCACATGATACTAGCCTTGGGGTCCGCCGGTGGAGTACCAGGAGTGGCAGTGAAGGTGATGGTGGCAATGCCAGTGGTTTCATCATAATTGTAAATAGCTGAATCAAGCGATCCGGTACCGGTATAAGTAAAACTGGAAGTCAAATCTGTGTTATCACTTACAGCCTGCAGAACCCCATTCTTATCCTTTTGATACAGCGGCTTATTTAGAGTAAATATCTTATCAGCGCCATTCTCGCTCAAGGCAATAAAGCGGGGACCAATATTTCCCGAAGCTGGTGTTACCCTTTTTACCTCCAAAAGTAGTGACCCGTTATAAGAAGAATCATTATTCAGAGCAGTTGCATCTTTACCTACAGCCAGGGTAGCCGGAGTATTAATGGACTCGTAGAAGAAACAGCCATTATTAGGTACTGAACCGAGATAGCTCTGCTGCTCCCGAGCTACCGCCTGGGATGAGTTTAAAGATATGCTTACTTTATCGCCCATGGTAAACTGGGGATTGGTATCATCAATTCCCCCCAGGTCAAATCCGCTATTATTCCAAATAACCAACGGTTGGGCTCCAGGAATGATTGCAGCTAGTCCGGTTTTGGCAGCAGGGTCGCTGGGGATCGTCAGAATAGCCCCGTTATTAGCGGCGTCCATATTCATGGTTAAACCATTGAACTGCACCTCCTGAAATTGCCCCCCACCTATGGCTAGCTTACCGCTCACATCTACCGTAAGTGTATTGTTGGCAGCATCGACATTGGTAACTTTAATATTTAAGGTACCATTATAAAGGGAATTAGTAGCCCCGACAGCATCACCGGCGTTAATCGGAGCATTCATCGGATTAGCTGCGTTGGTAAAGAAAAACATGCCCTTATTATTTGGCGATTGCAAATCGCTTCCGGCTTCACTGGCTAACCCGGCAGCGGTCTTTATCTGGTAGGCACCTTCGCGCAGTTTATCAGCCTCTACCTTGTTTATAAATGAGGCATTGGGATCGATATAAGTCTCACTTAACCTGCCCATGAAGTATTCTCTCATCATTAGATTGGTTGGGATCTTAACTCCAGCACCTATTTCCATATTAAGATAGTCATTATTGCCTATCCATTTACCATCCTGATAGGGGGCTTCAGTAACATTAGTACCGCTGAAGATGTATTTACTGCCATAAGTACTGTTGGCTATCATCATCAACTGATTGTTAAGCTCCGCCACTTCCCTGGCAATAGCTCGATTAGAATCGGGGTCGTTAGTGCCGGTAGCTGCTTTATTAGTTAATTCGCGGATTTTTTGCATAACCTCGTTTATATCATTAAGAGAGGAATCGGTAGTTTGCATATAATTAGCGGCTTCCTTGATATTACTAAGGTATTGTTCACCTTCCACCAGGGAAGTTCGCAGACGCAAGGATTTAACAATTCCTGCTGGGTCATCCGACGGCTTGTTAATTTTCCTTCCGGTAGAAAGCTGGCGCTGAAACTCATCCATGCGTTCCAAATTGCTATTCAGATTTCGCCTCAGGTCGTTAACCAACATAAAATTAGTTATTCTCATTCTTCATCCCTCCGGGGTAAATTCACGCGGATCCCGCGGATTTATTTTGATTTACGCTGATTTTTTTAAATAAATCATATTCAATCAGCTATTTTCATACGTGGTTGCTATGTGCCCTTCAGGGTATGGCCTCCGGCCCTGGGGGGTTAAATAAACCAATACTTTTAGGGTTTCTCATCAAACTATAGTTTGATATTACTCTACGCTGTGGGAATCATATTAAATCGTTTAAGAAAAAACCGTGTGAATCCTTACGAATCCGCGCAATCTGCGTGAATTAACCTTTATCTTCCCACCAGGCCCATGCGGCTTATTATTACCTCCAGGGCTTCATCGATGGAGGTAATAAAACGAGCAGCAGCATTATAGGCGTGCTGGAACTTAATCATATTGGTCATTTCTTCATCTAGAGAAACTCCAGAAATGGACTGGCGTTTGTTTTCCAATTCATTAAGGAGGGTTTCCTGGTTTTTTACCATGCGCCGCGCCTCCTGGCTTTGTACCCCGGTATCGGCAGCGATAGAACGCCAGTAATCATCAGTAGTAACATGATGCACCATACCCAGATTTTCCACCGGCTCTTGATAATGGGAAAAATGGGTTGCCGGGCTGGTTCCGTCAGCAATTGTCCCGGTAGTTAACTTAATGTGCCCATCATAACTCATGCCACAATATTGGCTCAGTGGATTATTATTGAGGGTAAAAAAATGAAGTTTGTTTTCGTCCAGGTTGGGTATAGCCACATCAAGATCATTCAGTACCCCATTACTAAAAACAAAGTGGTGAGTCCGATTCTCAGGCTCGGGTAAATTATAGTTATATTTTAGATCCAACTGTTGGTAGGTGATGGCAGCAGCAGTAGCTGCAGTTAGGTTTAAAACCCCTTTATCCCCAACTTTCAACTCTGCAGCTTTGCCTGCATTCACAGTATCCAGACCAGTAAGTTCAAACTCCAGTGAGCCAATATTAATAATCTGATTCCCACTGCCACCATAATAGATACTTAATGTACCAGTATGTGAGCTGTAATTCCCATCCAGTGCATATTCATGGGATATATATGAGTATTCTACTCTGCCTGTAATGCTATTAACATTAGTAACTGATAGCTCAATAGAAGCATTTACCCCCAGAGTAGAAGCATTGGTAATGCTACCTATAGCAGCACTGCCAAAAATATTGGCAGCAGTTCTTTGATTGTAACTTTGCAGTATACGCAGCTCTGCATCCCTGGCTCCAGGCTGGTTTACTATGGTATCAATTTGATACTCCCCATTCTGTAGTCCACTAACCTGTAAATCCCTGATACCTGAGAGGGGGTCAATAACCTCCAGGCTGCGTACCGAAGTGGAGTAAAAGAAAATTTCATCCCCATCCAGCCTTACCTTGACATCCATTTCCCTTTTGTCCAATTCCTCCTGAATAGCGTCTGCCAATTTACGCATATCTTCATAAGTCCGGGGAGCCGGTACCTGAATGTTCTTAATACCACTACCGGCATCGATTAAAAATTCCAGAGCCTGGGTGGAACTGATGTCTATACTAATGCCATTAGTCTTCAGGTCGTATATGACATTATTTAAATCATGTTTTAATTGGGCAATCTTAAGGGCATTATTCCCGTCCCCAAAATTAATCTTATTGCCTTCATCATCCCAGGTACGGTGACAGGCAGCAGCAATGTTTTTAGGATCATTTTGAATTTCCTGACTGACCCGCATAAATTTTGCCCAGTTATCATAACTGTCTTGATCAGGGGGCAGATCAAAAAAGTCAATACCGTCCGGATAGCGCATATCTATATAGGGAGTGCCGGACTGATCAGTTTTATTATTCAGGCTATAGCCGCCCCGGTGTATATTATTAACTTTTACCACCAGGGTCTTGGCCAGAGCATTAAGTTTATCAATCATATTGGGAATGGTCTCTTTGTAAATTGAAGGTTGAGCTTCGCCTTCTAAAAGGGTTTTCCCCCGGGCATCCAATAACCCCCGTAGTTCACCATTGGCGACATTAACCCTGGTTCCGGTATCCTGCCAGATTACCATATTCATACCTTCCTGGTCCATCTGGGTGGAAAGTTTATTGTAGTTTACCCCCTCCACCAGCACCCGATCCCCTAATTGCAGGGCAACCATATTGTTACGGTCATTATATACACGTATATCAGCTATCTTGCTTAGCTGGTCAATAAGCAAATCGCGTTTATCCAACAGATCGTTAGGCTGCTTACCGGCTATACTTATAGCCAGGATTTGCTGGTTAAGGTCAGCTACCTGCATGGCAATGGAGTTTATTTCATCAACCTTGACCTTAACCTGAGCATTTACGTCTTCCCTTAATTCGACTAGCTGGCGATAGGTATGGTTAAAGGCCTCAGCCAGTGACATACCCCGCTGAACCACAACTGCCCGTACCGCTTCACTCTCCGGGTGTATAGATAAGTTCTGCCAGGATTCCCAGAACATATCCATTACCCCCCGTAAGCCGTCTTCAGATGGTTCATTAAGGATAACCTCTATCTTAGCCAGGGTATCCTGCAAAGCTGACCAATAACCATCAGTTCTATTTTCATGGCGAATCTGATTGTCAATAAATTCGTCTCTTATCCGGTTGATAGCGGCAATATCCACCCCCGTCCCCAACTGCCCTGCTTTACCCGTCTGTACCAGAGCCGGTGCATGCCAGGGAGGGGTAGTAACAATATCCGGCACCTGCCGGGTATAACCCGGGGTGTTGGCATTGGCCATATTATGCCCGGTAATACTTAATGCCGTCTGATGCATCAGAACCGAGCGTTTGCCGATTTCCAGGCTAAAAAAATTTGACATCTTAGTTACCCCTTTTTTTGACGCGGATTCCGCGACATTAATTTTTAATTCTTAATTCTTAATTTTGAATTATGGTTGAAATGCTCCACATTTCTTTTTATATATTAATAAACGGAAAATCGGTAGATTTTCCACCCTTAATTAAAAATTCAAAATTTAAAATTCATAATTCGTTAGATTTTCTTATCCAGAAGGTTCTTCAACGCATAGCTGCCTTCGCCGGTTTGGTCTCCTTTGTTGGAGTAGGTGCCGGCTACATCGCCGTTAAGGGTAGTTTCTATTACCTTTATATAATCAAGTGATTGTTCCAGTAATTCGTTATTATGGACATTAATAGCGCCCAGCCGGGTGAGGTTGTAATCCAGGCGGTTTATGGCCTCTTCCAGGTCATGATAGCAAGACGGATAAGCCTCCTCCGCCCTTTTTAAAATCTCCCGGGCGGAGAGTTCCTCACTGCTGATATCCCACCCCTGTCCAATTTGCTCCTGTAATTTAAAACGGGCACCTTCGGTTTTCTCCAGATTGGATATAACGATGCCCTCTTTACGAATCAAAGTATCCAGTTCCTTAACCTTACCCAGGATTATTAACTGCTGTTTCTCCTGACCCAATTCGGCCAATTCATCCAGCACTTCATTCAGAGCAGCGACAGCCCGGGTGAAGTCTGTTAGCAGGGATTCCACAATATCACCGCTTTCTATACCAATCGGTCAACTATAGCTCGGGCTATCATCTTTTCCGCTACTTCATCGTCATTAACGGTATAAGTGCCGCTGGAAATCTGCTCCTGCAACTGGTTAACCTTATCCATGCGGACATCTTCCGATTGTTTGATAGCCTGCATGGCCCGTTGTTTGATGCGACTTTCACTGGAAATAGCCAATTCATCATTTTTCCCCGGAATTTTATTAAACTGCTTTTTCTCCACTTTGTTGGTATTGTCTTTGCCGTATACTTTCAGCAAATTCTGTACCTGGATTTTGGAAATCATCATAAGCTACCACCTTACTATTGTTTCTATGGTCTATTTTCGCAGAAAAAACAAAGGGGCTTAATACCCCTTATAGTTAATTATATTAATAATGCTTAGTTTTTCTCCGCTTTTACCGCATATCCGTTGCTATTTGTTTGATAATTTGAGATAGTTATGATAAAGAGAAATACAGAGTATTTCTACAATAATTCTCAATTTTTAATTCTTAATTTAAAATTGACCTCTCTACCATGGGTTACCACTATTTTTTACAATACTCATAGCCATTGCTGCCAGACCCATAATACTTTACCCCTAGTCCTCCCCAATAATATGCATCCGGTCTTTTCCCTTATCCCGGGGTTTTGTTTCCGGTTCAGGAGCCTTGCGGGCAGAAGGAATAACACTTTTAAACTGTGCTCCCAGTTGTTTCAAACAGCTGTCACAGAATTTGCCGCTGGAAATAGTCTTACCGCAACGTTCACACATAGTAGTGTAACGCATCCCCTTGGTGACCAGCCTGCCATCACGCAGAAACTGGAGAATTTTTTCTTCATCTATCTCGGTAGCCTCGGCTACTTCTGCAACACTGGCACCGGGATTATCACGAACATAGCGGCGTACTATGGCGTAATCATCATCTTCTTTTTCCAAACACTTATTGCATATGTTCCTACCCTGGTAGGCAAAAGTTCTCCCACACATAGGGCAATTCCTAAGATCAGGCGCCATAATATCAACCTCCTTACGCGAAATGGAACCTGAATATTCTACTACTTTAATTATACCAATAAGATGTCATTTAAATGTTGAATTCTTAATTTTAAATTTTGAATTATGGTAGAAATGCTCCGCATTTCTTTTTTTACATGTTTTTTCCGCTAGTTTTTACAATTGCTGTTAGTATTCTAATTAATTCATCTACTCTTTCTAATAAAGGATAAGCCTCATTTTCCTCTAGATAATTACTGTCTTTTAGTAATCTTAGCCAGTAAGAACTCTCTCGGGCTTCTCTGGAGGCAATACTCATTTTATGGGCAAAATCCTTTCTACTGCTAGCAGCCAATGCTTCTTCTACATTGGCTCCAATACTAGTTCCTGCCTTCAACAATTGTCGCGATAATACATATTCACGCTTATCTATGAGCTTCTTATTTAAATTAACAATATCCAATGCAAATTTATAACTTTTTATTTTAATTGCGTTATCTTTAATATCATTCATATTATTAATTACCGGAAAATCGATAGATTTTCCAACCTTTAATTAAAAATTAAAAATTCATAATTCAAAATTCTAGAACCCTATCCCGGTAGCCCAGGTGATGACACAAACCCTTTTAGCTCCGGCAGCTAGCAGGGTACGGGTACATTCCTTGCTGGTGGAGCCTGTAGTATATACATCGTCTACCAATAATAAATTCTTGCGATAAATCTTTTTATTCTCCTCTACCCTGAAAGCACAAAGCAGATTTTTCTCTCTTTCCTCCCGGCTCAACTCGCGCTGAGAAGGAGTTTCTTTCACCCTTTTGAGGGAACAGACATCCATTTTAACCCGAATATCCCGGCTTATTTGACGACCCAGCTCTTCGGTCTGGTTAAAGCCTCTCTGCTTCAAATGACCGGCAGAGGCAGGTACCGGTATAATTAAATCAATTGGCCAGAAGCGCGGTTCTTCGTTTATCACCTGGGCCATCATATGCCCCATCCTTACCGCCAAATGGCGCCGCCCCATAAACTTTAATACCTTTATGGCAATACGGTAATTTTCATCATAAGGGCCCACCGCCCGAGCAATATCGAATAATGGCGGATTTTTTTGACATTCAGCACAGAGGCCCTTGCCAGTCTCCAGGTATTTGCCGCATTTATCGCAAATGGGCAGGCTTTCCCGCATTGTGGCCAGGTTCTCTTCACATTTATCACACCATGGTTTTCTGGTTCGATATAGGCCCGGTTCCCTGCAGATGCAGCAAGCTTGCTGGGGAAAAATTATATCCATTAGAAGATTCTGCATATTTGCACCTCGGTTGAAACTATGTTTATAAAAAATATATCGTATGAACGCTTCTATTTTCTCATCCATACGACTAAAAAGGAGTCTGTACTTACCATCACAATTAATAATATAACACAATATTTCGAAATTTCACATAAAATTTACCTGTTCGACTACTTTTTGGCCCATGCTTTTCTTGTTTCCATCCTGCTGTCTTCCTCATCTTCTATAGAAACTTTTACACTGTGGTAAGCAGAGGCTGGTTTGTGCCTGCTGCCAACAATCATTGCCAGCATTATTACTAACCATAATGCGAAACACAAAGCTTTTAGCAAAATGACCACAAAAAAACCTCCTTCTAGCCACCTGGTATATAGTATGCTAGCAAGAGGTTACTTGATTACTCTTTCGACAGGGTGACAGGGGCAAACAAGGGGACGTTCTTTTTGTTTGGTTTGCAAACCAAACAAAAAGAACGTCCCCTTGTTTGCCCCCTTGTTTGCCTACAGCTCTTCGCTGACGATATTATTCTTTAAAGCATATACAGCTGCCTGGGTGCGGTCTTTTACGCCCAGCTTGCGAAAAATGCTGGTCAGGTGATTTTTAACGGTTTTTTCACTGATAAACATAGCATCGGCCATCTCTTTATTACTATGCCCCTTCACCAGCAGCGAAAGCACATCACTCTCCCTTTTCGTCAGGCGCACATCATTCTTTTTCTTTTCATTTCGAGATAATTCACGTACCAGACGGTTTGCAACCCGAGGATGAATAACTACCTCACCCTGCATCACGCGATTTATAGTGTCTATTAGTTCGCTACCGGCTACATCTTTTAAGACATAAGCTGACACCCCCGCCTTAACCATATCAACTACTTCTTCATCCTCATAAATAGTCAGAGCAATTACATGGATAGAGGGCATCTCCCGTTTTATCACCCTGGTGGCAATAATCCCATTAGTGCCGGGCATATTTACATCCATAAGAATAACATCGGGCTTCTCCCTGCGGGCAATATTGATAGCACCCTGCCCATCCCCCACTTCGCTAAGAATCTCAATGCTATCGCTTAACTCCAGCAACTTTCTTAGCCCTTCTCGGACCAGGGCATGGTCATCAGCTATTAATACGCGAATCTTATCCAATTCTAGGTTCCCCTTCCAATGGTACTTGAATAATGACCTGGGTACCTGCTCCAGGTGCAGAAATGATATCCAGCTTACCTCCAAAAAGGTTTACTCGCTCCTTCATGCCCAGGATGCCATAGCTTTCTTTATCGCCGGTATTATTGGGTTCAAACCCGATTCCCTCATCCTTGATAACCAGGGTAAGATTAGCACTATTATCTTCAAATTTGACTACGGCCCTCTTAACCCCCGAATGTTTGCGGATATTGGTTACGGCTTCCTGAACCATTCTAAACAGTGCTGTTTCCAAGGAAAGATTATACTGCTTATCCTGGCCTATCTGCAGAAAATCAATGGTAAAATTATATTTAGCCTCATAATCATTAAAATACTCCTTCAGGGTATTACTGAAGTTATTTTCATGCAACAGCGATGGCTTAAGGTCAAACATAATGCGGCGGACATCTGCCAGGGTCTCCCTGCCCATACTGCTGACATTATCTATCTCTTCATAAATACCCTTAAAATCCTGGTTGCCCAGCCTTTTTATTAAATCCAGGCGGATTAGTATACCTGCCATACTCTGGGCCGGTCCATCATGTAGTTCCCGGGCAATTTTCCGGCGCTCGGCTTCCTGGGACTCTATTATCCAGGTAACCATTTGTTGCTGCCGAAACGATTCCCCAATGGTGTCATTTATTCTTTCGACATTTCCACGTAAAATCTTTAATGCTATTGCCGTACTTTGTAAAAAATTATCCGCCTTCTGGCCTATATCTTTAAACTTTTTAATTTGCCGGGTCAATTCATCGCGGCGTCGACGCAGATAAACCTCCTGTTGCCGTAGATCAATTAATTTAAGTTGCATTTCTCGGGCCTGTTCATAAGCTTCTTTGATATGCTCCTGGGAATAAGAACGAAAATCGCGACTTACATCTATAAGCCGCAGACGGGCGTAACGTTCCAGTTTTTCGAAATGATCGACTTCCAGTATAACCTGCTGGGCTTGCAGGTTGGTTTCTTCCAGCTCGGTCTGCAGGTTAACTTCAATTTCATGGCAATCCTGAGCAATATCAAATATATCGTCCCGGCCGTGCTCCAGGGTAGCCAATACCTGGTTTAAAACCTGATCCAGCCGAGTCAGCTGTTCCGGCTGTTCATCGTTTATGTATTCATTATCTCTCCCCATACCTGATCCTTCCCCTCAACACACGGGTATCGGCACAACACGGCGGAACGGCACAGGGGCCGTTCCCTACAAACATAACGATAAATGCGATTTAGGGTTAAAATAAAGAGAAAAACGGGGTTTTTCTACGATAATTTAAAATTAAAAATTAAAAATTAAAAATTCAACCCCAGATTCCTGCATACCTCTTCCTGAATAGCCTCCAGCATACCCTTATCACTGGCTTCTACATAGACCCACGCGGGTATCGGCTCAACACGGCGGAACGGCACGGGGGCCGTTCCCTACAAACATAACGATAAATGCGATTTAGGGTTAAAATAAAAAGAAAAACGGAGTTTTTCTACCTTAATTCAAAATTCAAAATTAAAAATTAAAAATTCAACCCCAGATTCCTATAAACCTCTTCCTGAATAGCCTCCAGCATACCCTTGTCACTGGCTTCTACATAGACCCTGAAAAGGGGTTCGGTTCCGGAAGGGCGAATCAGCACCCAGGAGCCATCCTCCAGCACCAGCTTGGTTCCCTCCACCCGGCTCAGTGTTTCCACCTTCAGACCGGCTACTGCTTTAGGGCAGTAATGAGCTATCTTATCTAAGATTGATTCCTTATCGGCTTCGTTTACTTCAATATCCAGCCGGCGACTGGTTACCTGCCCGTATTCCTTCAGCAGTTTTTGACTTAAACTTTCCAGGCTTTCTCCGGAATAGGCTATCATTTCCACAGCCAGCAGACAGGCCAGAATCCCATCCTTTTCCGGAATATGGCCAAAGATACTAAGCCCTCCGCTTTCCTCCCCGCCCAGCATACAAGCCTTATCCCGCAGGGCCTGGCCGATATACTTAAACCCTACCGGGGTTTCAATGACATTTAGGCCGTTTTTCCGGGCAATCCGGTCCAACATATGGGTAGTAGCCAGGCTCCGGCATACCGGCCCCCGGAAAATACGAGTTCTTAGCAAGTGATCCAACAAAATACTCATAAAGCGATTGGCGCTTACGAATTCTCCATTCCTGTCAATAATGCCAAATCGATCTGCATCCCCATCCAGGGCCAGACCCAGATCAGCCTCATAAGCCAGTACCGCCCTTTTTAAATCCGATAGATTATTTTCGGTAGGTTCAGGCAGAGCCCCTCCGAATAAAGCATCCCGATAATTATTAATAGTCCTTATTTCACAGCCCAAATCACTCAGCATCTGATCGAGATAACCAATACCTGCCCCAAACATAGGGTTTATAACTATTTTTAAAGGTTTTGCCTTTATGAACTCAGTCCGCACCACTTCCAGCAAATGGTTGCTGTACTCACGGTCAATCTCACATTCCTCAAACAAACCTAATTGAGCCGCCTCCGACAGATTCAGCTCATATACTTTCCCCTCGTTAACAACCCGGTTGACTTCATTTTCAATGGCCTCGGTCACATCAGGAAGAGCCGGGCCGGCATATTCCGGTATAAACTTGATCCCGGAATAATAATGAGGATTATGGCTGGCAGTTATCATAATGGCTCCGCCCGCTTCTTTTTCCCGTACCGCAAAGGCCGTAACCGGGGTGGGGCTGACCTTTTTCAGAAAATAGACCTTAATCCCGTTACCCGCCAGTACCCGGGCGCATTCCCGGGCAAAATCCTCAGACATAAAACGATTATCATAACCTATGACAATGCCTTTTTTAGTTAAATTACTGTAGTTTATATAACTGGCCAATCCCTGGGTGACCACTCGGCAGTTTGCAAACGTAAAATCCCGGGCAATAATAGCCCTCCAACCATCAGTTCCAAACTTAATCGGCGCCATCAATATCCTCCTTAATAGAGCTGTAATCAAGTCAAGCGCTTTTTACCATCTAACCCATAATATAATTTATCTCGGCAATGCTTGTCAAAACCGTGTTGAGGGGACGGTCCTTTTGACACGAAATTTCGTGTCAAAAGGACCGTCCCCTCAACACGCGGAACGGCACGGGGGCCGTTCCCTACAAAATGACGAGAAATGCGGAGCATTTCATCCTTAATTCTTAATTTTTAATTCTCAATTCTTAATTCAGTTGCGCTCCTATGCGCACATAGAGAAAGTCGGTTACCACTTTGGCTATGCGGCGGGCGGCTTTGCCGTCTCCATAGGGGTTTATAGCCCGAGCCATCTTATTATGCTCTTCCGGATTGCTGAGCAGCAGATGAGCAGCATCATATACCCGCTGCTGGTTAGTGCCTATGAGCTTTACCGTACCTGCTTTCACCGCTTCCGGCCGTTCCGTAGTATCCCTTAATACCAGTACCGGTTTGCCCAGCGACGGGGCCTCCTCCTGCAAACCGCCGGAGTCAGTCAGCACCAAATAGGAATGATTCATTAAATTGGCAAAGGGTTCATAATCCAGCGGCTCTATCAGATGAAAACGTTCCCGCTTGCCTAGCATCTCTTCGGCCACATCCCGAACCACCGGGTTTTTGTGCACCGGAAATACCACCTCAACATCAGGAAATTCATCTACCAGATCAATTAAGGCCTGATAAATATGGCGCATAGGCTCACCCCAGTTTTCCCGGCGATGAGTGGTAACCAGTAAAATTCTGCGATTCAAATCAAGCCCCTTAAGTTCGGGACCGAACTGATAATCATCTTTCACCGTTTCCAGCAGGGCATCTATAACTGTATTGCCGGTGACCCAGATTTTAAACTGGGCCGTAGATTCGGCAATTAAATTTTCCCGTGAAGTATCTGTAGGGGCAAAATGCAGTTCCGCCAGTCTCCCGGTCAGGGTGCGGTTAAGCTCTTCCGGGAAAGGCGAATACTTATTGCGGGTACGCAGCCCGGCCTCGACATGCCCCACCGGTATACGCATATAAAAAGCAGCCAGGGCGGCGGCAAAGGTGGTGGTAGTATCACCATGCACCAGCACCAGTTCAGGCTGCTCTTTTTCTAATATAGTTTTCATTCCCGCCAGGACATCGGATGTTATACTAAAAAGATCCTGCTGTGCTTTCATCAGATTCATATCATAATCCGGCTGTATCTTAAAAAGGTTTAATACCTGATCCAGCATTTCCCGGTGCTGGGCAGTTACGCAGACTAAGGTATTAATGTCTTTTACTTTCTTTAATTCCTTAATTACCGGAGCCATCTTAATCGCCTCCGGCCTGGTGCCAAACACTACCATTACTTTTCCCAGGTACATAAATGTTTTCCTCCGTTATTGCTATGTCATATTTCTCTGTCTCCAGTTATTATTCCTTCTTTGCGTTAGTTTACAACAACAGGCAAACAAGGGCAAACAAGGGGACGTTCTTTTTGTTTGGTTTGCAAACCAAACAAAAAGAACGTCCCCTTGTTTGCCCGAACGTCCCCTTGTTTGCCCTGTCACCTACCAGGCTACCGTCAGGTTTATCTGATCCTGCTCGGGTTCAACTTCCAGTCTAACCATGCCATTTTGGATTTCATACAGCCGGTTATTTATAGAAACTAGGCCGGAAGCTGGCATTTTATTGCTGCTATACCAGAAATACAGAGTAACAAAGGTTTTTTCCCCCGGTTTAAACTGAGGGGGGACAGCTGTTACCAGGTATCTGTTATCTGAAGGCTTATCTACGATTTTACCGGTCATATCCGGAATAACCTGCAGGGTATACTGCGAGGTTTTTAAATCATAGTCACTTAAGGTCACGGAACTATACACCACTACCTCCCATATACCCGGTGCCGGTCGATTATAGGGCATATTAACCGAGGCAATAACCTGGGCATCTCCTACACCCGCGTACTGGCTGACCTCCTGCGCACCCCCGGGGGATATGATATGCATCCGCACCCGCCCTTTACTGCCTGACAACAGTTTGAAACTGACACTGGTCATATTTTCCGGCACCCGGAAAAAGTAGCGTTTAAACTGCCCTGCAGGCAGTTCTCCGCTCTCTTCAAAGGCCTTATCTTTAGTCTTTCCCAACTCATAGGGCAGTATTACCGTTTGCAGCATGGCCACGTCCCATTCCGAAGTACTGTATTTATCAGCCAGCAAAAATGTACTGTAGAGGCCAGGTTCCAGCAATTCGCCGTATTTAATATTTACGGTCCGCTCACCCCGGGCCGGAACCTGTATGGAATACTGCTGTGGTTTAACCCAGTCTGCCAACCCGCCTATGGACAACTGTTCATTTACATTACCATTATTCATAATTTTAAAGGTCAATTCTCCCGGAGCCAGGCCTCGGGAGTAAAAACCATGAGCATATCCCAAACCAGGGCTGTATTGACTACCACTAAAAACATTATCCTGGTATTTTTTTCGCTGCAGCTCGTTCCAGGCGCGCATGAGATTTACCGCCCCAAAGCCCTGTTCCACCGCTTGAAAGCCGGGTAGGGGTTTAGCCCCGGCCAGCAAGGCCTGCCCTATAGCCTGACTGTTATTAATATAGAGCTTGCGGCCGGCCGCATCCAACAGCAGGGCAGCAGCTCCGGCCACATGAGGTGCAGCCATACTGGTACCTTCATCTAATCGATATGATTGACCACTCCACAAAGGATAGGTGGAAACGGCATTTCCCGGTGCCACCAGCATGGGCGCAGTCGAGGCATCAGCCGCCGGGCCGCTGGAGCTAAAATACCACAGAATCGGTTCTTCCACCTGCCAGCCGTAATCGGTATACCACATCTCCGGGGTAGCATAAGCACCTACGCTGATAATATTATCCAGCGCTGATGTACCTGTAACCGTCCCCAATCCCGGTCCATTATTACCTGCCGCAATACATACCAGCATGCCGGAGACCTTCTTCACATTGGCCAGCAGTTGGGTTAGGGACTGCAGCTCTGATTCCTGCAGCTGATACTGACCCATGCTTACCACCGCCACTTTGGCTCCCCGGTCTGCGGCCAGGCTGATAGCACTCTCGATTTTCTTCAGGCTGGTAGTGCCGCTGCGATCCATTACCTTGATGGGCAGGAGCTGGGCATCCGGCGCTACTCCCTGAATCTTTCCCCGGGCTGCAACTATACCGGATACTTCCGTACCATGCCCTAACATATCAAAACCCAGCTTAACATAATCCCCTGCAGCCGGTATTTCCGCTAAGAGCAGGTTAAAACTGCGGTTCCCCTCCCCATTAATTACCGCTGTTTGACCTTGCCGGCTGAAAACCTGTAACGGCTCCTGGTCATTTATTTGGCCATCAAAATCAGTGTCCAGATAAACCGTATCATAGATATTCCAAAGCTTTCCCGCACTTGCAACCACCAGCAGCTGCTCTTCTCTTAATCCAAATTCGGCCGGTAAAAACTTCAAGTTAAAATAACCATATTTATAAACATCGGAAACATTATTAGTTTTACTGACATCAATCTTTTTGCCGCCGATATTTAAATACCCATCCTGGGCCTTAACCTCAGTCAGGTTAACTTTCCCTTCACTGCTCAGGTCAATAAAATCAACTATCTTACGATAGCCGTCTGCCGTCTTCTGCAAATCCGGGTGACCGGGGTCGAGACCGCTGTCAATGATGGCTACCAGTTGCGACCGCCCACTGGCTCCCGTAAGATCAATAAAATCATTGGCCTGCATGGCCTCACAGGCAGCCTGCAAACTGATTTCCGGACGATTCAAGGGTGTAATCTCGGCCTTTTGGATATCTATATCTTCGGTTAAATTAACTATTTTTCCATCTACCGGAGCTGATTTTTCACCCGCCGGCAGGGAAATACTGTGCAAGTTTACCCGTCCTTCATCATGTTTACCGGTACTATATAGATAAGCCAGCTTGCCTTCTGGATTAAGGCTGAAATAGGCATCAAGCGGTAAATTTAACTGGGTCAGCGGTAGTTTCTGACCCTCGGCATAGCCTACCAGATTGGCAGCCAGTTCAAATATTTGACTTTGCCCATTAATCCTGATCATAACCCGTTTTAAGGGCAGGTCAATCTGTTCCAGGGTTCCGTAAAAATGAAATTTCTGGCCCTGTAAGGCCAGAAACTGTTCCAGTAAAACTGCTACTTCCGCCCGGGTTAAATTCTGCCCGGGCTTAAAACTATTATCCGGGTAACCGCTTATTATCCCCTGGCTAACCGCATAATCTACCGATTTCAGAGCCCAGGCAGATATATCCGAACGATCAATAAAATCAGCTGGAGGCAGGTCTTCAGCTGACACCCTCAAGCTGTTAACCATCATGGTAACTGCTTCCTCCCGGCTGACCGGGGCTAAGGGGTGAAAATAACTGTGCCCGTCACCCTGGGAAATATTCATCTCATAAGCTAGTTCCATATAACCCCGAGCCCAGTGATTCTGGGCATCACGAAAGTGAGGCTCCCCTTTAAATAATTGTTTAGCCTCTGCGCTTTTGTTTAGGGCGTTAATAATCAGGGTTATAAACTCGGCCCGGTTGACATATGCATTGGGGCGATACGATTTGTCCGGGTAACCACTGATCAGTTCCCGGTTGTTCAGATGATCTATTTGTGGAGCAGCCCAGTGCTGACGTGTGTCAGAAAAAGCATTAGCCACCAACGGATTGCAGCAAATAAAAAAAATAATCAACAACCCGGCCAGATATGTATTCTTTCTCATACAAGTCCTGCCTTTATGTATAACTAGAATTAAGAATTAAAAATTAAGAATTGTGGTTGAAATACTTCGTATTTCTCTTAATTTCAATTATTAGGGTCGCTCAGTATTTCTTGTTATTTTTGTAGGGAACGGCCCCCGTGCCGTTCCGCCGGGTCTTTGTTATTGTAATAAAAGGAAATGCGGAGCATTTCTACGTTAATTAAAAATTAAGAATTAAAAATTAAAAATTCCTACACCTTTATTCCCCTCATAATTATATCCGTAAGCTGGGCCGCCATAGCGGCCGGGCTGATGTCCCAATCTTCCAGAGTGATGGGGACCCAGAGGGAGCCCAGGCTGCCGATTATTAACAAAGTTAACAATTTGGCATCCACGTTCCGAATCTCACCACGCTTAATACTATCCTCGATTATGCCAGTAAGTTTCTCTTCTTTTTCATTACGTAAATTATAAGTCCAATCTTTCAGATCCTCATCCCAAATTTCGGTATCCCAAAAAACTATTCGGGTTAACTCCTTATTTTCCCGGCAAAAGGTGATATGAGATTCAAATAGCACGGACATCCTTTCTTCAAAAGTAAGTGTTTCCAGCTTCGGCATATCCATGCGGGTATAATAAACCTGCAGGCTGCTTTCCATCATATCCTGAAATAGCTGCAATTTGCTATCAAAGTATTCATATATGGTGCCTTTGCCAATACCGGCTACAACAGCTATTTCCTCCATACGGGTATTATGATAACCCTTAACAGAAAAAACCTGCACCGCCGCATCCAGTATAATATCTCGTTTATTCTGCACTCGTTTACCAGATTCCTTCATATTTGTTTCCCCCTTCCCAGCCATTGGTGAAGGCAAACAGGAGGATCTTCCCCTTGTTTGCCGGGTGTCGGCTCAATCGGCGGAACGGCACGGGGGCCGTTCCCTACAAAATAATCTTAATTCTCAATTCCAACCGCCTTTATAGCCACTGGTGAAGGCAAACAGGAGAATCGTCCCCTTGTTTGCCAGGTGTCGGCTCAACCGGCGGAACGGCACGGGGGCCGTTCCCTACAAAATAAAGAGAAATGCGGAGCATTTCCACATTAATTCAAAATTCAAAATTAAGAATTCAAAATTAACCCATTATAGTTTTTTTATGCCTCAATCCCCTCTTCAGCCACTACTTCCTTTGCCGAAGTTTTACGCCCCAGCTTCTGACCCCAGTCATCAAATATGCTGTAGACCACCGGTACCAGCACCAGGGTAATCAGGGTGGATACCAGCAGACCGCCGATGACCACTATAGCCAGGGGAGCGTCCATCTCCCCGCCTTCCCCTACACCCAGAGCCAAGGGGAACATGGCCAGTATGGTAGCCAGAGCAGTCATGAGTATAGGCCGCAACCTTACCCGGCCCGCCTCCACAATAGCCGCGTCACGCTCCATTCCCCGCTCCCGCAGCTGCTTCAAGTAGTCCACCAGCACAATGGCATTGGCCACAACAATACCGACCAGCATTATAACCCCAATAAAAACTACCACACTGAAATGCTTCCCGGTAAGCAGCAGGGAGAGTACAACACCAATAATTGCTGTAGGCACTGAGAACATAATAACAAAGGGGTCAAAAAATGATTCATACAGTACCGCCATAACTGCGTAAACCAGAATGATTGCGAGCAGCAAGGCTACTGCTAGGGAGGCGAAGCTCTCCATCATTTCCTTATTTTCCCCACCATACTCGATAGTATAGCCGGCGGGAAGTTTAACTTTATTTAATTCAGTCTGAATGTCAGTCATTACCGCATTCAGGTCACGGTTTAACAGGTAGCCGTTAATCTCCGCCTTGCGTACCCGATCCTCGCGGGTAATCTGAATAGGACCTGGTTCCATTTCAAAAGTAGCAATCTGAGATAATTTAACTACTGCACCACTGGCACTTAAGATATTCATGTTTTGCAAATATGAAAACTCATCATAACCCTGGGGCGAATAGCGTACCCGGACATCTACCTCATCACCTTCGACCTTGTAGCGGGTAGCCACCGCACCCTGGCGGGCATTCTGTATTTCTGCCGCCACCTGGCCCGGCGTCAACCCCAGGCTGGCAGCCCGCTGGCGGTCGATCTTCACCTGAACTTCGGGATTGCCATCACTTAGAGAAGCAGTTATCTCCCGGGTACCAGGGACTTTTCGAATAATTTCCGCTGCCTGGTCCGAAATTTCCCGCAATACCTTCAGGTCATCGCCCCGTACCTGTACATTTATGGGGCCGGAGGTAGAGCCCATACTGGCAGTCATATCCATAACACTAATTTTAATTTTGGCGCCGGGGATATTACCTACCCGCTGGCGCAGGTCTTCACAAACCAGGTCCACACCCCGTTTGCGCTCAGCCCGGGGAACCAGTTTCACATAAAGAGTGCCTTTATCACCCTGCACCCCGGTATCCATAAACATATTGGAAGAACTGCCCACACTGCTGAATATAGTTTCTACTTCGGGAAGCTCGCGCAGTTCCTGCTCCACCCTTTTTATAGTATTATCAGTTTCCGGTAAGAGACTGCCCTTGTCGCCTTCAACACTAATGGAAATCTCACCGGAATCCATGGCCGGCATGAACTCCGCCCCTACCAGCGGTATTAAGGCCAGCGAACCAACCATTAACAAAGTTACCACTATAACCACCCGGCGGCGGTGAGACAAAGACCACTGCAGCAGTACCTTGTAACGATCCCCCAAGCCATCTATCCAACGCCCGAAACCCGAGGTTATGCGAGCGGTCCTTGCCGTCCCCTGACGGCGGACTTCCATCGATTTATCGGTTAACATGCGCGAAGCCATCAACGGCACCACAGTCAGAGCCACCATAAGAGAACAGAAAATGGCAAACATAACCGTAAGCGCCAGGGGTTTAAACAACACTGAAGCCAATCCTTCGGTTACCATTATAGGGGAGAAAACTGCTATTAAGGTAAAGGTAGAGGCAATAACTGCCATTCCTACCTCAGAAGCACCGGTCACGGCAGCATCCATAGCCGACAGCCCCAGCAGGCGGTGGCGATATATGTTTTCAAATACGACAATGGAATCGTCCACCATCCTCCCCAGGCCCAGGGCCAATCCTCCCAGGGTAATCAAGTTAATGGTATCGTGGTTAAAATACATCAAAATGAAGGTAGCTATTATAGAAAGGGGTATGGCAGTGAAAATAATCAGGGTACTGCGGAAATTACGCAGGAACAGGAATAATATCAGCATAGCCAGGAGGCCGCCTTCAATCATCATCCGTTTAGTAGTATCCAGGGATTGGTTAATATAAGTGGATTGATCCATTACCACCTTAATATCCAGATCCAGATCCAGCTCTTTTTCGATCTGCTCCAGTTCTGCCCTAACTGCGGTACAAGTCTTAACTGTATTGGCATCACTCTGCTTAAGACAGTGAATCCCTACTGCCGGCTGTCCGTCCACTCGGGTCATCTGGCTCTCATCTTTATAGCCATCAGTTACCGTGGCTATATCCTTAATATAAACGGTGCCGCCGGTCGGAGTTAATATAGCCACATCCTTAATATCTTCTACCGATTCAAACTGCTGCAGGCTGCGCAGGAAATACTGGCGTCCCCCATCTTTGACCTGTCCGGCCGACATATTAAAATTCTCCGTACGCAGAACCTGGGTAACCTGCCCCAGGGTAAGATTATAATTAGCCAGCTTAACCGGGTCTACTTCTACCTTAACTTCCCGCTGCGATCCCCCGGTCATTACTACCGAAGCTACCTCGGTAATGCGGCTTAAACGGGGCTCAATGATGTCTTCCGCTACTTCCTGCAATTGGCCCAGGGTCATGCTCTCGCTTTTAACCCCAATCTGGATAACCGGCATTAACGTGGGGTCCATTCTAAGAACCATCGGCTTCTGAGAGCCGCTGGGTAGATATTTTTCAACCAAACCAATCTTTTCCCGAATCTCATTAACCGTGCTGTCCATGTTGGTTCCCCAGTCATAATAAATAAGGATCATAGAGGAACCGGACATGGAAATAGAATGAAGTTCCTTTATGTTGCCCATGGAATTGAGCGCACCTTCCAGGAGCTTGGTAACCTGAGATTCCACTTCCTCCGGGCCTACCCCGGGGTATTCCGTCATTACTGCAGCAATGGGAAACTTCATATCTGGTATCAGGTCTACGGCCATTTTGGACAGGGTGAAAAAACCCAGGATAATTATTACCGATACCAGGATAATCATGGTAACCGGCCTTTTTACGGAAAAATCAATAATTTTCATTATTTAGCCCCCCCGGAAACGACCCTGACCAGGGTACCGTTGTTTACCAGGGTGTTACCTTTGGTTATAACCTGCTCCCCGGCTTTCAGCCCGGAAATGATTTCTATATATTTATGATCCCGCAGGCCAGTCTCAACATCTATCTCCCGGGCACGGTTCTTGCTGTCCACAGTGTAAACGATTTGCCGACCGCTGCGGGGAACAACTGCAGCCAGAGGTACGGTAAGTACATCATCTTTGCTAACGGTACTGATTACTACCTCGGCAAACATACCTGATTTAATTTTATTATCCGGGTTGTCCAGGACAACCTTCACCGTATAATTGCGCTTCATGGGGTCAGCTACACTGGAAACGCTGTCTACTTTGCCTTTAAAAGGCTTTTCTCCGGCAGCCTTCACCAGTACGTCTACTACAGAGCCGTTTTTTATATAACTAACTTCCGATTCACTAACCAGGGTTTCTATTTCCAAACGGGAGGTGTCGCTTACGGTTGCGGCAGGGGATGTGGGGCTGGCGGTATCACCCAGGGAAAGATTAACACTTCCTACTACACCACTTATGGGTGAAGTAATAGTACAGTGATTTAATTGGGTTTGAGCTAACATCAGGCCAGCCTGGGCCTGCTCCAGAGTGGCTTCAATGCTTCCGGTTTCCAGTACTTCCACAGCACTCTTAGCAGCTTCCAACTGCTGCTGGGAGGCAGCACCGGCATCAAACAGCTTCTGGGTTCTCTCATAGCCCAGCCGGGCATTTTCCAACTGAATGTCATGAGCTTTCTTACCCGCCTCAGCCATAGCTACACCCGCTTCGGCCTGCCGAATAGAGGCTTCAAAGTCACTGCTGTCCAGGGTCAAGAGGGTCTGCCCGGCACTTACCCCGTCACCCGGTTTCACATATATGGCCGTTACCCGCGCAGAAGCCTTGGGCATTATGTATACTTCATTAACTCCCCGCACCGTTCCCGGATACTTAACTGCCTGAGCTATGTTGCGCTTCTCCACCTTAACCGTGCTGACACTTAATTCCGTTTCTTTGACTACTTCTTTTTCTTTTTCACAACCAATCAATAACGATAGGGATAATACTAGAACCAGTAAAATACTTAGCGACCGTTTAATCTTTTTCACTATTTCCCCTCCCATTTTCTATGCAGCATAAACTGACCGACCGGTTGGTCGGGTTAATTGCATTATATCTATAAATGGAAATGGGGGTCAAGAGAGAAATGTCGTGGAGGGGCGTTGACATGGGGACGGAGTTATTGACAACATTTTCAATGTTGTCAATAACTCCGTCCCCATGTCAACCTACCTATCTGTCCCTGGGGCAGCCGCTGGCCGTCAGTAAAGCGCAGGGTGTCATGGATTACCAGCCAGTATTCCCCCGGTTCCAGGGGGTTAAGCGGTTCACAGCTGAACGTACTGTCATTTACTACCTTTAGCTCTGACTTAATCCTCTGCCCACTGTCAGCATTAATCAGCTCAATATTAAAATCATTTACATACCTCTCATTAAGCGCCGTCTTCATATCTATACTAATATCCTGGTCAGAAATGTCCCCGATAAACTCATATCCCGGATAATAGTAAGGCCATTGCAGCTTCCGTTCCTCACTACTGAGTTCAGTCCATTTCGAGTCATTACCATAATACACCGGCGCATCGCCAATCCCGTCCACAATGTCAGCCCAGGCCTTCCAGTAACCAGTCTGACGCAGCCTGCTGATATCAACTGCTGCTACAAAACTATCCAGCTGCAGGGCCATCATACTGCCATGCACCGTATCCCGATTATCGCTTAAAATCAGTTTGGCCGCTGCCAGGCAGTTCTCATCCTCCACCTCAATATCCGGCTTAATTCCTTCCCCGTTAATCTCCTCACCTGCCGGAGAATAAAAACGGGCTATAGTAATCTTTAACTTATCCCCATTGGACAGGGGGAAAATCTGCTGCACCGTACCCTTGCCATAAGTAGTCTTCCCGATTAAGATAGCCCTCTGGTTATCCCGCAGAGCCCCCGCCAAAATCTCCGCCGCACTGGCGCTATATTCATCCTGTAATAATACCATCGCACCATCTATAAATACATCACCTGGAGTACCTGTATAACCTTCTACAGCTTCCCGTTCTTCCACTACTACCACCGGCGCTTCCCCCATAAAAACCCCGGCTATATCAATAGCCGACTCCAGGTACCCTCCGGGATTGCCCCGCAAATCCACTATCCAGTTATCAGCCTTTGCTTTATGCAGGCTCTTTACTGCTTTCTGAAGTTCCTCAGGGGTACGCTGGCCAAAATCATCTATCCCCAGGTAACCCAGTCCTTTATCCAGCATCTCCGGGTGAACCGTAGGTACCTCTACTTTTTCCCGGGTAATATTAAAACTTAATACCTGCCCTTCCCGCTTAACTTTTAGTACCACCGTACTTCCAACCGTGCCGCGCAGTATCTCCATAGCCTTATCCGCGTCTATCCCCACCAGAGTAGTCTCATCTGCCGCTATAATAATATCATTCTTCTTAAGCCCCGCTTTTTCTGCCGGCGAGTCCTTTATTACCGACAGCACCTGCACCCCGTCACTGCCCCCGGTTATGTATATCCCCACCCCGACAAAATTCCCATCCAGGGCCTCCAGCTCTTCCTGGTACTCCTCTTGAGTGAGATAGCGGGCATAGGGGTCACCCAGGCGTTTTAACATTTCCTTAACGGTTGGGGCAGTCAGTACATCGAGAGATACGGGATCAACGTAGTTCTCCTCAACAATCTTCGCCACTTCATCTCGAACATCATCATCAGCTACAACTGTTGGGCATAAACACCCAATGATTAAAAAAAGGCATAAGACCAAAACGGTCACCCTGCGATAGTTTCTAAACATTACTTTCCTCCATTTAAATCAATCTTACCGTAATTAAATATATTCCATTATTTTCAACATATCCCTTTAAGCAGTACAGAAAAAATATAACCCGGCATAAGCCGGGCAAGTTTCATAATTAATCTATTCTACGTTTGTCGTCTGGGTAGAATTTACTTCACTCCAATCAGCCGAATCATATACCTTTTGTCCGGTTAGAAAAGCAAACTGAGCCTTATATTGAGCTAACATAGCCTGTAAATTTTCTAAATCCAATCGCGCTTTTTTTTTCGTAATTTGTACGGATGATAAGCTCTCTCCTCCAGGTACAATTGAACACTTTGGTATTAACCCCAACTGGTATTTTAATTCAACGATTTCGCTGTTCTTTATGGCTGTCTCATAAGCTTTTTCCCCTGCCGCTATCTGTCCTACCAGCGAATCAATACCATAATACAGTTGTTGTATTTGCGCTTTACTATCACGTTTGGCCTGTTCATAATCAGCTTCTTTAAGCCCCGTATTAATATGTTGCATCTCCGAACTAATACCTGGGATAATCCATTGTTCACGACTTTTTTCCATATCCATTTGCGCTTCCGCATTCCATACCTGCGCTGACTGAGAAATACCCCGGCTTAGTTCCAAAGATAAATCCTCCCGGTGATAATCTTTTAATATTGCTTTGCTGGATAAAACAGGCTGCCAGCTTTCACTTTCCCCCAACAAGGAACGCAAGCTCGCTATTGCTCCTTCATACTGGGACTGCGAATATTTATACTGTTCTTCCAGTTGTTGAACACCTGTTTTTGCTTGCTGGTATTCAAAATCATTCATAAGCCCCAGCACATTAGACAGACTCCTTATTCTTATCTGCTGCTTTGCTTTTTCCAGGTCAATCCGTGCGTTCTCCATATCATTATATTTTCGCGTTGCCGTATTATAAGCTGTTATAACGTCCATGCTAACTTTATCTTTTGCAGACTTTTCACTCTTTTTAGCTGTATTCCAAGCAATTTCAGCCCGTTGATAATTGTTTACCACTTGTTGAACCTGTGGTAAAATTAATCCACCTCCTGGAATATAATAAACCATCTCTGCAAGATCATCTTTTTGAATCTCGCTCTGCTCTACAGTCAACTTGGCTTTACGCAATTCCGGATTGTTCTTGTAAGCTTGATCCAGGGCCTCCTGTATACTAAGACTTACAAAGGTAGTATCCTCCGCATTTACATTAGAGGGCATTATGCACATGAAACTAAAAGCTATAAGAACTATAGCACCTATGTATCTAATAACACTCATTAATTACCTGTCCCTTCTCTGACCCATCAGTCAGTTTCATATATAGGTTGATTATAGAATGGGTAGATTATCTAGTCAAGCATTTAATATTTCAACACAAATAACTCCGAATATATTGTAAAAAAGGGACCCCCTGATGAGGGTCCCTTTTTTTGTTAAATTAAGCTATTTGTTAAGCTATTTAGAAATCAGAACTGTCCGGGTGCCAGGATCCCAACCAACAACATAACCAAGTCCTTCTGCTACATAACGTGCAGGAAGCATAGTTCTATTATTGACAACTTCAGGAGCGACATCCATAGTCTGAGCTTCGCCGTTAACAGTGATGGTAGTGCTGCCGACGGTCAGTTCTACCACATTGTCACCCTTGGTCAGGGTAGCCTTCTGGGAAGCTTCATCCCATACTACATCAGCTTCAGCTACACCCAGGGCATAAGCCAGATAACGAACAGGAACATAAGTCCGGTTGCTCTTAATGTACGGAGCAACGTCCATAACTTTGGCTACTCCATCAATTTCGTAGATGTTGGAGCCTATTTTGAACTGTCCCATAGCAGCACCTTCGGTACCTTCCTTCATGGAGGGAGTTATGCAGTTTGCAATGACAGCATCACCTGCGGATTTGTTGAATACTGTTTCATTCATTGCATTTGTTGCTCCAACCTTATCAAATGTGAGTTTAATGGGACCTTCAGGAGCAGTTCTCAGGGCATCAATGTAAATGTCGGAAATCTGTATTTTACTGGCAGTTTTCTTACTTGCACTGTCAATATCAAAGGTAAGAACTCCTCCATTAATATCCACGCTCTGCTCATCAATATCTATATCGCCTTCAATAACCTTGACAGTAGGAACCTTAGCAAAGCGATAGCCTGCATCCAGAGTCAGCGTAATCAGATCGTTAGCACCGGCCGCATCAAGAATAGAATCTGCTGCACCCTCTACTATTGTTACGTCACCAATCTTCTGATTCGGTTTGCCCAGTTCAACATTTGCTACATCTTTTACTTCCAGGGTAGCCATTTTACTTACTTCGGCAACCTTAACTTTTCCGGTTACACCGGCTGAACCAGTAACCTCTATTTCAATGGGGCCTTCATAATCAGGTGATACATTAACTCTGAAGTCCTTAAACTTAACCTTTGCTCCATCATTAGCACTGGCAACACCTACAGTCCATTTCAGGATTTCATTATTGCTACCAGTAATAGCTGCTGGTGCATTCAGAGTTATACCACCCTTGACAACTTCATAAGCACCTAAGTTATTCCAGGATACGCCTGTGGGCAGAGTAAATGTTATGGTTCTAGTAGCAACCAGAGAACCCGGGGCGCCTTCTTCAACATAGAATTCGCCAATCTTCTTGTTTATTTTACCGGCAACGAGGTTTTTAGTAGTTCCCTCACTAACAGTGGCCTCATAACCTACTAGTTTGGCTACTACTACAGTAGCAGTTGTCATATCTGCGCCAGATACTTCAACTTCGACTTCATCGCCAACAGCAGCTACACCATCAACTACCTGCAGCTTCAGCCCGGCAAATGATACTCTACCAGGGGAGATCCCGTTAGTTGCGGTAATAGCAGGTAATCTATAAGTCAGTGCAGTATCATTACTTGTCAACGAAGCAGCACCTGCACCAGCAGCAATATTAACAGAATCCGCGGCAGTACCGGCCCAATCCCATCCGAAACTTGCCAAACCGTAGTCACCAGCTGCGGCGCCACCAGCAGTTAATGAAGGGGAAAGTGCTATTTCAGGCGCAGTAAGAGGAGCCCATTTGTAGCCTTTGGTCAGTATTTCCAGGGTTATTGCTCCTGTCTTAGTTATACTGTCATCTGCCTGTTCCATTATACTGATAATATCAATAATACCACCATTGTCGTTGACATTGGTTACCTTTTTACAGTTGGTCACAGTCGAACCTGAAGTGGAAGATTTAGCAATCGTGACATCAAGACTTGTGCTGAATCCAGAACCACTGGGAGCAACAAAAGAAACTTTGATGTCACCAGTAGTATTGTTCATATTAATACCATTAAAATAGATATAGAAATAGTTGTTAGTTCCAACAGTACCAATAGGAGATTGTAACTGAATATCAAAGGTGTTGTTAGGGGTAATCATAAAATATCCACCTGCACCAACACCGTCAGCTGGGAAGTTGTCTTTAAAGTCAGTCGGAGCTAATCCTTTGTCATTTCCTGCTGCACCGTTACCCGGAGCAACTATGGTAACACCAGTTCCTGCTGCAGCGGCAACTGGTACAACATCAAAGCCACCCACATTATTATTGGGGAAGGCAAAGTCGCTGGGCATCGAAACGGTCAGTAAGCTGTAGGCAAAAAGAGCCGTGTCCGGCAAGGTTACTTTTACTACACCCAAATCATTGGTTGCAGGGGGTACCGCTGGACTTACCGTTGGAGCTGACAGTGGTTCGTAAGTACAACTGGCTTCTGCTACATTCGGTGCTACAAATACCGGTGCCAGTAAAGCCAAGCAAAGACATATAGCCATAACTATAGATAGTGACTTGTTTCTTTGTTTTAACATTTCTTTTCCTCCTTAATTTAATAGCAATAATAAACCATTAGATGTTCAAAGCTAAAACCCCTAAAGGTAGTGATAATCCTCCCTTCCCTGTAAATTTAAGGTGATCAATGGAAGCAAATGCTCCATCCAAATACTTCTGGTCATCATTTATGACGTACATTGATGCATTATTGTTCCAGGCGAAATTTATTAAATAATGCAAACAAAAGCCATATCCCTTTTGTTTTATAGAAAGGATATGGCCTATATGCTATTAACTTACAACTAATCTTTAACGACCTGTAACATGTCCATTGGAATTAAAATTTACCGTTGTCCCTGCCGGAATGGTGTGGTAAGAACCACCTTCACATGGCAAAGATGTAGTGTTCGCCAGTGTACCTGTATTAACGTATCCATTATCATAAAATTTAATTAGCTTATCAGATTTAAAATTGGCTATACTTCCTGTTTGATAAGGTAACCTGCTATCTGTTTTTAAAATGCCTATGCAAAGATAGCCATCATTATAAAAACTAATTTTTTTTTCTTTCTTCAACTCAACTATAGTACCTACCTGGGAATTAACATATAAACTTGTATCTTGCCCGATAAAGCCTGTTTCAACCTGACCGTTATCATAAAATGTTATATTGCTTCCTTCCTTAAAACTTATTGTCTTACCAGTAAGATAAAGTATATAAATAGCCTCTTTTAGGGTTCCCTGTCTTACCTTTCCATTTTCTCTAAAGAATATCCTAGTATTTGCCTTAAATGTGGCTAAACTATCGCTGCTATACTGTAACGATGTATCCTCATCTAGTGTTCCTTCAGAAACATAACCGGCTGAATTAAATTTTACCATCGTATCATCCTTTAAGAATACCTTATTACGCTCTGATCGATTGATTATATCCAAGTTTACCGTATCAATGGGGGCGTATTCCAGGAAAAAGCCCCCTGCCAAGGTTCCTTCCTGCACATATCCATTATCATTAAAACTAATTTGGGCTGTCCCCTTAAACAACGCTTCTGACCTGCCTTCACTACACGGTAGAAAAGTATTATCTACTAAAACACCACTCTTTACAAAATCCCGGTTTCGCATTTTTACAACAGTCCCTGCTTTAAACAAAGCGGTTTTCCCCTGCCTATAAGCCAAGCTAGTATTGCTTTTAAGTGTATATTCCTTAGTATAATTAGTATCCGCGGGCTGCGGTAGCGCAGGCAGATTTTTATTGCCTATGTATACGATGCGATTAGCTGCATCCCACTCCACTTTTTCGCCCAGACTTTCTGAAATAAAACGAAGTGGCACCATAGTCCGCATGTCGACTACTTGGGGAGCAACATCTATGATAACTTCGTTCATATTGACCCAAGCTTGCCGACTGTTAATTTTTATAGTAACTTTTGTTTCTCCTTTTACAGCCGAAACCATACCCATGTCAGGGTCCCATACTAAATCAGCACCCAGAGCCTCAAAAATAGCCCGCATCGGCACTATAACCCGTCCATCGACAATAGCCGGACTTATGTCTGTTTTCAGTTCTTCCCCGTTTATCTTCACCTGGATAAAAGAGCTACTTGCCATAGCCGCAGTTGATCCACTAGGCAGTGTTAGAAAAAGCAAACTACATACTGTGGTCAAAAGCACTAGGGATTTACGCCATTTTCCTTTCATAATGACCAACCTCCTTATTATGATACCAGAGTTATCAGACTAATTATTAATTGGCTAATGTTCTTTATCCCCAGTATACAACAATACTGGTACGGCAGGTATAGATTTACTCTATTTTAGGAACTTCAATTTAATTAATTGTTGATATTGTTTGTATAAATCTGGATAATTCTCCTCCAACTCGCTGGTGAGTTGCTGTGCCTGGATGATATCCCCCGATTTGTACAGCACCGCAGCATACCATATACGGTGACTAACATCTTCATTTAGGGGAATCAGCTCTTGACTTGCCATTATTAGTTTAGCTTTATCATAATTCCCCAGCAGGTAATTTGCCCGGGCAATGTTAAATTGCGACTCCGGGCTTAGTACTAGCGATGCTCCCTGCCAGTAAACAAGCCGTTCAGGATTAATGAGCTTTTTTTGTGCCTCCACCTGGTCCTCAACGGTTAATAGTTTTTGAGCCAGTTTTATAATTTCTTCATACTTTTCGGACTTCATATAGCTATCAATTCCTGCCCACAAGACCTTTGCCAGAGCATTATATGCATTAATATCATTAGGGGTAATTTGTACTATAGCCTCTGTTTGAGCAACTGCAAGCTCAATATTGCCTAATTTAATACATGTATTAAGAAGTGAATTTCGCACATTAATATCATAATAACTAAGAGCTTCAGCCTGTCTTATTTCATTAACCGCCTTTTGGTAATACTGCGTACTTAATGATTGATTGACCGGTAAAAATTGATTATATCTGATGGCAGCTGTCTGGGCCAAGTTGGCATGATAAGTACCATAATAAGGGTCGAGACTAGCTGCCCTTGAATAACCCGTTTCCACTTTTGCCAGAATCTCATTCTGCCTTTTTACGTTGTTAATGGTTGATAGTTGTTCAAGTTTATTGCTGGCTGATTCTGAACTATAAAATGCTATTGCATAGCTGCTTCCTAAAAAAAGAAGCAACAATGCGAATACAGCAGCTAAAACACCATTTATAATCGGGTTTAGTTTAATAGAAATGCCATATATTCCAGTAATTAATGAAGCAGCGTTCAACAGTGCAAATAATACCCATAAAAGAATACTCATTGCAGCCAATGACAGATCGAAATCGATTGCAGCGTGCATGCCTAGAGCAAGAGCCGCCACCATTGTTCCCCATATCAGTACCCATTGTTCAGTAGTAATACGCTGTTCGTTTTCCCTGGATCGAAATTTATTGACTCTATAGACCGCAAATATCGCCATAGCCCAAATAAATATAAATGCTAGTAAACCAATGGTTCCTGATTCCACCCATATCTGTAAAAAATGGTTATGAACTTCAGTAGTATAGACCTGATAATCCTGGTAGCTGTGATACAGGGCATTCCATGCACCCGCCCCGGCACCTGTTAGTGGATAATCTTTAATTATGCCCAGCGCCCAACGGTTAAAATCCATACGGCTTATGTAACTCAGACTCTCCTCCAACTTACTAATATCCTGGATTACACTAATACTTCTTAAATCAGGCATAATATTCTCAAATTTTACTAAGAATAATCCACCTGCAAGTATAATTATTAATGCCATACTTATTGTAAGCTTTCCAGGGTTTATCTTATAAGTGATATGAGTAATAACATCCCATAAAAGTTGACCTGTAATTACAATTATTCCCCCTACAAAAGTCAGTAAAATTATAATTTTACCCCCACCTGCAGCCAGAATAGTAATTTTACTTGAGATAACCAGTGTTGTTGCAACAAGTAAAAGTAAGTAATAAGCACTCTTAATTCTAAATCGTCCAGGCAGACCCACCACTAATAAGACCAATCCAACTGCAAAAATTATCCAGGCCCCTTTGGAATGCGAACAAAGCGTTACAAGTATTAGAAAATATGAAAGTATTCCATATATCGTTTTTATACTGACAGTTGTTTCTTTCACCCACAATGTAACACCTATTAAACTAATTACTGCCAAATACGCAGCAAGCGTGTTGGGATATTGTAGGGTGGAAGAAATTTGACCTCCATATATAGCCCCTGGGTAGTTAGAGTACCCGGCTAATGCCAGCAACCCAATTATTGCAACTCCCGTAGCTGCAAATAATATTACTCTAAGTATTTTTTCATAATCATTAAAATCTCTAACCACTTGTCCTAGCAACCAAAAAACCACAAAAAGGTTCAATGCTTTCAGAAAGCCATATACAGCTTCACCAAGGTGAACTGCCCCTATAAGAGATAGTAGATAGGCCCCAGCATAGGCTAAGATTGCCCAATCTAGTGGAGTTCGCATGAACGAGTAATCTTTGCATCTTATCTTGTTAGCCCATAGTAAGATAAAGACTATAGCTGTTAATATATGATATATAAACATATCCTCCTTAAAAAACAGTCCCCTAACAAAAGGAGGATAGAATATCAACAAAGCAACAGCCCAAAAAATAATAACCGGTAGCCACTTGGGGGAATCACTAATATCTGTACGCCTAAGTTCTTTATCAATCCGTTTTTTATCTTTATTCCTTCCAGGTTTTTTAGACATTTTCCCTCCTAATGTTAACGTTTTAATATTATTGAGTACATATAGCTTATTTGCATAATAAGTCAAAACTACCACCATACAATACCCGAGCAAAAATTGAATGGCTAGGACGCTATTAGGGGGATGTTCCTTCCCATCAAATTATAACATCATTTTTATGTTTATCATGTTTCTCATTTATGTAAATTAATGTAACTATCTCCTTGCCCCTTTTCGTTTTCTTTAGGACACTTATAACGATATTTATATTTGCTATGAGAAGGCAGGAAGCCCAGAACTAAAATATTTATTAATTTACCTGGGATTTTGCGCCATTAACAAAGAAAGCCTAGCTTTAATGTAATTATTACGGGTACAAACTGCTAAAGTTCAATCAATGGCAACGATTTATTCCTCCCATACCCAAACCATCATCTCCACCTGTCTAACAAATGGAAATTTACCAGCTTAACGTATTCCGTTACCACCCACTTGGCATCCTCCCGTGAGCGCCACCAGGCGGCAGCATTAAAATCGTCATAGGGAGTAGGGCAAGATAGCACCGTCACATCCCGATCCAAAGCTGCTAATGCCCAGCGAAAGAGTTTAGCCGAACGCTTGGAATGAAACTTCGAACTTACTAATATTACCTTATCTACCTCCGCTTGCTCGTTAAGATATTTGGCTACTATAAGAGCTTCATCCTGAGTACTGCAGGCATCCCCTGGTATAATGATAAACGCTTCTTCCGGTACCCCCAACTGTACCCCCACTGAAGCTGCCAGTTCTGCATCGCGGGGCAAACTTACTCCACGGGACTTCAGTAGTTCGTAACCCGGCTGACAGTTCTCCACCATCATAATACGTGGCGCATAGCCCTGCTCATAAAGGTCCACCGCCCCTAATATCCGATCCGGGCCGCTTCCCATAAGCACGATAATCACATCAGCTTTTTCCGGAGAATCGTTAGATACTATTCCAACTCCGGCATAACGAAAAAATACCACCAGTATAACCAGTAATATAATACATACGAATAAAGCTCTTTTCTTTTTAACCGGCATTAATAACACTCCCGCCTCTAATTTCATCCTAATGGCTGCTTGGTGAAAATTTGGTCTGTCGTTAACATGGGAGGAACTAAAAACTTAAGTCACCCAGTTCCTAACCCCTGACACCATACTGTTGCTGCCGTTTTTTTACCTGAGGTTCGCAATGTTTCGTTTGATACAGGTTCTACCCACAAATATGGTTAATTTCCTTCATATAACTGTCAATAACTATTTGCCGGTCAAATTCCCGTTCCACCTTTTGTCGGCTCATTTTCCCCATTTGCACCTTCTGCTCATATGGCAGCTGTATAAATCTCTCGATTTTATCTACTAAGTCATGTACATTTCCCATCGCAAATACATACCCATTGTTGTCTATTACTTCACGGCATCCCGGTATATCAGATGCAATCAGTGCTCTGCCAATTGCTGCTGATTCTAATAGAACATTCGACATCCCTTCGTGGTAAGATGGTTGGATTAGACAATGACTATTTTTTATAAATGGTCTAATATCTTTCTGAAAACCATGATATTCTATATAGTTTTTTGCTTCGTAATCTGCTATAAGCTCATTATAATGTGCCTCGGTTGGTTCTATAAAACCAATTATATTAAACTGAGTATGGGGATATCTCTGCTTGATAGTCTTTGCCGCCATCAGGTATTCGTCAATGCCTTTTTCTTTCATAACCCGCCCGATAAAGTTAAATACCACCTTATCTCCAGGTGGAAACGGTGTATATTCGAACTGGTCAAGATTTACCCCCGACCCAGGAAGCAGCTTGTGTTTCCCTGAAATTATTCCCAGATTAAGCATGAAATCCATATCGCTGCTGTTCTGAAAAAACACCAAATTTGATTTCTTTATGGCGGCTTTATACATCATGACTAACAATTTTGATAAAAGCCGCTTGTCAATAAAACCGCTGCCCAGCCCGGTTATATTATTTATATAAGGAATTTTCAACAGTCTGCAGGCTATGCTTCCATATATATTTGGTTTTATCGTATACGTAAGTACTACATCAGGTTTTACATTTTTCATTATTTTTAAATATTTTAATACCAATTTAAAATCGGTAAGGGGATTGGTTCCCCGCCTATCAACCGGGGTTTCTATAAAAATACACCCCATCTGCCGCAATTGCTCAACTTTTTCTCCAACCGGAAGGGATATATAAACTTCATATCCTTGTCCCATCAACACTTCCAGCAGTTCTTTCCTAAAATTATATAGCCCCACATCGTTATTAGCCAAAATCAGTATTTTTTTCATATCAATTATGGCCTTTCTTTGCTGGTTCCACCAATATTACTCCCTTTTTCTGTAATAATGAGAAAAATCCTCCCATACCCAGTGCAACTAAGGTCATCAGAAATCCGTAACGGGTTCTATATAAGGACCCTACATTTGGTATTACCAGAGTAAAGCATAACATCATCCCAATACAGAAAATTAGAATTATCCATGTCTCAATCCGTTTTCGCGAGTACCATATAAAATACGGAAGAAAAACCATTGTCATATAAATAATCACCATTTCCAGTGCGGATACTCGCCGCATGGCAGTATTACCCGAAAGGCTTCCTTCCGCAAACCACTGATCAGGAAATGGAGATAAAAATGCAATTTCTAATGCTCTGGGTAAATAACAAACTATATCCTTTATACTATATAACCCTTTATCACAATCAATATTACTCGCTGCATCAGGATAACCATATCTAAATCCATCTCTGACCATTCCTAAAGCAGCACCCATACTATCCAAGACTTGAAAGGGATAATTAAGTACCCCTAACCAACCTTTTGGTATCTCTTTTGGTATCTCTTTTGGTATCTCTTTTAGTATCTCTTTTGGTATCTCTTTTGGTATCTCTTTTGGTATCTCTTGGGTTACTTGTGGAATCTCGACCTGAATTCCCCCTCTTGTCAGTGGAACTAATAACACTATTATAAGCCAAAACAAAGTTGCGATAAGGGTAGCTTTCGGTATAGAGATTCTTTTATTATGTGCCTTTATAATAAGCATTATTGTCATCAGCAATGAAATTGCCAAGGTCATGTATTGAAGTAATTGAACTCCATACGGTCTAACTATCCATACAAGCACCGCTCCTAAAAAAACGAACCCCAATGCTTTTATCTGTTCCCATGCTCGGCTTTCCCATGTACTTAGACATGCCAGTTTTATTAATCCGTATAAAAAACATAGGCACCCCAATATAAAGAACCCGTCCTTATGAAGCTGAGTATACCAGGTCATAGCCGAAGGAAAAAGTAAAAAAGGAAGTACACAGAATAGCGCATATTTACGGTTTGTAATGAACACCTCGACTATGCATAGTAAAACCAAAGCTGCAGATGCATGGAGAATGGCGTTTAAAGGTATCGTCGTCCACGGTTGGGGTACTGTCAATGCATAAATTGCAGCAGCTATACCCGCCGGCGCCTGTCCCTGTGGCCTTAGATCCCAGGCCGACCATCCCGTAGTCTTTATTTCCTCCGCCAGGTCAACAGCAATCTGGTGGAAAGTGAGCCAATCCCCACCTACTAGCAGCCCATTACCGCCATGCCAGGCCGGGAATACATGAGGTAACAAAACCATTTGGACCAAAACTGCTACTACCACAGTATATAGAAAAAATATAAGCCATAACCGAAAGTAAGGAGCTTTATCCTTTTCATTAGATATGTATTCCATCATCAAACCTTCACCTTTGCCCTAACCAGGCCTGAAACATCAAAACCGGCCAGAGATAGTGCTGCCAATTACGTTTGCCGGAGAGATGTTCCTGCCATTTTTCTTGAATCAATTCAGAGTGAAAGAAACCTTCCTGGCGCAGACGGTTCTCGTTTATCAAATCCTCCGCCCAATCTTTAAGCGGTCCTCTTAACCAGCTGTCAATAGGAACCCCAAATCCCATTTTCGGCCGGTCGATTAATTCACGAGGCACATACCTGTATAGAACCTGCCGCAGTATCCATTTCCCTTCACCATTCTTTATCTTCATTTCCAATGGTAAACGCCAGGCAAACTCAACTACCCGGTGATCTAGAAAAGGAACCCGGGACTCCAGGCCTACCCCCATACAGGCCCGATCCACCTTAACCAGTATGTCATCAGGCAAATAACTTAGAGTATCAAGGTACATCATCCGCAAGGTAAAGTCACTAATATCCGCCCATTGCAGAGGTTCGGTCAGTATGGTCGAGGGCTCTGCTGCGCTAATTATCAGCTCCTGCGGGTTTTTCCAGGTCGATATCAGGTTGCGGTACATAGCCTCTGGAGAGCCAACTGCCAGTACTTCGGCCAATTTATGGATCTTATCACCGGGTAGCCTCTGCCGGAACTCCTTCGGCAATACCGGTCCCCAACGATCAAATATTTTGTCCCAAACTGCGGGCGGTAGTACTCGTAAAGCCCCAGCTCCTGCAAACCTCAGCGACCTGGGGAGCCATCCCACTTTATTCCAGATGCTGCGCCCCCAGAAATAGCGATTGTACCCGCCGAAAAGCTCATCACCGGCATCACCGGACAGGCTCACCGTCAACTTCTGCCGGGCCAGAGCCGCCACCAGGTGGGTAGGTATCTGGGAGGAATCGGCAAAAGGCTCGTCATATAATTCGGGCAAACGGGGAATAACACCCATGGCTTCTTCCGGAGTTACATATAGTTCTGTATGTTCAGTACCCAGATACTCGGCTACCTCCCGGGCATACCGGGCTTCATTGTAAGCCTGTTCGTAAAATCCTATACTGAATGTTTTAACCGGAACATTGCTCTGCGCCTGCATTAAAGCCACTATAGTAGAAGAATCTATTCCCCCGGATAAAAAGGCTCCCAGGGGAACATCGGATATCATTTGATGTTTGATTGCATCCCTTAATAAATTATCCAGATAAATTATGGCTTCATCCTCAGAACCATCATAGGGGTTAACCAGACCGGCTTCCACTATTTGCTTAAATGACCAATAGGGAACCGGTTCAGGATAATATCCCGGCTTATTTGCAGTTATAGTTATAATAGTACCTGGAACCAGCTTCTTAATTCCCTTATAAATCGAATAAGGCGCCGGAATGTAGGCATGTCTCATAAATAATGCCAGGGAATCCCGGTCAATATCCGCGGAAAAACCAGGATATGCACATATGGCCTTTAGTTCCGAAGCAAATATAAAGGTATTCCCCTGCCAGCCATAGTAAAGAGGTTTTTCTCCTATGCGGTCGCGAACCAGAGACAGCTGTCTCTCCTGCCGGTCCCATAGGGCAAATGCAAACATTCCGATAAAGCGTTTTACCGAATTCTCCAAACCCCATTTTTCAAAAGCGGCCAGCATCACTTCGGTATCGGAGTGCCCGTGAAACCTCCAACCTGTAGTCTCTAATTCCCGGCGCAGCTCCAGGTAATTATAAATCTCCCCGTTATAGGTAATAACATAGCGCCCGCCGGCAGAAATCATAGGCTCATTGCCTTCCGGTGATACGTCTATAATGGATAGCCGTCGGTGACCAAAGGCTATTCCCGCCTCCATGTCATACCAGCAGCCATCGTTATCAGGGCCGCGGTGTAGAAGGGTTGCGTTCATTCTATTAATACTATTCTTAAAACCTTCTTGCGCGTTAAATGCATTACATTTAAGAAATCCGCTAATTCCGCACATAAATACTTCTTCCTATTCCTAGAATATAACTATAATCCTGTATTAAAACACTCCTTTGCTGTATATAATCAGCTAAATGCTCGGTATAAATTCTCATACCTTGATACAATATTATTTAATCCCCCATCCAATTCGGGCGCACATATACTGGCACAGGGTAGGATGATAATACAATCGGGATGTTCCAACCGGTGCTCCTTTAATCTGAATCTTTCCTGCCAGTGCATCATGAACTGCTGCTACTATTAAGGGTATACCGGCAGCAATTTGTAGATAAGGATAAGTAACAAAAGAATCCTTCCGGGAAGGTTTAATTCGCTCCTGGTATAGAATGCCACCAGTGTCAATACCCTGGTCTACCAGGTGGATAGTCACCCCACAATTTCCAACATCCTTTTCATATAGAGCCCAGTAGCCACCGTGTACCCCTCTAAACAAAGGAGTGATTCCTGCATGCATGTTGATAAAATGAACCGGAATACAGCTTAAAACATTATCGGAGATAATACGGGTTCCATTAATTACTACTACCTTTGGATTCAGTTCTTGTAATAGGTCAATTGCTGCCTTAGAATTTACACTTTCCACATGAATTATCGTATCAGCCGGGATAGGAGATGCGTCGATATGGTATTGTCTTTGAATTTGATCAATTCGATGCCAGCCTGTCCGGGTAAGAAACGGAACCATCAGCAATTGAAAAAGAATCTGTCCTCCAACTTTCATATATCCAAGACGTTTCACCCTGTTTTTGACCAACTGCCGACGTGAAACTGATTTTTCCATAATAACCCGTACTACAGTAAACTCCTGTTCAAGCGCATGGTATAATATATTAGTGGAAACTCCTGGTCCGGCCATAAGAACCAGAGGTGAATCCTCATTCGGCATGACTACCACTCCCCTTTTATCCCTTTCGAGCCAGTTCCAACATATTTAAACTATTCATTGCTTCGTTATCTTTTAACCGCGAGTAACAATCCAGGATTTTCCTTAAAAAGGATAAATTCTCCTCCAGGTTTATACCAAAATTATGAGGATGCCACCACAGATGATATACCAACCCATTGTTAGCAGCATACTTCAGTTCATTGGTAATTCTTTTTAGTCTTATTCCATCGAGTGCCCTTAATCGTTTGGAATATGGCCGCAAAAAACGGCTGGCAGGGATACTACAGGGGTAATTCTTATTGATTGCATCTACAGGTACGCTATTAGTTCCCGTGATACTTATATAGGCATCCAATATGCGTAAAGCCCTACGCATAAGAGTTTGCTCCTCATCCTTACTCTCCCTGTATATCCACGAGTCTTCATTACCACGGTACGCCTTAATCCCTCTGGTCTTAAGAATATCAATATAGTCTTCGTTAATCTGGTTGCGGGGAAATACCAAGCTTTCTATACTGACACCAAACTCAGCTGCTACCGCTATAGCCGCGTCCAGATCCTGGGCAAAGGCTTCCGCCGTCTGCCCGGTTTCCAGGCAATAATAATGGGAAAAGGTATGGCTGGCAATCTCTTGATTGGGGCAAGCCCTGATTTTTTCAATTAAAGGCCGGGCAAAATGGAACAATGCAGAACTATCATCCTCCATGGTATCAATATATTTATAAGGATCCAAAGCGGGGTTATTATAGCACGGGCGATAGACCGGCAAATTTGCCCGCAGATGACTAATATCATCAAAGAAGAGAAACCCTACACAGGCCCAGGTGGCATGAATAGGGTACTCTGAGAATACATCCAAAATGGCGGGGATAGCCTCCCATACTCCCAGTAAATTCTGACGATATTGATGAAGATTAATACTATCTCTGACACCCCAGAAAAGCTCAAAATCCAATGAAATAACCAAAACACCCTCTTGTTTTGGCTTCATCGCCCTGCCCTCTCTTTTATCAAAGCATTTCAAGATTTATCTCCCTTCTTAGAAACAAGAATCCCGGCAATTCAACACATTTTATGCTCCCAATTTTTCTGTTTAAAACTAACGTTTACACAAGAAATGCCAATAAGGTATTTTATCGGAAATAATAATCTCTCTATATGTATCGTTTAACTTTAAAATATCTTTTTTAGCAAACCGTTGTTCTATCCCGGTAAAAAAACGGTCATAAACATCTTGTCTGATTCCCTCAATACTTTTGCCGTTATATGCTTCATACAACGGTACCTTATTCCCGCAGCCAAATAATTGAAATATTTTTCCCAATCCTACCAATGGTTTATATACAAGCAGTGCAATGCTCCAGGTAATTACTGAACGTATCCATTGAGTGCGTATTTTACATAATCCGCTCCTGACTATGGTCACAATATTTAATAATGAACGAAAATACCAGGGCCGGTTGTCCAGGGCATAATACAAATATATCAATAATACCGGGGCATATTTATTCAGCATCCTTACAGCTTCCAGGGCATTATTGGGCAGATGGTGTAAAACTCCCAGGCTAAAAATAATATCACAAAAATCATTACGGAATGGCAAATCATTAATATCAGCCATAAAATACAATACATTATTTGACTCCTGAAGATTGCGTCTGGCTACAAATATTGCTTCTGAAAAATCCAACAGTAATAATTCCTTACATTTATCAGTTAGGAAAAAACTCCACCGTCCAATCCCACAGCCTAAATCACACATTCTATAATCGTTTAACTCAGATAAATCCAAAAGATCAAAATAATCTTCAAATATTTCCTGATGTTCCGGTAAGATTCTATCAAACTTTTTCCACTCTTCCCCAAAAGTATATTGAATATCCTCGTCAAACAGCTTTGATACGACATCCCTATGCTCCCCTTCAAGTCCCCTTATATTTACCGGTATTCTTGATTTCTCCAAAAGAATAATTACATCATTTACAATTGGATAGATTTTGCCGTCAACCATTAGAGCATTCTCATTTAAGGAGATGTCTTCACAGGCAAATATATCTTTTAAAATATTAATTTTATCCGTATAATACATTTTCTTTTAAATATCCTTTCGTCTATTATTTGAGAACACATTCCGGTAAAGTGTTTGATATTGCTCTATGATTGTTTCTAAAGAAAAATACTCCATGATCCGTTGACGTGCAGATAAGCCCATAACTTCACGTTCTCCAATATCCATTCCGAGTACCTCCATTACTGCCTGGGCCAATGCATCGGGATTTGATGGGGGAACTATATAACCTGTCGAACCTACCAGATAAGCTGAATCTCCAGCATCCGTAACAACACAGGGAACAGCACAGGACATACCCTCTCCTACGGTATTAGGAAATCCCTCACTATATGATGAAGAAACTGCTACCGTCAATGCAGCGTTTATTAAGTTAACGTCATTTCTTTCTCCCAGGAGATGGACTACCCGATTTAAACCGAGTTCGTTTACTGTATTAACCAAATGCTGATTATTATAATCAACATCCCGGCCGGCTAGTATAAAATGCACATCAGGCCTGAGCTCATTTATAATAGCAGCTGCTCTGAGAAATGTGCGATGGTCTTTCATGGGATTATATCTGGCTATTAGTCCAACAAATTCAGTATTTTTCGGGCAATTCAGTTCTTCGATTAACGCTGTACGCGCAGTAACTATCGGGCAAAAAGAATCGGTATCAAAACCATTAGGAATAATTACCCATTTACCAGCCTTATAGCCTATCTTCTCATGCCATAACATCCCTGCTTGAGAATTTGCAATAATTGCTTCAGGCAGAAATGAGCTTTTGGCTAATAAATGAATAACAAAAAAGAGGAATCGAGAATGATCCTCCCGTTTTAAGTCCGAGCATCTAATATTCCATATAAATGGGATTCGTTTGATCAGCGCAACCAGCATTCCTAATAAATCCGCATGATAGAGCCAGGTCTGAATAATATCCGGTTTCTCCTGTCTTACTATTCTTAATAACCGCAAAACATATACCGGCGAAATGCCGCCGCGCTTCATACCCAGACAGTACACGGGAACGCCTGCTTTTTTAAACTCCGGCCCCAGGGTACCTTCATCTATCATAGATACTACAACATTTCGGAATTCCGACTTATTCATACCCTGTACTAATTTTAAGAGCATCATTTCCGCTCCGCCGGTTTCCAGGTCGGTTATGAGATGAAGAATTTTCATGTTACATTATACCCCCACGGGTCTTTTATGATAACACTTATATAAACTCAATAGTTCGTGGCCCCAACGTCTCAGGATGGAACTCTCTTTTAACCTTCTCTATAGTGTCATAGAATAAGTCCGGGAAAATTCCCGGACTTATAAATAACTTGCTATTTTAATTACTCATATCCCCACAAATATCATCATACAATGTCCGTGCCTTATCCAAGCAATACTCAAGATGTGGTTTTAATTCCAAGGCTTTGGCCATAGCATCTTCTTCTTTATAACCCATTTCCAGTAAATAAGCATAGGTACTCGCCATTTCAAGAACCGGGGTACTAGTTTTTATTATACGCTTAACCAGGTGCTCCGGAAGCTCAAAACTGCTACTAGTTAAACTACTATATTGCTGAACAAATTCTTCTCCTTTACCAGTAATCTTGTAGACATATGCATCTCCGGTATAAGTTTCAGTAATCAGTTCATTATGTACTAATCTATCTACTTCAGCCTGTAATTCCGATGAATACGGACCATAGTGGTAGTATTTGAATTTTTCAGCGTAGGGAACCCCAATCTGCTGCAATAGATAAACCGTCTTCTGAAACCTTTTCCTTCCTTCAATAGTCGGTGCAACTGTGAATAAGCGAATCAATGCATATTCGTTATCCAACATATTAATCTCCCTCTCACTTAAAAAGTGTATCTACAGTCTCCTGCAGGAATTAGGCTTTTGATTGCGAGCAAAAAACAGTTCACCTGAATATACCTTAAATTTTAATTTTCCACCATCTGTTTACAATTTTTTCTTTATCCACTGGCGGCTTAGACCATCCATCAATAAACAGAATGTCATTTGAACCGGTAATTGCTCTTTGGTAAGACTAATCCATTACCTGGTACCGGTTAGTTCTAGCTAAGGAGTTCGGCTTTCAGTTTCTGGATGATTCCCAATGGCAGGCCAGTAATCTCCGCAACAAATTCCACATCGGCACCTTTGAGCAGTGCTGTGCGAGCAACCTCATAGGCTTTCTCGGTTTCACCTTCCCGTCTACCTTCTTTATGGCCTTCTTCTCTTAACCACTGTTCTATCTGGGTCATGCGCAACACCTCCAGTAGTTTTCTTTTGTACTCTTCCGGTAGAAATTTATCGGTTATGGCTACCAGAGCACCAATGGCGAAGTTGGTGTACCGGACTTATGTTTTATAGGAAAGCCTTGACATCATCAATAGATTTAAGGTCAAATATGGCTTCTGCCAGCTGCTGCAGCTTTTCGGCGGGCAGAGCCTTCACCTGGTTTTCCATTTCAACCGGCATATGCCCAAACTTCTTTTTTAACTGGCGTACCAGTATATTGGCCTCGCCTTCCCGTTTGCCTTCCCGTTTGCCTTCCCGTTTGCCTTCCCGTTTGCCTTCCAGCTTGCCTTCCCGTTTGCCCTCTAGTTTGCCTTCCGATATGCCCTCCATCTTTGCTTCATACAGGGCTGAATTTCTGTCTAATATGGCTTTTCTCCTGAGTTCATAGAGTTCTCTTTCCCTGGGGTTGGAAGCCATTTGTTCCAACACCTGTTTTGCTTTTCCGATAGTGGGGTCTTCTTGAGCTAACTTATCAAGCAGTTCCATGTTATCCCATCCTTTCAGAAACATTACCCACCGGTCTAATGGGTTGGTATAACTCGCCATTTCCAGCTTTAGTTTGGGCAACTCAATGAAATGAATTTCAATAGCATCGGTCAGGTCTACGTTCTCTTGTGTTTCTCGTAATCGAAATATGGTGTGATAACGTTTGATAGGTTTTATCCGGGTAAAATCCAACACGTTTATGGCAATTACCCGGTTGAGATCTTGGTATCGCCCGTTTGTTATGTTTTGGTCACCAAACATGCGACAGACATAATAGGTGCTGCGTCTCTCCATATTACCCAGGTTGCCAATCTGCATTTCTACATCGACAAGGTCATTGTTTTCTAATTGCAGTTTAATATCCAATATGCCCAGACTGTCATCAATGTTCTCCTGTTCCAGATAAGGATTCAAGATTTTAACGTCTACAATCTGTTGTTCTCCGCTCCAATTCAACACTGCATTAAGAAAACTGAGTAAGATGCTTTTGTTTTCCTGGGAGCCAAATACTTTTTTAAAGGCCAGGTCTATCTTGGGGTCTAGTCTCTCTGGCACATCTATCAGCACCCTTTCCTTATGTCTTTATTTTATCACAGGATATTTGATTTCTAAATAAGTCCGGGAATTTCCCCGGATTTGTTCTCTTTCTTCGCGAGTTTGCCAGACCTTGTATTGAAATAACAGGCGTACTATAGCAGCCGTTAAAGAACCTGCTACCTCGTTTGGTAATCTAGAGTTTGGCTGGCTCCAGACTTATTTAAGGCTAGTTTAAAATATTAATTCCCATCAGCTGCTCTATGGCACTGCCTATTTCGTCCTCAGTAAAATGAGGTTTTATTTCGTTTACGCGACTTATCATCGATTTATTGTCCATAGGAGATTCTTTGAACACATAAATAATTGTAGAGCGTAATTCCAGCTCTCTCGCATTCATTCTGCCGAAAATATCAATTGCTTCATCGATTTTAACATCATATTTATTCAAAAATTCCTGGGCTCTTTGCCGGAAGTGGTCTGTTTTAGCAGTTGGCAGGATTTTGTAGCCCAGGGTTTGGCTCCACTCTACCTTAACCCCGTCCATGGAAGCAAAAAAACTGAGATCCTTGGCTAAATCTCCGCTGTAGGGTCCATAATTATAAAGTACATATTCATAATCGCAAGGAATTTCATAGACTTCTTGAAGAATGTATATCTTTTTTGTAAAACAGTTTTTCCAAATTGCGGTGAAACACCTTTTAGCTTTACAGCCAATTCCGCAATTACACCATATTGATTCCAGCGTTCAGAAAATTTAATTCCCATTTCAATTCCTCCCCAGGCACTTATTAATGATAAGGTTTGCCCTATCTTTATTTTTTTGTGCCACATATATTCTTCTTTGACATACTGGTAACAGCCCTCTGCGACACTCGAAAGCCAAAGTAACCTCCGCCCCAAATCCACACTGCCCAATAAAAAGTCACTAATTTCCTTAACAGTAATACGATAGTTTTCATTTTGGGGATGTTGTTCAATTACATCTTTGAGTTGAAATGATACTATTGCCGATGAATAATCCTCATGTTTATAAGGTTTTTCCGTTTCAGGATTTATATCCATCAGACCTTCACCAGCATGGGAAAAAGGAGAATGACCAATATCATGCAACAAACAGGCAAGTCTAACCAGTTTACGGTCGCGATCCAGACCCGAGTCATTAAAACCCAACTTGCTTATCAAGTACTGCCGCTTTTTATTAATGATATGATCATACATTTTAGTTGCAATGTGCATTACGCCAAGGGAGTGTTCAAAACGGGTATGCATCGCTCCGGGATAAACCATATCAGTCCAGGCCAACACTATCTATATCGATAAAACCGTGAACGGGATCGCGAATTTCATATGTCTCACAACCAATTTGCTATTACCCCTTAAGTACATTACAGGTGTATTCTATGTAAATCCTAAAAAACCTTCCAATTTTTCTCTTCTTCCTCATTTAATTTGAGGTAGAATCCGCTTAACTCCAGATGCTTCGTCTGGAGAAAATCGAACCAGGTCAAAGCCATTTGAATCAACCCCCATCACCTCGGCGTATGTCCGATGGAACTATGTACAGCTTTACCTGCTTCCGAATTTGCTATGACAGCTTGAGGATATGATGATAAACGAGCACATAACCTCACCACAAATGATATCAATCTGGAATATTTTTTAAAATCCATATCCACGCAGCGTAAATTCCAGATTACCGGTATTTTCAAGATACGGGCAGCAATTGTTCCCAGTAAATCCGAATGATATAACCAGGTCTGGATAATATCCGGTTTCTCCTGCTTGATTATTCTTAATAACCGAAAAACATAGTATTACCTTAATCATAATATATTCACACCACTCAGCCTCAGTAATACTGTTATTGCAAAAGAAACTATCCCGTAGTTTACAGCAGGTCAATCCAAAACATATACGGAATAAATCCCGAAAGCGAATACTTTACTGTCTTTTAATTCCAATTGGAACCCTTCTGTCAGATAACCTTCCATAGATACCAAGTATCGCACCCCATACCTCTTTACGATTTCGTTCATAGGAATTAACAGCCTCGGAAAAACCGGTTCCAACAGCTTGAAACCATAGCCATGCCCTCCATAAAGTACCGGTTGATTAGTTTTATATGCTATTACGTCATACCACTGAGGTGGTAAACACATTACTGTCCCCATGGGGGCATTTGTTAAAAAATCTATTACTTCCAAAAAATCTGCGTCAATTTTCTGAGTCTTATTATTAAATAACCGGCGGTAGAACAAAACTATAGCCACAACATTCGCTAACAAGGCAATCATTAAAATAATATTAAAGATCAGGTTATTTGGCAATCTATTGAACACAAATCCCCATAACAAAGCAACCGGGAAGGTGGCATTATAAAGATATAAATATCCTGCACCTAAACATTTCAGTTGTGGTATAAAAACAGTCAGGAAAACAAACAGGAGCGAAATCCCCATCCATCCCATGATCCACTTTGTTGTCAAATCCGGGTTACACACTGAAAAAGATAGCAGCAGAAGGACTACCAAACACCATGCCGCAGGATTGAATCCTGCCATATATCTGATATGTTGAACAAAACCATTCCAACCTTTTCTATGAAACGTGGTCGGCGTTTCATAGCCATCCCCGCCATATACAGGCGATTCCTTTATGGGATGAGCCTGCAACCATGGCCAATTGCGATACCAAAAGGTCATAATATCCCAGTGCGCTCTTAAAACCTTCCAATAAAAACCTTTACTTGTTAATAATGCCGCTATTACGGAGACTGGAACAAGCAAAAGGAATTTGTAATCCAAAGTAATAATAAAAGTACTTAAACATAAGAACCAAAATATCTGAGTTGTCATTTTATGTGTTATTAAAATAAGCCCGGACAGAAGAATAACAGGGATCAGCAAATAATCAGTACCCCCTAAAAGATACCAATACATCACCAGTACTATCAATAAATCCAAAAATAATGCTCCCAAGCCCCGGGGATTAAGTTGGATATTATATGAAATCAATATCGGCGTCGTCGCATAGATCAACCCGGCAATGCAAACCGCCTGCATATTTCCCTGACTGAGCCACGCGACAACAAAGAGCAAGAATATCATTCTCAATAAATCAATTCCTATCGCGATCCACTGGCTAAGAACATTAAAAACCTTCACCGGCAAAAGAGCTATAAACAAGGGAAATAAAGGGGGATACCACTGAAACTCGTCCAAAACATACTGCGGCAAAACCGGAGGGAACTGCTTATCACGCTTGTAGGTTTCTATGTACGCTTTCCAATACCAGTGGTCAACGCCGTAATCAGCTTTATACAATAATAGTGGTAACAGTCTGAAAACAAGAGCAACAATTAGTGTTAATATGGCGAAAAACAAAAACTCCCCCCCTTAATCCGTTACAAATATAGCTTTGAGTATGGATACCAGCCTATTTTGTCTACTGGTAGATAACTGTTCCAGAAATGAACCGGTGATTACTTTCTTATACCTGGCTACAAAAATATAAATTATGGTAATTAATATCATTAACCCCATCTTAATCCAGAACCTGTTAATGAGTATTGCTTGTAAAAGAGTAGCCCCTAGCAAGAAAGCAAATGTAAACCATAGCTTAGTGCTATTAACCTTCAAAAAGCGAGCCTGATCCCATAAATACAGTGATTGCCCGATTACATAAGAGACGGCTGTTCCAATACCTGCACCCAATAACCCTAACCGTGGTATTAGCAGTAGGGAAATGCCAATATTTATCGCCGCCATCATTGCCAATACAAACATTGGTATATGTAATCGTCCATGGATACTAAAAAGTACAGTTAAGAGACTGCTCAAACAGGCTCCCGGTATAGCAAACTCTAAAATAGCAAGTGTAGACAGAGCTTCTCTATATTCCCCACCCATTAAGACCAAAAAGAACTCCGGGAGTAGAAAAACCAGCGGTATGACTACCGTCCCCCATAATACAAAAACGGCCGGAACTTCTTCCCTCAAATATGAATTAATTACCCCGGAGTCATCAAGCTCCCTGGTTATTAGATGCGGTAACAAAACAGTTGTTAGCGGATAGCAAAGCCCAATAGCAGCCAGCATTAGCTGATAAGAAGCCTGAAAAAGGCCGACCTCTGTAGTCGACAGAAAATAACCCAGCAATAGATGGTCGCCCCAATCAGATACATATCCTATTAAAAAGGATGGAACCAATGCCCAGCCATAAACAAACACTTCTTTTATAACCATATGATTGGGGTAAATACATACAGGTTTTATTTTCCATGCTTCCCGAAGTCCCATTCCCAACCAATATAATAACATTATGACAATAATACCTATCATAATGCCATTTTTATTAAAAACAAATACACCCTTGTGAAGACTCCAGAAAAATACAATTAGCAACACAACAATGATTATTTGAGTAATTGCCATTCTATAAAAATCTTGCTTTATTTGGTATATGCTTTGGACTTCAGCACTCAACCATAGTCCAACCAAGTAAAAAAAAACCAGTATCCAACCATTGGTGGGAATTATAAATATCTGATTTAGAAAATCAAAAGGTTGATAGAATAAGATAGCACAGCTGCATAGAAGACCAACGGTGATTAAGGGCCACCGTCCAGACAGGATAGTGTCCAGCCTTCCTGTTTTCTCCCATTCCTCTTTTCCGAAACGTACAAACGGAAGTTGCGTCCAGTTAAGTAAAAACGAATGAAAGAAAGTAGCACCTGCTATAATCATGGCCCAGGTACCGTAATCCTGCGGTCCGAGCAACCTAACCAGAAGTGCTAAACTTAACAGCGAAAGAGGCAGTCTCACCAGCTGTGATAGGAGGAGAACCATGTAATTCTCGAATATCTTGCTCATAAAGCCCGGCCCTTCTGTAGACGCAGTAACCAAAGCCCACGCCTTTCTTCCGGTATGAATTTCTCAATTCTGCTGCCGTAGTCGTACATATCGAACGAGCTTCTGAAACACTGCTTGCGAAGGAAGTTTAAGAATCGGGGAAAAATGGGAGCATAGAAACCTTCATAAGAATGGTCTACCTCCTCCAAGCCGTATTTAAATGCCATGGCTTGTACCTGTTTTAGAGAATACAGGCGCCCATAATGCTTGCGCGGCATCCATGCCCCATACCCTTTGCTGTTGGCCTCCAAGATAAGCCAATATCCACCAGACACCAGGACACGTTGAACTTCCTTGCAGTATTCTTCCAACAGATCAGGTTGAAAATGTCCGATTACCCCAACATCCAATACCAGGTTAAAAGACTGGTCTCTCCATGGAAGAAAGTGATACCCCGGAGATACCACCTGGACTAAAGCCCGGGGGAAATTATCCCACCATGTATTATTCTCAATTTCCTGCCCGGCAACATTCAACCCTAACTGGCTAAGCAATCCTATATTACGTCCCCTTCCGCATCCATGGTCTAAAACGTTTGCCCCAGACGAAAGATTTAGCCCATCAAGGTAGTGTTGTTTCCAATCTTGAGCCAGATGTTTATCCCAAAGGGTACGGCTGTAATAGTCGTCAACCAGATGCTTGGTCCAGACAACCAAAGGAGAATAAGGACTGGCCATAGGATCTAGCCTATATTTCACACCCTCATAATATCTTTTCCACCCATAAACAGATTCGGTCTGAAAATCAGACCGTTCCCAGCAGAGAATGTTCTTATCCATTTGGAATCCCAGTTGGCAGTGACTGCATATGTTCAAATCCCCATCCACGTAGATATTCTTACCGCAGCGTGGACAGCAAATCTTATTCTGCCACCAATCGAGATCTGTTTTAACACCATCATGCTGGTTGTGGTCTTGTTTATAATCCGTCATAAACAACTCTCCTATGCGATACATTCACTGGCCTTTTTATAGATGCAGCCAAGCGTTTCTACACGAATATCCCTTTCACCAATAATATCTAAAATATCTTTAAACCATCTTAAGCTGCCGCTGGAGGTAAAAGTGCCGGTACAGGCATGAGCAGGGTGAAAATTCAAGGTGACAATCCGCTGAGGAAGTTCCGGCATTTTATAACTAATCAACTGCTTAAAGAATTGCGGTTCAATCTCCATAACAGTTGTGCACTCCCAACCCTTTAGCATTTTGCCAGCATAGCCCGCATGGGCTATCCGGAACGGATACCATAATGGGAAATGAACATCCGGGAATTCCGAGATATGACCTCTCAGGGTATCCACGCGATCAACACCCCATCGCAATAAATGTCCGCGAAAAAGGCTGCTACTGCCGGTAATATGCGGGTATTCATTCAATACTTCATCCATCGCATCGATCCATTCGGGATAAATCATAAAAGATCCATGACGATGGAGGGTCTCGGCCGCAACTCCATTCTTAATCGCCCATCTCGCTTGACGCTGCAGGTTTTTGCCAACAATATCTTTAAAGCCAGGCCGGTAAGCACCTGACGTTGTTTTGGTCAACCTGAAATACAGGGTTTTGAGTATTGAACTGGCCAGGGTATTATAATGGTAGGCTTTCTCGTGCTGTGGATACTTTGCAAGCTGATTGACCCAGAATCCGGTGTTCTTATCATTTAGGATTGCATACACTGCAGGGAAGCCGCGTTTATTTTCTTCTTCCAGATAACTGGTGTCCCTTGATGAGTCCAGGTCATGGCGTAAAACTATGGTGGTTTCACCCAGTCCGTCAATACCGGTTCGAGTCAGATTGGTCAGATCTATTCCCACCAGGCTTAAAATCTTGTTCAGATCTGCCACCCATTCATCCAGCCAGAACATGCGATGACGCCAGAGCATCCATGGCTGGAGGTCTTCCTGGCCTTGCAGCCATGCCTGAAAGGCAGCAAAGGGATTGGCATTCAGATACACGAAATTCCCTTTCTTTAGAATGGCAGGCGCATCCGGCAGCGGAGTAACCAAGGCTCTTTCTGGAGTTTGTCTTTCTCCATGAATAGCTGCCAGTTGACCTACCGCCTCAAATCCTTCATTACCGCTTTCTTGCTGCATATAGGTCCAGGCCGGAGGTGCCATTAACCATACCTTTTCGTTTACCAGATAAGCCAGAGCTGCATATGGATGATCATAACGGCAACTTTGAACAGAACCAAGAAAGGGTTCCCATGCCTGCGGGTTGCCACTGGCAATTAGTAGAGCGCCCCGGGAAAGGCAGCTTTTTAAAAACGTGACAATCTCCGGGTTAAACAAATTGGTTGCACAAACTACAATTATGTCTTCCGCAGAAATATTTACAAGATCTTTCATTGCAATTAATTGGGGTTGAAATCCTAATCTCCAGAAAAAATTCCACGCTCCCGTTTCACCGAGAAAGGCACCATCTTCCATCGGCCATCTAACTTTGCCATTGGCTCCATTAAAATGATAGTATTGTCCGTTATATTGACTTAATTTCTGTTCCAGTTTTAATATGTAGATATTTTTCATATACGCTTCTCCATCAGTAAAACAAACCTGCTTTCAAAGATTTGAAAAAACGGGACAACATTCATTAACGCATCTAATTTAGCAACATGATGATAAAGTTGAATCCCTGCTTTTACCGGGTGTTTCTTTTCTTTTGCCATGAGCCAGCGAAAAAACAGACCCCTCTCACTAATTAACCATAATGCTGATTGGCGATGGATAAGACGGAAACCATGCTTACCAAGAAGATTCATCAGTTTAATTGGTTGAATCGCAGGATGAATCTGTAGAGCTTCCTTCCAATTCCTTTCCGGGAATAGGAAATATTTAACAAATGTCGCTGGATTTCTAATAAACATTTTAATATTTACCAATCGAGGGATTCTATACATCCAACCTGAAGGGGTGGATATTGAAAGGTATTGTTACTGCCACCCCATAATGTCCAGCGATAGACGGTGTTAAATGTCCAAAAGTTGACGGACATAGTGACCGAGAATATTAGCCCCATACGGGGCAGGGAGAACTAACTCAATTCTCCCTGAACAAC
>Ga0209312_1000027_pt1 | contig 167680 bp, 137 predicted proteins | sample BioC13SIPDNA_4_FD_185744 | JGI IMG/M metagenome (GOLD analysis project Ga0209312, IMG submission 185744) | Anaerobic biogas reactor microbial communites from Washington, USA - Biogas_R1_B C13 SIP DNA (SPAdes) (version 2) | ecosystem: Engineered > Bioreactor > Anaerobic > Unclassified | place... | reverse complement strand
CGCGGTCCTGATCCTGCTGGCGTTGTGCATCCCCTTTGCCTTTGCCCTGGAACGCCTGCTGATCGGCTCGACCATCATCTACAAACAGGTGGTGTGGTTTGCCGCGTTCTTCCTGGCCACCTTCGCGGTCCTCTATCTGTCGCATCCGGCCTTCGCCGTGGCCCAGACCCCCATCATCATCTTCCTCGGGTTCACCGTCGTGGTGCTCTCGTGCCTGGTCATCTTCATCCTCATGCAGAAGTTCGAGACGGAACTGAAGCTGCTGCAGGGCATGACCAACACGGTCCACGTGGCCGACATCTCGCGCTTCAACACCGTCATGGCCGCCATGAGCATGGGCATCTCGACGATGCGCCGCCGGCCGCTGCGCACCGCGCTCACCGCCATCACCATCGTCCTGCTCACCTTCACCATCCTGGTCTTCGCCTCCTTCGACACCCGCCGGGGCATCGTGCGGCTCTTTGCCGCGCCGTCGCCGGACTATGCCGGCGTGCTCTACCATCCGCCTTCCTGGGGCACCCTCAACCCCGATTACGTGGATCTGATCCGCGCCCGCTGGGACGGGCAGGCCGATGTCGCCACCCGCCACTGGGTCTGCCCCGAATTTCCCAAGGACCCCGACTTTGTCGCCGCCCTGGCCGACGGTTCCAATCCGGTCACCGTCAAGGGCATCCTCGGCATCGATCCGCGCGAGCTGCGCCACCGCGCCGACCTGCGCGCGTTGCTGCAGATCGAGGATCCCGAGGCGATCCGCGACCGGGTCTTCCTGACCGAGGCCGTGGCCGAATTGCTGGGCGTGAAACCCGGCGACCGCGTGCTGGTCAAGGGCATCCCGCTGGAAGTCGGGCCGCTGGTGGACGCCACGCGCTTCACCGCGCTGGTGGACATGGACAACACCAGCATCATCCCGATCGACTACGCCCAGATGCAGGAAACCGGCGTCAAGAGCACCGGCGCCGCTGACGATCTCCTGACCCAGCAGGTCAACTGGGCCAACCTGCCCACCGACTCGGTGGTGGTGATGTCCGACGAGAACTGCGCCCGGGCCGGCGGCAAGGTCAGCGTGGTCCATCTCTATACCGCGGATTCCGCCGCGGCCGCGCGCATCGCCGAGGAATACGCGCGCATGATGGACCGCACGCCGATCATGGCCACCCGGCAGGACGGGGTCTACCGCCACATCCTCGGGACGGTGGTGGCCGCCAGCGGGGCGGGGGATCTGCTCTTTCCCGTCCTGCTGGGCGCGCTGGTCATCTTCGGCACCATGCTCGGCTCCGTGGCCGACCGCGAAAAGGAAATCTACACGTTCAGCGCCCTCGGTCTCGCCCCGCCGCATGTTGCCAGCCTGTTCTTTTCCGAGGCCATGGTCTATTCCGTGCTGGGCGGCATGGGGGGCTATCTCCTCGCGCAGGGCTCCATGAAAATCCTGACGATCCTTGCCGCCTACGGCCTGGTCCAGGTTCCGGAAATCAACTACTCCTCCACCAACGCCATCGTGACCATCCTAATCGTGATGGCCACCGTGCTCGTCTCCGCGATCTATCCGGCCATCCAGGCCTCCAAGAGCGCCAATCCCGGCCTGCTGCGCAGTTGGCGGCCCCCGCCGCCCCAGGGCGATGTCCATGAGGTGGTTTTTCCGTTCACGGTGTCGGCCTACGACCTGACCGGGGTTGTCAGCTTTCTCAAGGAGCACTTCGACCATTTCAGCGACACCGGCCTCGGCGCCTTCATGGCCCGCAACACCCGCATGGTCCGCCATCCGGACGGCGCCCTCGGCCTCCAGGCCTATCTGGCCCTGGCGCCCTTCGACCTCGGCGTCACCGAACTCTTTGACCTGCGCAGCGCCCCCAGCGAAATTCCGGGCATCGACGAGGTGCGGATCCGGCTCGAGCGCAAGTCCGGCCAGCCGGGCGATTGGATCCGCTTGAACCGCAATTTGTTCCACAACCTGCGCACCCAGTTCCTGCTGTGGCGTTCGATTCCCAAGGACGCCATGGAGCACTACCGGCAACAAACCCTTGTTCACCTGAAGCAGAACCATGTCTGAGCACAAAATAGACAAAGAGCTGGAGGAATTCCGGCAGGTCATGGAGGTGCCCGCGACCTTCGAGGACGGGTTCAACTGGACTTCGCTGCTGGGAGCCATCTTTGTGGCCCTGCTGATGGTACCCGGCGCCATCTACATGGGCCTGCTCGCCGGCGTGGACAGCATCGGTTCCGCCTCCCAGTGGGTCACCGTCATCCTGTTCATCGAAGTCGCCAAGCGCGCGCAGAAGACCCTCAAGCGCGCCGAGATCTTCGTCCTTTTCTTCATGGCCGGTTCCGCCATGGGCCTGCCGTTCGGCGGCCTGCTCTGGAACCAGTTCTTCGTGCGCAGCGATGCCGCCATCGCCACCGGCATCGCCGCCGACCTGCCTCGCTGGTTCGCCCCCGACATCACCTCCCATTCCTACAATCTGCGGACCTTTTTCCATCTCGACTGGCTGCCTGTCGTCGGCATGGTGATCTTCGGCACCTTCTTCGGGCAGCTCTCCAGCACCATCCTCGGCTACGGCTTGTTCCGCGTGGCCAACGACGTCGAGAAACTGCCCTTCCCGATGGCGCCCATCGGCGCGCAGGGCGTCATGGCCCTGGCCGAGGATGCCGAGGAGAAGAATCTCGACCAGGCCGAATCCAAGTGGCGCTGGCGGGTTTTCTCGATCGGCAGCGCCCTCGGGCTGGCCTTTGGCGCCGTCTATCTCCTGCTGCCGACGCTGACCGGCGCGCTCACCGGCAATCCCATCACGGTCTTCCAGATTCCGTTCTCCGATTTCACCCCGAAGACCGGCAACTACCTGCCCGCCGTCGCCACGGGCATCTCCTGGGACTTCGGGAACATCATTTTCGGCATGGTCCTGCCGTTTTTCGCGATGGTGGGCGCCTTTGTGGGCCTCCTTTCCAGTTTTATTCTCAATCCCGTGCTCTACCACGTCGGCCTTCTGAAAAGCTGGACCCCCGGCGAGAGCACCATCAGCACCCTCTACCTCAACAACATCGACTTTTACTTCAGTTTCCAGATCGGCATTGCCATCGCGGTGGCCCTGGGCGGCTTTGTCCAGGTGGCGCGGAGCCTGCGCGGGTCCCGGCGCCAGGCGCGGCAGGCGTCTGCCGCCCTGCCGCATTCCTCCCTGGCGGCCGTGCCCGAGGGGCGGGGCGACATCCGGACGTGGCTGATTGTCGCGGTTTATTTCCTGGTCACCATCACCTACATCGGCGTATCCGGCTGGCTGATTGACTGGCATCGCGGCGTGATGGCCGTGCTGTTCTTTCTGGGCTTCGTCTACACCCCCCTGATCAGTTATGTCACCGCGCGGCTGGAAGGCATGGTGGGGCAGGTCGTCGAAGTTCCCTTCATCCGCGAAGCCTCCCTGATTCTCAGCGGCTTCCAGGGCGTGGCCGTCTGGTTCCTGCCCATTCCCATGGCCAACTACGGCCAGATGTGCGTGTTCTACAAGCAATGCGAACTGACCGGCACCCGCTTCACCAGCATCTGGAAGACGCAGGTCATCCTGCTGCCCATCATCCTCGTCAGCTCCATCTTCTTCATGAACTTCATCTGGGGGCTCAACGAAGTGCCCTCGGCGGTCTATCCCTTTGCCGACCAGATGTGGAAGCTGCATGCCGAAAACGCCTGCATCATGTTCTCCTCCACCCTTGGAGAATACTCCATTTTCGAGGATGCATTCCGCTTCGTCTACATCCTGTCCGGCACCCTCTTTGGCGGGCTGCTGTTCGGGGTGATGTCCATTCTGGGCGCGCCGATCATGCTCACCTACGGGGTGGTTCGCGGCATCGGCCAGACCACCCCGCACTCCGTCATTCCCCAGTTCATCGGCGCCTTGATCGGGCGCTACTACTTCAAGCGCAAGCTCGGGCTGCGCTGGCGGCAATACATCCCCGTCGTCAGCGCTGGATTCGCCTGCGGGATGGGCCTCATCACCACGGTCGGCGTCGGCATCACCTTCCTGAGCAAGGCCGCCATCCCATTACCGTTTTGAGTATGTTCATCTATTTTATAGCCGCCAAAGAGGACCGGGACGGAGGCGTCCCGGCTCCAAACAGCCGAAAGAATCTGCTCTTTGGGGCCCCCGACGCCCTCGTCGGGGGAAGGCGTGGCTGCGCGATACGGGAGGCCCCCCATGGCTGAATCCCTCATTGAAATCCGCGGCGTCAACAAGGTCTTCGACCTTGGCAAGCTCCAGGTCCATGCCCTGCGCGACATGGAACTCGACATCTTTCAAGGGGAATATCTGTCGATCATGGGCCCCTCCGGTTCCGGCAAGAGCACCTTGTTCAACATGATCGGTGCGCTGGACCGGCCCACGTCCGGCACCGTCAAGGTTGCCGGCGTTGTGCTCAACCGGCTGACCAGCCGCGAACTGGCCTACTTCCGAGGCAAGCACATCGGCTACATCTTCCAGCAGTTCAACCTGCTGCCCGCCTACCATGCCGTGGCCAATGTCGCCATGCCGCTCATTTTCAACGGCTGGGAGCAAGACCGCGCCGAGGCCCGCGCCCGGCAAATCCTGGAGCGGGTGGGGCTGGGCGAGCGGCTGCACCACCGCCCGGACGAACTCTCCGGCGGCCAGCAGCAGCGCGTCGCCATCGCCCGCGCCCTCGCCAACGAACCCGCCATCGTCCTCGCCGACGAACCGACCGGCAACCTGGATCTGCACACCGGCGAGGAAATCATCAACCTCCTCGCCGAACTCTCCCGCGAACTCGGCGTCACCGTCATCTCCGCCACCCACGACCACAAGATGCTGGCCACCTCCGACCGCATCCTCTGGATCAAGGACGGCGCCAAGGAGCGCCTCGAACGGCGCCAGGACCTCAAGATCCGCGTCGGAACCGTCCGGTAGCCGTCTTCTTCCGCGCACTTTACAAGACCGGGCCGGATGGGGTAGATTTCCTGCGTTCCGAAACCTGCAAAGGAGAGAGGGTAAATGATGAAGAAGGCAATTTTGATGGTGTGCGCGGCCCTGGTGGGCGCGGGGGCGGCATTCGGCGGCATGATCAGCGAGGATCCCGGCGAATTGACCGTGCAGGGCCAGTACTGGTTCCCCGGCGACGGGGATTTCGATCTGTTCGAAAACGCGTTCGGCGCAGTCGTTTCCTATCGGGAATGGTTCAGCTTTCCGTGGGGCGTGGGGGTCAGCCTGGGCCTGGCCCAGTGGCAGGTGGATGACGGATCCAACGCCTACAAATACCGCGCGCTGCAGGACTACGACGGCGATGCGCTCCTGATCCCCCTCGGAGCCTCGGTGTGCTTCAATGTGATCGACTGGGACAACTGGAACCTGGTGGTCGAGACCGGTCTGCAGTACGTGTTCGTGGACTCCAGCGTCAGCGTCTTCAATTCCGAGGAAGGCGTGCAGCGCCGACAGGACGTGGACATTGACAACGCCCTGTTGTGGAACATCGGCGCCGATTACGAGTACATGGTGGGGGAAAACCTCTATGTGCTCGGCGGCATCGGCTATCAAACCGACGTCATGAAGGCCGACACGGAGTACGCCGGCCGGTCCACGCGTGACACCTCGTTCCGCGGCGCCTATCTTCGCCTCGGCGCGAAATTCCTGTTCTAGGAAGTGCCGAGACGGTCGGGATGAAGACCGGCCAGGCGCACGGCACGTTCGCGGACGCGAACGTGCCGCTGTCGTTTTCCGGAGGAATGGTTCCATGATTCGATGCTATTTGCCGGCCGAACGGTGGCGCGACGGCCCGGTGGAACTGGACGAGGCCGAATCGAAACACCTGGCCGCCGTGCGGCGCGCCCGGACGGGCGACCGCATCGGTGTCTTGGACGGGAAAGGGACCGCAGGCGAGGCCGAGGTGGTGGCGCCTCACAAAAGCCGGACGACCATCCGGATCCTGTCGCGCCTTGCGGTGGCGCCATTCGTTCCGCGCCGGATTTTGATCCAGGCCCTGGTTCGCGAACAGCAGATGGATTGGTTGATCCAGAAGGCCGTCGAACTGGGGGTGCATGACATCTGGCCGCTGCAGACCGATCATGCGGTGGTCCAGATCCGGCCCGGCGATGCCGGCCGGAAAGCAGCGCGATGGCAGGCCATCGCGCTCTCCGCCTGCAAGCAGAGCGGGAATCCGTGGCTGCCGCGCATCTTGCCGGCGCGGACACTGCCGGAGATTCTGGCCGCCCTGGCGGGCGTTCCGGGAGCGGCCTGTTTTGGCGCTCTGCAGGCGGACGCCGTGCCCCTGCCGGAACTCTTCGGCCGTCTGCGCAACGAAAACTGCCCGCAGGTGGCCATGTTCATCGGCCCTGAAGGCGATTTCAGCCCCGCCGAGGTCGAGGCGATGCTCTCCGCCGGCGTACAGCCCGTCACGTTCGGCCCGATCGTCCTGCGCGTCGAAACCGCCGCGCTTTTTATCCTGTCGGCCTTGCAGTATGCTTGGATGCGGTAGTCAGAGGTCAGAAGCCAGATGTCAGGTGTCAAAGGACAGGCTTTGGAGACGATGATCCATTCCGCGGCATGGGGGCTGCGCCGGCTGAACGGGCCGGCCGTATATCCTCTGCTCGGGGCCGCACCGTTTGCTCCGGACGAGGGTTTTCCGGAATTTCCGGACCTGCCCGTTGGCTCCGTCCCCAATCCAGTATTCGCCCTTGTGCGCGGCGCGCTGCGGGACCTGGGGCTGGATGCGGGACGCTTCGGCACGCCGCAATGGAATCCGCTGGGCGATCTGGTGAAGCCGGGCGGCCGAATCGTGGTCAAGCCCAACTGGGTGCTGCATCGCAACGAGGGGGCAGGGGGCATGGATTGCATGATCACCCACCCGTCCGTGCTGCGAGCGGTGCTGGAATATGTATTCTTGACCCAACCCTCTCAAGTCGTGCTGGGCGACGCTCCATTGCAGGGATGCGATTTCCGGCAGCTTTTGGATTTCGGCGGATTGCGCGCGGTCATCAGGGAATTCCAGGAGCGCGGTCTGCCCCTGGCGGTCGAAGACTTCCGCCGGACAGTGATGCGGGACAACGGCGGCCTCAAGCGCGTGGTCGAGGAATTGCGGCCTGCGCCGCACTATGTTCTGGTTGATCTGGGACCGGACAGCTTGCTGGAGCCGATCTCCAGGGACTGGAAGAAATTCCGGGTGACGGTCTACGATCCGCGGAAAATGCGGCCCCATCACCGGCCGGGGCGGCACCGCTATTTGATCGCCCGCGAGATTCTGGAGGCCGATCTGGTCGTGAACGTGCCCAAGCTCAAGGCGCATAAAAAAACGGGTATCACCTGCTGCCTGAAAAACCTGATCGGGATCAACGGCAACAAGGAATTCCTGCCGCACCATCGCAAGGGCGCGGCGGACCGCGGGACGGGCGATGATTACGCCCATGCCCATTGGAAGCTGTCGCTGGCGGAGCATCTGCTGGATTTCGCCAACGGCCATTTGCGGGGTTGCCCGCGGCTGTACCGGCTGTTCGAGCGGGTGGCGTGGCGGCAGATGGTGCAGCGGCGGCGCCGCGATTCCACTGCCCAGATCGAGGGGAGCTGGCATGGGAACGACACCATCTGGCGCACCTGCCTCGACCTGAACCGGGCCTTGCTCTATGCCGACCGGCAGGGGCGGATGCAGGAAACGCCCCGGCGCGAGGAAATCTCCATCGTGGACGCGATCGTCGCCGGCCAGGGCGAGGGGCCGCTGGCGCCTGACCCGCTCCTGACCGGAGCCGTCTTTGCTGTCCGCAATCCGGCCGTCGGGGATTTCCTCGGCGCCCGCCTGCTCGGCTTCGACGCCGCCAAGATCCCGCTGCTGCGCCATGCCTGCGACGAGATGCGCTGGCGGATCTGCGCGGAGGCCCCGGCTTGGCCCGACTTCGATCCGCCCTTTCCTCCCGCCCGCGCGCCCCGGGGCTGGGCGGGGCATGTGGAAGCCCGTCCGCACCCATGAGCACGCCGTCCGAGAACAACCGCCGGATCGCCCGCAACACGCTCCTGCTCTATTTCCGCACGGGGATCACCATGCTGGTGACCCTGTTCACTTCGCGTATCGTCCTGAATGCGCTGGGGGTGGAGGATTACGGCATCTATAGCGTGGTCGGCGGGCTGGTGGTGCTGTTTACCTTCCTGAACGTTGCCCTGTCGAGCGCCACCCAGCGTTTTCTGAATTTTGAACTGGGACGCCGCAATTTCCAACAGATGGCGCGGGTGTTCAGCGCCAGTCTTTCCGCGCATTTCGGGGTGGCGTTCCTGGTGGTTCTGCTGGCGGAAACGGCAGGCCTGTGGTTCCTGAAAACGAAAATGGTGATTCCGGCCGGCCGCCTGGAGGCGGCGAACTGGGTTTACCAGCTGTCCATCCTCACGACTGTGGTCGGGATTGTCCGGGTGCCCTACAACGCCACCATCCTCGCGTACGAGCGCATGTCCTTCTACGCTTACACCAGCCTGGTCGAGGCGGGCCTGCGCCTGGGGGTGGCCTATGCGCTGTTGCTCGCGGCGGGAGATGCCCTGGTCCTCTATGCCCTGTTGATCTTCGGTGTCACGGCTGTGGTTTGGGCCGTCTATTATGCGTACTGCCGGTGGCAGTGTGAAACGACCCGGTACCGCCCGGAGAAGGACGGCGCCCTCCTGCGGGCCATTCTCGGATTCTCCGGGTGGAGTTTGCTGGGCAATCTGGCCAACATGGGCAACGTGCAAGGCCTCAACCTGTTGATCAATCTGTTTTGCGGCGTGGCGGTGAACGCGGCCATGGGGATCGCCAGCCAGGTGAGCACGGCTGTATATCAATTAGTGGTCAATTTCCAAACGGCATTCAATCCCCAGATCGTCCAGCTATGTGCCCGCGACGAGCGCGAGCATTTTCTCCCGCTGGTTTTCCGGGCCTCCAAATTCTCCTTTTACCTGTTGCTGTTGATTGCCCTGCCCATCGCCCTCCATGCCCGGCCCGTACTGCAGGCCTGGTTGGGCACGGTGCCGCCATATGCCCCGGTCTTTCTGCAGTTGATCATGGTCTCGGCTCTCACGGATGCCTTGGCCGGCCCGCTTTGGATGTCCGCGCAGGCCTTCGGGAACATCCGATTCTACCAGATCGTGGTCAGTCTGCTGCTGTTGAGCAATCTGCCCCTGGCCTATGCCGCGTTGCGCCTGGGTGCCAGTCCTGCCTGGGTTCTCGCCCTGCGGGCGGCCGTCAACCTGGCTGCCTTGGGTTGGCGCATCCTTTATTTTTGCGGGAAAGCGCATATCCCTGTTTACACGTATGCCCGGGCGGTACTGGTGCCTGCGGCGGTGGTGCTGCTGCTGGCGGCCGCCGGCGCCGGTGCGATTCAACATTTCGGGCCTGGGTCCTGGATCGTTTCAGCGGCCTGGACCGCGGTCTGGGCGGCCGGCAGCGCCTGGCTCGGTGGACTGAGGTCCACCGAGCGGCAGGGGCTGGTCCGGATGACGCGGAGAATGTTCAAACCTGACGGACTGGGGGCATGAAAGCTCGCCTGAAAGACCGGCTATGCCGGACACCGGCTGGCCGCGCCGCCTGGCGGATTGCCCGGCTGGTTAAGTTCGAACTGGGCCGGATTCCCCGCGAACTGGCGGGCCTGGCGGCGTGTTTCCGAAAGCCGGATGGCTGTCTTCCGATGCAGACCTGCGGAACACGGAATCGTCAGAATTGGGGGGATGACCTCAACATCTTTTTCCTGGAGGCGGCGACCGGCAAGCGGGTGGTTCCCTTTCTCGGCAGCTGGCTATTGCGCTTGGCCGGCCGGGAGAACTACATGTGTATCGGCAGCACGATTGCGTCATGGCCCCTGACGGCTACCGTCGTCTGGGGCGCCGGTCTGATCAATGATTGCCAGGGCTTGGAACTGCTTGCGCGCCCGCGCCGGATCTTGGCGGTCCGGGGTCCGCTGACCCGGGATTGGCTCCTTCGGCAGGGGGCGGACTGTCCGGCCGTCTATGGCGATCCTGCGCTGCTTCTGCCGCGGTTTTATCAACCGGTTCCCTGCGGCCATTGGCGGATCGGTCTGGTCCCGCATTATTCGGACGTGGAAAAAATCCCCCCCGCGCTCCGACGGCTGGCGGCCGGGTCGGCAATGAAGTCCATTGCCGTGCGCGGATACGAGGATTGGCGCCGGGTCATCGATGAGATCACCAGTTGCGATTTGATCGTGTCATCCTCGCTGCACGGGTTGATCGTTGCCGAAGCCTATGGCATCCCGGCCGTGTGGGTGGAATTTGGACCATCAATTCCCGGATGGGATTTCAAGTTCCGCGATTTCTACGCCTCCATCGGCAAGCCAGGCGTTCGGCCTTTCCAGGTGAGAGAAGCGACCCCCCCGGAAGAACTGTGGGCTTGCCGGAAGGACTGGGTGCCGGCGCAATTGAATCTGGAACCGCTTCTGGCGGTGTGCCCGTTTTCCTTGTCCTCCTTTGCCTGAACCGGACCGTGTTTCCCGCGTGCCGGGATGGGCCAGGGTGGAAAACGGTTTGTCTTTTGCCGGGGGGGACGGCATAGTGCCCGCCGGATTCATGGACAGCAGCATGGCAGCGGTAAAGGCGCCGGCCCTTCGGAAAACGTCCTACCAGTTCCCGGTCTATCGGTGGATAGGGTGGTTGGCCGTGGCGGGTTTTGCGATCGGCCTGACGGTGATGTTCTTCATCGCGGGTCTGTTCGGCATTCCGCCCCCCTTGAGCTGGGCCTTTCTGGTGATTGTGTTCAGCGCGGGGGTGCTGCTGCTGGACCGGCCCCGGGGGCTGCTGGCCTTCATGATGTTCTACTTCATGCTGATGCCCGGCAACCGGCTGCTGGGCCTCCTGGGCCTGCCCCTGCCGGGATTCGTCGATGAATTGTTCTTCCTGCCGTTTATTGCCGTGATCGTCATGAACTGGATCCAGCGGCGCAAGCTGGATGGGGCCACGATTTTCCCGGCGGCCTTCTGTCTGATTGCCGCATTGAGCTGGTACGTGAATGGCAAGCCATCGGCTTTTACCTCCATGCAGGTCACGCTCATCATGCTGAAGTCCTATATTCTCTGGTACTTCTGCCGCTTGACCTGTACGTTTGAAAATGAACACCAGCTTCTCCGGTGGGAGTGGATTTACATCCTGTATGCCACCATGCAGTTCTTCTATAACGTATTGTGGCAAAAGGGGCCGTGGCCAAAGTACCACCCCGATCACAGCGGCGGTGTGTTCGGCCCTGAGGGATTCGGCAGTGCCCATATCGTCGGCTATCTATGCGTGTTTGCGCTGCTTCTGATTGCCGGCTGGTGGGTCAGCGTCGGTCATCTGGCCTCCCGACGGAAGCGCTGGGCGGTCGTCCTATGCCTGATCATCGCCAGCTACAACCTGATATTCATGACGGATACCAAGCATGCCTTGCTGTTGTTCCCGCTGGCGGCGCTGCCCTTCCTGTTTCATCCTCATTTCCCCCTTCGGCTCCGGACCAGCCTGGTGCTGGGAGGCGCCATCATCATGGTCTTCGCCGGCATCTACATGCGCATGACCATTGGGGCGGGGGAAATCGGCCGTCTCTTGATGCGCGCGCAGGACACGCCCAAAGGCGATATCTTTTACGCGGTCACGGCGGATTTCCCCCATCTGGTGCCATATCCCCTGCTGGGAGCCGGGCCGGGCCGGTTCGGTTCGAGCCAGGCGACGGCAGCCAAGGCGCCCCTGGCCCGGCGGTACATCATTCCGGAAATGATGGCGTTGCGGCGCGCAGAACTGATCCATCGGAACACTGGCAGCGGTTCCGGCGGATCCATTCTGGGCACGCCGACCTCGGATTTTTTCACGTTGATGGGCGAGTTCGGCTGGCTGGGCGCAGCCACATATTATTCCTTCCTGGCCTGGGTAGCGGTGAAACTTTTCCACCGGTCTTCCCGCCTGCCGCTGCAATATCCCCTCACCGGCTTGTTGCTGAGCTTGAGTTGTTGCGTGATTTTCCTTGCGTTCACGACGGTCATTGTGCCCACCGCCACCATCGCCGTGGTGGCCTTTCCCTTGTGGATGCTGATTGGGCGGGCCTGGGACATGGACATTCCGAAGGCGCCGGCGGCCCGCGCTGGATCGGAGCCCGTGCCATCCGATGCCTAGGTCGCTCATCCAAAGGATGCGGCATGACCGGTACGTGCTGCTCCTCACCTATGCCGATTACCGCCGTGCGCTGGGGGGGCTGGAGCGCTACATGCGCGAGGAGACGCAGCTGCTGGACAAGGGGGGATTTTCAGCGGTCTGCCTGTTTCCCTTTACCACCCGCCGCAGCCGCTGGCTGGACCGCCATCTGTCCGGTTACTGGGGCGTGACGGTCGACGGGGCCGTGGCGGGATTCTATGACGAAATAGCGCTAGAAAACCTGATCGTCGCCTGGGGGCGGGCGGGCAAGCGGCCCGTGGAGATTCAACTTCACAACTTGCGGAACCTGAACCTGGACCGCGTTCGGCGATTTCTGTGCCAGATGCCCCTCCCGGTTCGCTTGTTTCTGCACGATTATGCCACGGTGTGTCCGAAATCCAGCCTGCTGCGCAACGGCGAACAGTTCTGCGGCCGGGAACCGCCGTCGGCGGCCAAATGCACTGGCTGTGTCAGCTGGACTCCGGACCATCACCGCCGCATCCGGGCGGTATTGGAATCCGTCAGGGAGCGGCTGCAAGTGGTGGCGCCCTCGCGGGCTGCCCGCCACGTTTGGCTGGGCACGTTTCCGGATTTCGAGGACCGCGTGGAGATTATTCCGCATTTGCAGACGGCCGGGAGCCGTCCGAATGTCTATTCACCCCGGCCGCCGGCCGCGGCGATCCGCCTGGCCTTCCTTGGCGCCGCCGGTCGACATAAAGGCTGGGAGGTCTTCCGCCGCCTGGCCGCCCGCGCCGCCGCCGAAAAATGGCCGTATGATTTCCTGCATCTGGGCTGGGTCCGGGATCCGGTTCCGGGAATCCGGAACATCCCCGTATCGGTCGTCCAGGACGGGCCCGATGCCATGATCCGGGCGCTGCGCCTCGCGGATATTGACATCGTTTTCCTGTGGTCCCTCTGTCCCGAGACCTACAGTTACGTTCTCCAAGAGTGTCTGCTGACGAACGCCATGCTCGTGACCAATCCCGACAGCGGCAACATTGCCGACACGGTTATGGATCGGAAGGCGGGACGAGTCTTTGCCGGTCCGGCGGAATTGGAGAAGTATCTGGGCGATGTCCCGCTGGTCCGGCGCGATGTGGATTCCTATCGGAGCCGGCCGGCAACCCTGCCGGACCGGCTCGTGCCGAATGATGCGATTCTGGCGGCGTTGGATGGGACCGCGGACTTTGTCCTGCCAGCCGGGACCGGCCGCGCCCGTCCGAACCGGCTGGCTGGATTCCTGTACGGTTTGAAGGAATTGAAAAGCCGGGCGGGGCAGCCATGAGCGGCCGGCCGGCCATGTCAGTGCAACGGGATTCCCGAGAAGGGACCGGAACACCGGCCCCGCTGCGGCCGGTGCGCATCCTGATCGCCACCATTGCGGACCTGCCGGAAGGGGGCGGCCATACCAGCCGGTTGAAAACCCTGGCCGGCTGCCTGGTCCGCCAGGGCCATGCCGTGCGGATTTGGAGCAAGCATATCATGGGGCAATTTCCGCCGGAGATGCTGGCGGTTCGCGGACAGGTGGAGGGGGCAGACTATGAAATCATTGAGGGCACCACCACCCGGACCTGGGGAGTGCGCTCCGGATGGATGAAAGTGCGGACAACGGCCCGGCTGGCGGCCCGCCTGTGGCGCGAACGACGCCATGTGGATGTGCTGTGGCTGAATGAATTGTCCTTCCATGACATGCTGCCGCTGATGGTGCTGGCGCGCCTTGCCGGCATTCCGACGGTTTTGAGCTATGAAGACGAGCATGTGGCCTTGTGTGCCGGAGCAACCCTGGCTTGGCAGCAGCGGATTTTCACCGGGCTGGACGACCGCCTGGCGGATCGCCTGCTCGTGCGCCGCGCGGATGCCGTGGTGGTAATTTGCACCTATCTGCAGGAGAAATTCGCCGCCCTGGGCGCCCGAAACCTGACGCTCGTGCCCACGATCGTGAACCTGGACCAATGGCACTGCCCGCCCCGGCCGCCCGAGGGCCGGCTCCGTTTCTTCTATGCCGGTTCCCTCTACGGCACGTACGTCCTCAAGGAGATCCTGGTGGCCATGGGCGGACTGCGCGCCGAAGGTTTCGCTTTTGAGTTCCAGGTGTTTGGCGATGTGCAGCAGGGGCTGCTGATGCCGGAGCTGCTCCGGTTGCGGCAGGAATTCGGACTCCAGGACTGCGTTCATTTCTCCGAGAGCGTGCCGCTTGATGAACTGCGCCGGGAAATCGACCAGGCAGACGTCCTGCTGTGCGTTCGCGCGGACAACCAGCGCAGCCGCTCCGGCCTGTCTACCAAACTGTCCGAATGCCTCGCCTCCGGACGCGCCACGGTCACCTCCCGCGTCGGGGATGTGCCGCGATACCTGACCGACGGGGTCAATGCCCTGATCGTTCCATCCACCAGCGTGGCAGACATCCAGAACACCCTGCGGCAATGCCTGAAGGACCGCGCGCGACTGCCGGTGATCGGCGCCGCCGGCCGGGAGGTGGCCAGGCGGCATTTCAGCTACGAGGTGAACGGCCTCGTGCTGAACGATCTCCTGGGCCGCGTGGTGGCCGGCCGGTCAGCCGCTCCCCGGGCCTGAGAATCGGTCCGGACCTGCCGCCGGACTCCAGGCGATCCAGTAGCTTCTGCGGGAAGCGGGCCCAGGTGTTTTCAGCCAGATAGCGCTGGATGAGCGCGGTGTCCGGCGGCTGTGCAATGTCCAGTCCGGGAAGCTCTGCGAAAGTCCGGTAGCACTGCACCACGCCTTTCAGATCCAGGAAATTTCCGATGGCCGGTCCGATGATCGGTTTATTGAAATTCAGGCTGTAGACCAGGGCTACGGAACTGAGGACCGACGCGGGGCTGTAGGTGAACAGGATGCAGGTGCTGCGCGCCAGATAGCCATCCAGTTCTTCCCGTGCGAGGAATTTCTGGATGAATTCGATGGGTCCTTTCGCCAGACAAGCGATCCGCCGGGCATAGGCCGGGTCCAGACAGATGCCGCAAACCAGAATCCGCTTGTCCCGGAAAAATGGCTCTTGCGTCGCGTATTCCAGGAATTCCGCCACTCTTTTCCGGGGGGTGATCGAGCCCCAGATCACATAATCCCATTGGGAGGCAGCGGCCGGGACGATTTCGGCGCGGTAGGCCGGCAGCGGCAAGTGAAATACCTTATCGCCGTCGCAGGCGCCGTATTGCTCCCGAAAGAACGCAACGCCGGCCTCGGAATGAGTGAGAACCAGATGGGCGTGTTTGGCCATGAGGCTCATTGCGAAATCCACCCAGGGGTGCGGGCCGTTATGCGCCTGCCGGTTGTGCAAGACCCACACGATCTGCTTTCTCAGGCCAATGAGCGTCCAGATCCCGGCGAGAAAGACCAGAAACTGAAGCCGCCCGAACTTCTTGAAAACGATCAAGTCCACCCAGTGAATGATGAAGACGCGGGCGTCCAGGTTCAGAAAGAGGCTGGCCACGCCGAGGCGGCCGCCGCGGTTCACCAGCCGCACCCCGGGATGCGCCCGGAAGGCGTCGTGGAAGGACTGGAGGTAATCCTCCGGCAGGTAGGGCCCGGGCTTGTGCGTGGGATAAATGTAGATCTTGCGGCTCACGGGGATTCGCTGCGGCCGCAGAGGCCGTTGCCGCCCTGGCCGGTGATCGCTTTCTCCAGTTCGGGCCAGAATCCGGATTCTTCGGTGGCGCGCCGGTATTCCTCGGCGAGGGCCTGCCGAACGGCGATTTTTTCCTCCCGCGTCTGCCGTGCCCGGCGGCAGATGTGCGCGACCAGGTCGCCGGGCCGGTCGGGATCGAAGAAAAAGACTCCCTCGGACTTGGGGAAAAAGGACCGGTCGTGGCAGCCGGCAGCGACCTCGGCGCCGCACATCAAGGCCTCCTGCATCACGGTGAAGTAACCCAGGAACCGGCGCATGTCCGGCACCACCAGCAGGTCGATTGCGGAATAGATTTCAGCCAGGCGGGCATTGTCCACGTAATCCGAATGCTCCACCGCGGCGGGCATGTCATACCCCTCTTCGTTGGGGCCAACCGCCCGGAATCGCACGCCGGGATCATGGTAATTCCGGGCTAATTCGAGGAAACGGTCAAAGCCCTTGGCGCGGATGAATCGGCCCACGTAACCGACCGTGAATTCCGGGCGTGTGTGGGCCGGCTCGTAATGGAATCGGGCTGTATCGAGCAGTTTGAGATGAATGAAGAACTTATCCGGATCGTGAAGATCGTATTTCTCGGCAATGCGCCGGACCCCGCCGGGACTGTAGGTGAAGATTTTCCGGGCCGACCGGATGGCGCGTCGCTCCAAAGGCAGAATCCGGCGATTGCGGCCTTCGTCGCCGGCGTCAAGCAGTACGCGCGGCTTGCGGAACAAAGCGCAATACATCCAGTTCAGGAAGGAACGGGGCGTCAGGGTCGTGTAGATGGATTCCACGATGCAATCCGGCCGGATGCGCCACAACTGGACGAGATACGACGGCAGCGGCAGCAGGAAGGGCATGCGCTTGTTGTGGGTTTGACGGATCAGGCGCAGCGGCCGATGGAATCTCACGGCGGCGGGGCCCAGCCCCAGCCGCTCCACGAAGATTTCCCTGGCAAACTGGAATCCGGCGTGTTCGTCGGACAGGGACAGCTTGGTCGGACACAGGATGACAACCTGATGGCCGAGCTTTTGGGCAATTAGACGCGGAATGATGAAGTCCTTGTCGCCCCGAAACAGCTCATAGAATTCGTTGGAAACGAGGATCTTCATCGGCGTCCTTCATAGAGCGGGAGCAGCGTTTTCAAGTAATGCGAGGCGGAAAACCTGGCGGCGTATTCCTCCACCGGCAGCATCGGACGGCCACGGGTCCACATGGCCTGGATCTGGCCGGCGAGCTCGCGCGCATTGCCCGGCGCGAACGTGGCGCCGGCGGCTGCGTCCCGGATGAGTTCCGGAATGCCTCCGATGCGGGCGCCCAGCACCGGCACTCCCAGACACAGGGATTCCATGGCCGCCAGTCCCAGAACTTCGTAGCATTCCGATGGCACGACGGAAAAACGGGCCTGGCCCAGAATCGTGCGGACGTCCTCCCATGGCCGGTGGCCGAGGAATTCAATCTGGGCAGCGCCGGCGTGCTGCCGCCGCAGCTCGGGCTCCAGCGGGCCCGTCCCGAGGACTTTCAGCGGATATGGCAGCGTGCCGGCCACCTGCAACAGCGTCCGGATTCCTTTTTCCGCCGAGAGACGGCCCGCGTAGCAATAGTAGTCCAGGGCGGGAAGGCGGGTTCCCGCCAGTTTGTTTTCGTCGATAAAATGGTGGAGCACGTGGAGCTTGTCCGGAGGAAATCCCCCCGCCGCCATCTTGGCTTTCATGAAATGACTGGGACAAAGGAACGCGTCCGTCCATGTGCTCAGTTTCACGCGGTTCCACTTGCGGGCTTCAAGGAAGGCTACGGCGCTGGCCAGCCGGCTGCCTTTGAGGCAGGCATGGCGCAGGACGAACCGCTTGTCGCCGCCCAGGCACAGTTCGCAGGGTTTGCCATCCCGGAGACAGTCGTAACGCGGGCAAAGAAGCTTGTAATCGTGCAGCGTCCAGACCACGCGCAGCCCGCGTTCCTTGGCGGTCTGCGCGATGACGGGGGAGAGCTGGGTATGGATGTTGTGCAAATGCACGACCGCGGGCCGGAATTCATCCAGCAGGCCGTTGAATTTGCGGCGCACTTCGGGGGCGTATACCGGCCGCACGCAGGCCTTGAGCATCTTCCAGGGGGCCCGGGGAGTGAAGGCGATCTCCGAAGGGAAATGCCGGTGCCATTCGGAAGGCTCGTTGAGAGGAAAATCCATGGCAAAGAAAGCGACCTCGTGGCCTTGGTCCTTCAACAGCCGCTCCAGGTCCAGCGCATGGATGCAGTCGCCGCCGCGGGGATAATGAAACTTGTTGGCGAGGAGAATGCGCATGGGTTCAGGCCCGCCGTTGGATGGCTGTTTGTCCCGGTCGCGCAACCGGAGGCGGGGCGACCGGGGGGATGTGCGTCCCGCGAATGGGGGCGTATCCGGCGGTGCCTGAGGTCATGCGCATGTGCCCTGTACCTCGTTGGGGCGGGGGAATGCCGCCATGCCGGGGGTCGGCATCGTGCCCCAGGGCGCGCTCGTCCGGTTCCATGTGGAAATTGCGGATTTTTCAGTTGTCATGCGGCGGCGGAGGGGGATTGGTGGATCAGGCGGGATTCATGCGCAATGCCGTCAAGCGGGTCATGATCTGGGAATGCTGGGGGAGGCTATAGGCCAGAACATTGACCCCCTGTGCAAATTCAGGTGGAACCGGCTGGGTCGGGCTGGGGTGGTGTTCGACCAAGCCCGTAGGGCAAATGAACAGGAAACGATAGCCCCAGTCCGATAAAAGGGAAAGCAGGTCCCACGGCGCGTAGTGGAAGGCCTGCTGCCAGGCCGCGAGCAGCTCGAGAAACAGGAGCGGACGGTGTCCCGCCTCAAAGAACTCCCGAGCTCCCCGCAGAACCAGCAGCTCCGCTCCTTCGACGTCGATCTTGATCAGGGCCGGCTGCGGAAACCTGGACATGCGAAGAAACCCGTCCAGGGTCAGCAGGCGGCACTCGAAGGATTCGATGCGGGCCTCGGACTGGGCGCGCGACCATTTCTGGCTGTCGGCCAGGGAACTTCGAAAGAAATTTCCATTTGGCACGTGCAGGGGAAAAGTGCCTTCGGCATCCGACAGCCCGGCGGCGATCGGAATGACGGGGGCTTTGCGCCAGCCGGGCCAGCACAAACGTCGGCACATGGTTTCATAGGTGGGCCAAACGGGTTCGAAGGCGACGACGCAACCTCGCGGGCCGGCCAATCTCGCCAGTCGTTTGGCGGTGTTGCCGATATTGGCACCCACATCGTAGCAGATGTCGCCCGGGCTTACGACCCGTTGCAAAACCTGGTCCTCGTAGTCTTCAAGGGTCGGCGGTTGCAGACGGAGCCCAACCAGCCACCGCCGGAAAGTCCGGGAAAGCCGATTCCTGATTTTTTTCAAAATGACTTGCATGTCTGGATTCCGTTGATGGGAGGCTATGAGTGGTTTGTTACCCATGGAAACTACCGACAAATCCGGGAAACCGCAATGTTAACCCCGATGATGCGACGGGGCTTCGGGGAAACAACGCAGTCGCCCCATCGTCCCGGCTTTCCTTGGTCTTTCCGCCTCCGGCAGCTTCTTTGCCAGCGCAGCGGACATCAACCTGATCTTGTCGTTTGCCGAGGCCTCTTCTGCGGCAATATCCCCGGGCGGATCCGGAGACGCAAAGCACGGCAGAGGGACTGCCGGAATGATGGACCGTGCGGCCCTGACAGGTGATGGTTGGCCGCAGGATTCCGGCATTGGCACGTGGCAGCGGCGGGGATAGGATGCGGGCAATGTTCATGAGCTGGGAGTGAAATCATGTGGATCATGCGCGGATTGCTAGGCATAGCGGTGCTGGTGGCGCTAAGCTGGCTCTGGAGTGAAAACCGGCGGCGGGTGGAGTGGAAGGTGGTCGCGTGGGGCTTGGGCCTGCAGTTCGCCATCGCTTGGCTCATGGTCAAGGTGCCGGTGTTCCAGCAGGCGCTGGCACAGTTGAACCGGGTCGTGCGCGCCATCGAGCGCGCCAGTCACGAGGGCGGGGCCTTCGTGTTCGGCTACCTGACCGGCGGTGAGGCGCCCTTTGCGCTGAAGGAGGGCTTTTCCTCGGCCCCCGCGCTGTTTTTCTTCGGGCCGCTGCTGATGCTGATCGTGGTGGGGGCGCTGAGCGCAGTGCTGTTCCACTTCGGCATCATGCAGAAGATCGTCGGCGCCTTTGCGCACCTGTTGCGGCGCACCATGGGCCTCGGCGGGGCCGAGGGCGTCGTGGTCGCCGCCAATGTGTTCATGGGGCAGAGCGATGCCCCGCTGCTGATCAAGCCCTATGTCGGCCAACTGGGCCGGGCCGGGCTGATGTGCACGATGACCGCCGGCATGACAACGATCTCCGGATCGCTGATGATCGTTTATGCCACCATGCTCGAGCCCGTCCTGCCGGGGATCGTGCTGGGACATCTGGTTGTAGCGTCGATCATCAGTGCCCCCGCGGCGGTGATGGTGTCCCGGCTGATGGTCCCGGCCGAGCCAGGGGAGGTGGACCTGGAAATCCCCGACCTGAAGGCCGAAACCCACGGGGTGGTGGATGCGCTGCTTGTCGGGGCGAACGACGGCGCCAAGGTGATGGTCAATGTCGCCATCATGCTCGTGGCCATCATTGCGGTGGTCGCGCTGGTCAACAAGGCGCTGGGACTGCTGCCGCTCGAAACGCCGCTGTCGCTGGAGCGGATGTTCGGATGGATCATGGCCCCGGCGATGTGGCTGGTGGGCGTGCCGTGGGCCGAGGCCCGGGCCGCCGGCGAACTCATGGCGCTCAAAACAGTCTTCAACGAATTCGTCGCCTATGTGGCCTTGGCCCGGCAGCCGGCGGAGATGCTCTCCTTCCACAGCCGCTTGATCACCATCTACGCCTTGTGCGGCTTCGCCAATTTCAGCAGCATCGGCATCCTGGCCGGCACCTTGACGGCCCTGTGTCCCGAGCATAAAGGCACCATCGCCTCGCTGGGTTTAAAGGCGATGGCGGCCGGCACCCTCGCCACGCTTCTGACCGGCGCCGTCATCGGCATCCTGCTGCCCCCCTGACCCAGGTCCCCCACCGGCGGTTTGCCCGACTTATCTGGTTATCCACCATGCGAGTGGAAGGGGGGGGCTTTCAGAGCTTCAAGGGATGAGGGGGGGCGTCCAAACGCAAATCTAACATTCTATGCATTGACAGATCTGTGTGGGGGTATTTACGCTGTAGGCGTGGTGGGAGACGTGGTTCCCCGGATGTGCCCAGGCGCGCGTCTGGCGGGCCGGGGTAAGACGCCTTCAGCGTGGCGAACATAGGGAGAGGTCGGCATGAAAACGAAGCTGACGGTTGCAGTTTTCTGGGTGGGTGCGGGTTTGTTGGGGATTCAGCCGGGAGCGGCACAATCTCTCGACTTTGGCGACGCGCCGGACGGGGTCTCGGCGATCCTTTATCCCACCTTGCTCCTCAATAACGGCGCGCGGCATCCCGTGGTGACGGGGGCCTATCTGGGTGCCAGCGTCGATGTCGAACCCGACGGCCAACCGACCGGCAATGCCGACGGCGACGATCTGAATCCTCCGGCCGGGCCGGATGACGAGGATGGGGTCATTTTCATGACCCCGCTTGTCGCCGGGCAAACCGCCATCATCCAGATCACGACCTCAACGGCGGGTTGGCTGTACGGCTGGCTGGATTTCGGCGCCGACAACTCGTGGTCTCAGGCGGAAGATGCGATTCTCGTTGCCAATGCCCCCGGGGCCGGCACGTTCAACTATCCAATAACGGTGCCGGGCACGGCCAGCGTCGGGCCCAGCTACGCCCGGTTCCGCTTCACCACCGACCAGGTACCCTTGGGCTATGATGGCCTCGCCGTCAACGGTGAGGTCGAGGACTACCGCGTCGAAATCCAGGCGGGCGAGGAGTATGACTGCGGCGACGCGCCGGATAGCGTGGCGGCCCTGGGCTATCCCACCCTGCTGGCCAACAACGGCGCCCAGCACATGCTTGGTTCGGGGCTCTGTCTGGGTGCCCTCGTCGACGCCGAGGCGGATGGCCAGCCCGATGCGCAAGCGCTCGGCGACGACAACAATCCGCCGACCGGCCTGGACGACGAGGACGGCGTTTCCTTCCCGACGGCATTGTTCTCTGGCGTGCAGAACCGGGTCCAGGTGGTCGCCAGCGTCCCGGCCGGGGTCACCGCCTATTTCAACATGTGGATCGATCTCAACGGCGATGGCAATTGGACGAATGCCGGCGAACAGGTCGTCGTGGACAACGGAGCATTCAACGGCACGCAGTGGTATCCCTTCACGCCCGGCGCGATCACCGCCACGAACTCGACCTTTGTCCGCTGCCGCTTGAGCACAGTGCAGGGCTTGACCGATCGGGGACCGGCCTTTGACGGCGAAGTGGAGGACTACATCATCCCCATCGCGCCCGTCAAATGGTTGCAACCGCCCGACCTGACCTCCAATGGCGTGGATGTGAGCCTGGTCGAGAAAATGCTGGCGAATGATTTTCGCTGCACGCTCACCGGCCCCATCACCGATCTGCACATCTGGACCTCGTTCTATCAGGATCTTTTGCCGTCGGAAGGGCTCAACAGCCTGGCCTTCACTTTGGAAATCTACAGCGATGTGCCGGCCGGCCCGGAAAATCTGTACAGCCATCCCGGCGAGTTGCTGTGGGCGCGGGATGTGCCGCCTTTCTCTTATGCCGCCGGCCGGATCGCCGTCGGCGCTCCCGAGTGGTGGTTCGACCCCGCGCAGAATTTGTGGGTTTTCCCCGGGGATACCCAGGTTTTCCAATATGATTTCACTTTCCCCGCCGACGTGGCCTTCGTGCAGACCAAAGGCACCATCTACTGGCTCGCCGTCCGCTATCAGGACATCTTGTCTCAGGAACCTGCCGCGATGGGCTGGAAGAGCTGCCCGATCGAGGAGCGTTGGCAAGACGATGCGGTCTGGTTCGATCCCGACCGCCAGGTCTGGGTCGATCTGCATTATGGCAACGGGCATGAATATGCCCAAGTGATCGAGAATTCCATGGACCTGGCCTTGGCCGTCACCGGGATCGAGGGTGAACTGGATTTTGGCGATGCGCCGGACAGCCCCGGCATCGTTGGCTATCCAACCCTGCTGGCCAACAACGGCGCCCGCCACAGCGTTGTGCCCGGCGTCTTCATGGGCAGCCTTGTGGACGCCGAAAGCGACGGCCAGCCCGATGCCACCGCCACCGGAGATGACAACAACAATGCCGATGACGAGGACGGCGTCAACTTCACTTCGCCTCTCTACATGGGCGGGTCGGCCACCTTCGACGTGATCTGTTCGGCCGCCGGCTTCCTTTCCGTCTGGATCGATTTCAACGCTGACGGCGATTGGACGGATGTGGGCGAGAACATCTTCGCCACCAATAACGTGGTGGCGGGTACGAACACCTTCGCCTTTGTCATTCCCGGCAACGCCATCGTGGGAAATACCTTCATGCGCTTCCGGTACACCACCCAGCAAGTCGGGTTGGCCGTCACCGGCCAGGCCCCGGACGGCGAAGTGGAGGATTATGAGGTTGCGATCCAGGAAGAGGTGCAACTTCTCGATTTCGGCGATGCCTGGGACAGCATGACGGCCCTCGGCTATCCGACCCTCCTCGCCAACAACGGCGCGCGCCATGCCGTCGTGCCCGGCATCTGCCTGGGCAATTCCGTGGACCTTGAACCCAATGGCCAGCCGACGCTCAATGCCGACGGCGACGACAACAATCCACCGATGGGAATTGACGACGAGGACGGCGTGATCATTCCACCGCTCCTGATCGCCGGCTCGGTCGCACAGGTGCAGGTAATCGCTTCCGTGCCGGGCTTCCTCAATGCATGGATCGATTTCAACGCCAATGGCACCTGGATCGATCCGGGCGAACAGGCGTTCTTCAACCAACCGCTCATACCGGGCCTGAACGTCCTGCCGCTTTCAATTCCGGCATATCCCGCCACCATGTCCGGCGGCCCCCATTCGCGCTGGCGCTTCACCACCTACCCACCGGTACTGGTGGCCCCCATGTTCATGGGCGCGGAAACGGATGGCGAGGTGGAGGATTATGAAGTGCGGCTCGAGGTCCTCGACTTCGGCGACGCCCCCGATCCGAGGTATCCCACATTGCTCGCCAACGACGGCGCGCGGCACCGCATGCCCTCGGCCTACTACCTGGGAATCGCGCCCGACGACGAACCCGATGGGCAGCCGGATGCCCAGGCGCTGGGCGATGACAACGCCAACGTGGATGACGAGGATCTGGTCGTCACGCTGGCCAAGGCCGTGCAGGGCGAAACCAAGACAATCGTGGCTACCGCCTCCACCAACGGGTTCCTCAACATCTGGATCGATTTCGACCAGAACGGCAGTTGGGATGCCAGCGAGCAGGTCGTGGCGGATCAAGCCCTGGTGCCGGGCACCAACGACGTGGTATTTGCGACGCCGCAAGCGGCTCAACTGGGAACCACGTTCGGCCGGGTGCGCTTCTGCAGCTACCGGGGCCTCGGGCCCACCGGCTTCGCAACGGATGGCGAAGTGGAGGACTACGAGGTTGCCGTCTTCCAGAACGGCCCGGACCCCAGCACGTTCCGGATCACCAACATCGTCTATTCCGCGCCCAGCACGGCTACGATCTGGTGGGCCAGCGAAAGCAACGTGACCTACTGGACGCAGTGGGCGTCGAACCTCGTGAGCGCCAGCAACGTTTCCTGGACAACGTGGGGTCCCGTGGTGCTTGGCCCGGCCAACACCCAGACCGATACCAACGCGGCGGAGACAACCCGGTTCTACCGCGTCATCGCGCCGTTCGCGCCGCCGCCGCCGTAATTCCCGCCGCGCAATATCGCCGCCGGGATTCCGGGAAAAAAGTTTTCCATTGTGTGGAAAACCGGCGAAATATTTTTCCATTGTGTGGAAAAAAACGCCGATTTTTTCCATGGTGTGGAAAACCGGCGGGCGGGCAACGAGCCGCGATTCCCCTGCGGCGAGCAGGACACATCCGAGGAGGCAAGCGGGCTTGACATCCGCCCCGGTATTATGCATTGCGTAATACATGATGCGGAGTAGCGGATGATCGAGGGCTGGATCACGCAGTTGCGGAAAGGGCTGCTCGAGTACTGCGTCCTGCTGGTGCTGCGGCGCGGGGAAAGCTACGGCTACGAGATCGTGCAGGCCCTCAAGCGCATCGAAGACCTGGCGGTTTCGGAAAGCACGGTCTATCCGATCCTGGGGCGGCTGCGCGCGGAGGGTTTCCTGAAATCGCGCGACGTGCCGTCGGACGCGGGCCCGCCGCGCCGCTATTTTGCCCTGACGCCGCGCGGCAAGGTGCGTCTTGCGGAAATGAACGCCTATTGGCCGATGTTGACGAAGGCCTTGAACGAATTGAAGTCCGGCAAACCAGAGAGGGAACCCCAGACATGAAGTGGAGCGCGGCGGCGGAACGGCGGGTGGAGGAATACCTGCGCGCGGTGGAACAACAGGTGAGGCACAAGCCGGCGGATGTCCGCCGGGAAATCGTCGCGGGACTGCGTGATCAGATCGGCGAAACCGTGCGGCGCCTGGAAACCGCCGGGGGTGAAATCGGCCTGGAAGCCGTGGAACACGTGCTCGCCGAGATGGATCCGCCGGAGACGTTTGCGGAAGCCGCGATCGAAGTCGCCACCGCGGCCGCAGCGGCGGCCGGGTCCGCGGCGATCCGGGCCGGGGGCGGCCGGTGGTTCTGGCTCGCCCTGGGCTTCCTGCTGGTGAATGCCTACGGGGTATGGAAGTGGACCTCGCGGCCGGAACCGCCTCCGGCCCGGGAGCCGGCCGCCAAACCGGAACGTCCCGTGGAGCGCGTGCTGCGCCTGCGCAATGTGGAGCAGGTGGATGTGTCGCCGGATCGAGAACTGACGCTGCGGCTGACATTCAACGAGGAACCGGACCGCAGCCAGATTACGCGCTTTTTCCGCCTGTCGGCGCCGGGACAGGACCAGGTGGAATACTGGATGCTGGGCACGACCGGAAGCGGCGCGGTGTGGGTGGAGACACAACCGGTGCTGGCGGAACGCCTGGACTACGCGCTGGATCCCGGTCTGCCGGCCGCCTCGGGTGACGTCATGCCCGAGGATAAGCCGCGCCAGGGCTCGCTGGAATTGCAGCACAACCTGCAGTTGCGCGACCTCGAGGCATCGTCGCCGTCGTTTGAAGCCCCGGAGCTCTGGGCGGAATTCAATGCCTTTCCGGAGCCGAACGGCCTGAAGGAATACATTGCGGTTGAGCCGGAAGTCTCATTCACGGCAGAAGTTGTCAAGCGCTGGTGGGAGACCGGCCTGCGGCTCAAGGGCGATTTCAAACCGGGCCAGATCTACGAGGTGACGTTCAAGGCCGGGTTTCCCGCCGCCAACAGTTCGAGCCTGCCCCAGGCCATCACCCGCACCGTGCAGTTTCCCCTGCCCAAGCCGGCCGTGCGGGTGGATTCGCCCGGGCGGTATCTGTCGCCGCAGGGCAAGCTGTCGGTGCCGGTGCTGGCGGTGAACCTGAAGCACTTTCGCGCGGGCCTGCGTCCAGTCTACGCGAACAATCTGGTGGAAATGGCCCGGCGCAGGCTGGACAGGTATCATGGTGAAACGCTCAAGGCGGATTTGGCCGGAACGGAACGCAGCCAGACCCATGACCTGCCGGAGTCGAAGGATGGCGCCCCCGTAAACGGAGCCGTCGATCTGCGCGCGTTGGCCGAGGGCGAACCGCGCGGCGCCTACTGGCTCGAGGTCAGCGGCGAAAATGCCGACGGCGAAGGCCGGTTGGTGGTCGTGACGGATTTGGGCCTTGCGGTGCGGACATATCGCGGCGGTCTGCTGGCCTGGGTAAATTCGCTGCGGACGGCCGCGCCGGCGGCCGGGGCGGCCGTCACCGTCTATGCGCGCAACAACCAGGTGCTGGCGCGCGGCAAAACCGGGGCGGACGGCCTGGCGCGCCTGGCGTGGGACCCGGGCGAGGGGACCGAGCCGTTCGTCGTCCTGGCCGAACTCGATGGCGATCTGACCGTTCTGGATCTGGAGCGCACGCACGTGGACCAGGGCGAGGGACTCTCCGGATTGCCGTATTTGGATGCCGACCAGATCGAGGCGGCGGTGTTCAGCCCTCGCGGCGTCTACCGGCCCGGCGAGACGCTTTTTGCGCAGGCCATCGCGCGCCAAGGCGGCCATCGCGCCCCGGAACCGTTCCCCGCGCGGCTGCGGGTACGGCGGCCGGATGGTCGGGTGTTCCGTGATGTGCCGGTCGAAATCGATGAATTCGGCGCCGCCCAGGCGGAAGTCGTCCTGCCGGATTATTTGCCGACCGGCCGCTACGGCGTGGAACTGGCCATGCCGGGTACCCACACCGTGCTGGGGCAGACGTCGGTTGCGCTGGAGGATTTTGTGCCGCCGCAAATCCGGGTAGATGTGCACCCGGCCGCGGAAGGCGGCGAAGCGGGCGACATGGTCAGCTTCCGGGTCACGGCCGCTCACCTGTTTGGGCGCGCGGCGAGCGGACTGAAGGTCACCGGCGCCGCCACGTTCAAGACCGCGCCGTTTGCCCCGTCCAATTGGCCGGGCTGGCAGTTCGGCGATGCCGAAAAAGACTTCAGTCCCGTTTACCGTAATCTGGGCACGAAGACGCTGGACGCAAACGGACATGCGGAATTCGAGGTGCAAAGCCAACGGGCGTGGCGCCCGCCTGCGGCGCTGCAGGTGGTGCAGCAGGCCACGGTCACGGAAACCGGCGGCCGGTCGGTGACGGCCTATGGCGGGTGCCGGCTGGATCCCTATCCGTTTTACGTCGGCCTGAAACCCGCCTGGGAGGGGGCGGTTCGCGTTGGCGACACCCAGCGCGTGGCCGTGGTTGAAATCGCACCCGACGGCACGGCCGTCGCCGACGGCAAACCCCTGGTACTGGCGCTGTCGCGGGTGTCCTGGAATTCGGTGCTGCGCCGCAATTCCCACGGCCGCTACGAGTGGAAATCGGAACGCCAGGTCGTCGAGATCCGCAAGGACACGCTGGCGGCCGGCGGTGAGGCGCGCGATTGGGCCTTCGCTGTCGATGCCGCGGGCGCCTACACGCTGACGGCGCTGGATCCGGCTTCGGGATCTTCGACGCGGATCGACTTTCATGCCGGTTCGGCGGATGCGGAGTGGGTGGCGTGGAGTCGCGAGAAGCCCGGCCGCGTGGAATTGGCGTGGGACAGGGAAACATACATGGCCGGCGACATGGCCCGCCTCCAGGTGCGCGCCCCGTTCGCGGGGCCCGCGCTGTTGACGATCGAAACCGATGAAGTGCGCGCAGCGCGGCTCGTGACACTGGAGAAAAACACCGCGGAGCTGGAGGTGCCCGTTGAAGCCGGCTATGCGCCCAACGCCTATTGCGCGTTGACGATGATCCGGCCGGCCGTGGCGGAACCGGTTTGGAGTGCACACCGGGCGATCGGCGCCATCGCGCTGCCGGTGGACCGGCCTGCGGCCCGTCTGCGGGTGGAGTTCGAGGCGCCCGCCGTGGTACGCCCGCAGGCGGAATTGTCGGGCACGGTGACCGTGCGCGACGCCGCGGGCCAGCCCGCTCGCGGCGCGGTGACGGTGATGGCCGTGGATGAAGCCATCTGCATGCTGACGGCGTTTGAGACGCCTGACCCGGAGCAACTCTTTTCAGCGCAGCGGGCCCTGGGCGTGGCGGCGTATGATTTGTATGCCGAGCTGATGCCTGTGACCGAAGACCACATGGAAGCCGTGCCCGCGCCCGGCGGCGATGGCGAAGATGTGTTGCGCCGCCGGCTCAATCCCATCAAGGCCAATCGGTTCAAGCCCGTCGCCCTGTGGCGGGCCGCGCTGCCGCTGGATGCCAACGGGCAGGCCGCGATTGCCCTGGAACTGCCGGAATTCAACGGCGAGCTGCGGCTGATGGCGGTGGCCTACAACGCGGAGCAGACGGGCTCAACTTCCATACCGGTGAAAGTGAAACGCGATTTGATCGTCCAGCCCGCCTTGCCGCGCTTTTTGGCCATTGGCGATCGCAGCGAGGGGACGGTCACGCTCTACAACGAAGGGGCGGCGCCGCTCGAGACCACGCTGCGCACCGTCTGCGGCGGGCCGCTGCGCGCGGAAATCGCGGACCACCGGATTTCGCTGCCCGCGGGCGGTGCGACAAACGTCGCGATTCCGCTTGTGGCGGGGCCGGGGCCGGGCAAGGCACTGTGCACGCTGGAGGCGGAGGCGGGCGAAAATTCGTACCGCGAGACCATCGAGCTGGCCGTGCGGCCGGCGGCGGGCAGCCGCGTGGCGGCAACCAGCAGCGTGCTGAAGCCCGGGGAAAGCGCGACGCTGGAACCGCCGGCGGATTGGCTGCCGGAATCCGTGTCTATGTCGGGTACGCTGTCGTCGCTGCCATCGGTGCAGCTCGGGCGCGCCCTGGATTATGTCGTGCATTATCCCTACGGCTGTCTCGAGCAAACCGTGTCGGGGGCGTTCCCGCTGCTGCATGCGCCCGAGTGGGCCGGCCGCCTGCTGCCCGGAAGCCGCGCCATCGGCGATACCGCGGGCCTTGTCTCGGCGGCCATCCAGCGCACCGCAGCGATGCAACAGGAAAACGGCGGCTTTGCGCCGTGGCCGTTCTGGCGCGGGGTGAACGCAGACGCTTCGCTCTACGCCGTGCATTTTCTCGTGGAGGCCAAGGCCGCCGGCTACGATGTGCCCGCCGACTGCCTTGAGGCTGCGCTGGGCTGGCTGCGCGCCAGCCTCGATCAGGCGGCCCCGACCGATGCGGACCGGGATGCCTGGCTGCTCGACATGCAGCGGCGGGCATATATGTGCCACGTGCTGGCCTTGGCGGGCCGGCCCGATGCCGGCTGGAACGCGCGCTTGCGCGAGCAGACCGCGCGACTCAACTACGCGGCGCGCATCCATGCCGCCTCGGCCCTGCTGCTTGCCGGCGAACCGCGGCGCGCGCTGCCGCTGCTCGAATCGCTGCCGCTGCCCGTCAAGCGGCCGCGGGTGCCGGGACGCCTGCTCGACAGCGACATCCGCGATGCGGCCCTGCTGCTTTCCGCCTGGCTCGAAGTCGAGCCGGGCAGCGAAATCGTGGCGCGGCTGGCTCAATTCCTGCGGGCCGCTCAGCGGGACGGACACTGGGGCAACACGCAGGACAACGCCTTGGCCCTGCTCGCGTTCGGCAAAATGGCCCGGCACCTGCCCGACGAGGAAACGCCCATCACCGGTCGGTTGGAATTGCCCGGCTTGGAACGCGGATTCACCGCAACCAACGAAGTGGCGTGGTCGCTGGAACCCGGCGCGGCCGGAATCGTGACGGTCATGAACACCGGGCCAGGCAATCTGTATCTCTGTGCAGAGTATGAAGGTGTGGGCTCCGCAACCGAGCCGGAACAGAATGAACACCTCGAAGTGCATCGCGAAATCGTCAGCATGGACAATACGCCGCTGGATCCCGCCGAACTGTCGCAGGGCACGCCGTTCGTCGTGCGCATCGTGGTGGATACGCACAACCGCTTGTTGGACCAGATGGTCGTGGAGGATTTGCTGCCGGCGGGTTGGGAAATCGAAAATCCGAATCTGGCGACGTCGCAGCAGGTGGCTTGGCTGAAGAACGAGACCGAAGCGGATCGGCATCGCGATGCGCGGGACGACCGGATGCTGATTTTCACGGGTCCGTTCCAGGGCCGGACATCATTCCATTATGCAGCCCGCGCGGTGACTCCCGGTACCTTCGCGTGGCCGCCCGTCGTGGTCTCGGGCATGTACGAACCGGAAATCCGCGGCGTGGGAACGGGCGGGACCGTGCGCGTGGTGCCGTGAGATTCGGGCGGACAGGTTGGATGCAACGGACCGCGTGGGCGGTCGTCTTTCTGGTTGCGGCCGGAATGGCGGCTGTCCGGTGGATGCCCTTTCCCGAGGAGAGTCTCGCGCGCCTGCCATCCGCTGTGGTCCTCGCTGACCGCCACGGGGAGCCGCTGCGGGTGAAATTGGCGACGGGCGGGTTCGATTGCCGGCCGGGCTATGTGCCCGATCCGGACCACTGGATCACGAAGGCGATCGTGGCGGCGGAAGACCGCCGCTTTTGGTCGCATCCGGGCGTGGACGCCGTCGCGATGATTCGCGCCGCCGTGCAAAATCTCGCCGGCGGGCGGCGCGTGTCGGGCGCTTCGACGATCTCCACGCAGGTGATTCGCCTGATGGAACCCCGCCCGCGGACCGTGGCAACCAAGGCCATCGAAGCCTTCCGTGCACTGCAGTTGGAGCGGCGGCTGGAAAAGCGCGAAATCCTGGCGCAGTATCTCGACCGTGCGCCGTTTGGCGGCAACCTGGTGGGCGTCGAGGCCGCCGCACGCCGCTACTTCGGAAAAGGTGCAGGTCACTTGAGCCTCGCCGAGGCGGCCCTGTTGGCCGGGGTTCCGCAAGCGCCGTCGCGCCTGCGGCCCGACCGCCGGCCCACGGCGGCGAAGAAACGCCAGGCCTATGTGCTGGACCGGATGGAGGCCTGCGGATCCATTACCGCGGACGAGCGGGCTGAGGCGCTGGCCCAGACGCTGCAGGTGCGCCCGGTGCCGTACCCATTCCGGGCACCGCATTTCTGCGATTGGGTCGGGGTGCCGGCGCGCGCGGCGGCGGATGCAACGGTGCGCACCACGCTCGATGGCGACCTGCAGCGCGCCGCCGAAGAAGTCCTGCGCCGGCATGCGGCCGCCAGTGCCGCCGCGGGTGGCGCGGTGGTGCTGCTGGAAGTGCGGACCGGCGCGGTGCGCGCCCTGGCCGGCTCGCCCGACTATTTCAACGCGCGGCGCGCAGGGCAGGTCAACGGCGCGACGGCGCGGCGCGCGGCGGGCTCGACCCTCAAGCCCTTTGCCTATGCCCTGGCCATCGACCGCGGGCTGGTAACCCCCGCCACCGTGATTCCGGACGTGCCGACGCGCTTCCGTGATCTTGATCCACGCAATTTTTCGTTGGATTACCGCGGACTCGTCAGTGTGCGTGATGCCCTGGTGCTGTCGCTCAACCTGCCCGCCATCGAAATTGAAAAACGGGTGGGGCAGGAGCGGTTTCACGCGGTGTTGCGTTCGCTGGGGCTGGGGACGATCGACCGGTCGCCGGAACATTACGGACTCGGCCTCGTGCTCGGCAATGCCGAGGTCCGGCTGCTGGATTTGGCCAATGCCTACGCCTGCCTCGCGCGCGGCGGAGGCTGGGCCCCGGCGCGGTTCGTGGAGTCGGCCCCGTGGCCGGCCACGCAGCCCATCTTTTCCCCCGAGGCCTGCTGGCTGGTCAGCGACATGCTCGCCGGCGAGGAGCGCACAATGGATACTACCGGGCATGCAGCGGACGTGCGCCTGCCGCCCATGGCCTGGAAGACCGGGACATCGGCCGGCCTGCGCGACGCCTGGACTGTGGCCTGGAATCCGGAATACGTGATCGGCGTGTGGGTAGGAAATCCAGATGGCTCCTCGGCGGAGGGGCTGGTCGGGCGCGAGGCGGCCACTCCTGTCGCGTGGGATTTGTTCCGCCGCCTCTATCCCGGCAACGTCGGGCCATGGTTTGCCAGGCCGGCCGGCATTGAAAAACGCGCGCTGTGCGCAACCAGTGGCTGCGCTCCGGGATCGCACTGCCGGCACCGGATCGAGGACTGGGCCATTGCCCGGATATCGCGTCACGAGGTTTGCCCGGTGCATCGCGCGGGGCCGGAAGATGTCTGGCCTGCGCCGGTGGCGTCGTTCCTGGCCCGGCGCGCGGCGCCTCAACCGGAAGGGCCGGCGGAATCGGTGCGGATCCTGGCGCCGGCCCGCGACAGCATCTTCCGCTGGCTGCCGGATCTGGACCTGCCCGCACAGCGCCTGGCCTTCACCGGTGCCAGCGACCGGCCCGGAGAACTGCTCTATTGGTTTGTCAACGACCGGCCGGTGGGCCGTTCGCGTCCGGGGGAACCGTTGTTTTGGCCCCTGGAGCGTGGCCGGCACCAGATCGTGTGCAGCACGGACCGGGGGTTAGGCGATCACATCCAGATCGCGGTGGAATAAATCCCGACCCGGGCCTGGCCCCGCCGCCGAAGAGCAATTGATCCCGGGGGCGGACTATAATATTTGCAAATATTATAGTATTGACATCACGCTATCGGGATATGCATGGGCAAGCCTAATCAGGACTTGGCATCCGGGCGGCCCGGGCATAGGCTGGATGGGTCGGCGGACAACACGGAGGAGCAGCCCATGAAAACACCGCGGGAATCCGGGAAGAAATTATGGCGGTTTAAATATAAAAAAGAACTGGCCAAACTGCAGGTGGAGCTGGTGAAACTGCAGGAGTGGATCAAGGCCAGGGGGCTGCGGGTGGTGGTGATTTTCGAAGGGCGCGACGCGGCCGGCAAGGGCGGGGTGATCAAACGCATCACGGAATCACTGAATCCCCGCATCTGCCGGGTCGTGGCGTTGGGGACACCGACCGACAAGGAAAAAACCCAGTGGTATTTCCAGCGCTATGTGGCGCATCTGCCCGCCGCCGGCGAAATGGTCCTGTTTGACCGCAGCTGGTACAACCGCGCCGGCGTCGAACGCGTGATGGGTTTCTGCACTGATGCCGAATACGACGAATTCCTGCGGTCTTGTCCGGAATTCGAGCGCATGCTCGTGCGGTCGGGGATCATCCTGATCAAGTACTGGTTTTCAGTCTCGGACGAAGAGCAGGAGAGGCGTTTCCGGGCGCGGATCGCAGATCCCACCAAGCGCTGGAAGCTGAGCCCCATGGATTTGGAATCGCGCGCCCGCTGGGTGGACTATTCCAAGGCCAAGGACGCCATGTTCGAAGTCTGCGACATCCCGCAGGCGCGCTGGAACGTGGTGAACGCGGACAGCAAGAAGCGGGCGCGCCTGAACTGCATCCACCACCTACTGCGGCAGATTCCCTATCAGGACCTCACTCCCAAACCCATGGAGCTGCCGCCGCGGCAGAAGCGCAAGGGTTACGTGCGCCCGCCGCTCTCGGCCCAAAACTTCGTGCCGGAAGTGTTTTAGCCCGAACGGTTCATCAACTGGCCTGTTGGTTTGCGGATCCCTCCGGCAGTGGCATCTGCGGCATCATGGTTCCACGGCCGTTCCCGGAGCCGTATCCGGGTACAGGAAAAGATTTTCCCGCGGCACGGCTCCGGATATACTCAAAAGCATGGATAAACCGACTCTGATGATTCTGGCGGCCGGCATGGGCAGTCGTTATGGCGGACTCAAGCAGATCGATCCGGTGGGACCGACCGGCGAAATCGTGCTGGATTATTCCATCTTCGACGCCCTGCGCGCGGGCTTTGGGCGCGTGGTTTTCGTGATCCGGCGCGACATCGAACAGACTTTCCGGGAAATGGTCGGCGCGAAATGGGAGAAGCGCATCTCCTGCGCCTACGCCTTTCAGGACCTGGCCGATGTTCCCCCAGGCGGGAGGGTGCCCGCAGGTCGCACAAAACCCTGGGGCACAGCCCATGCCATTCGCGCCGGCCGGCACGAGGTGTCCGGACCGTTTGCCGCCATCAATGCCGATGATTTTTATGGAGCGGCGTCGTTTCGCACGCTGGCGGAGCATTTGACGGCGGGGGCGGGTCCTGCCGGCCATTGCATGGTGGCGTTTCAGCTTGGACAGACATTGTCCGAGCACGGCAGCGTGAGCCGCGGGGTTTGCTTATGCGGGGCGGATCGCCGCCTGACGGGCATTCGGGAATACACCAATATTCGCCGCCGTTCTGACGGTTCGCTGTGGGATGAGCCAGACGGGGCTCTGGCCACGCCGTTGACCGGAACCGAGCCGGTATCCATGAACTGCTGGGGCTTCATGCCATCGGTGTTTGGGGAATTGGAGACCGCATTTGCCGTATTCTTTCGCGGCCCGGGCGGGACATCGCAGAAGCTGGAGTTCACCATTCCGGGCGTGGTGGACGGCCTCATCCGTTCCGGCCGGGGGACGGTCCAGGTGCTGGAAACCCGCGCGCGCTGGTTTGGGGTGACGTACCGTGAAGACCGGGACCGGGTGCGGGCATCGATCCAAGCCCTGGTCGCGGCGGGGGAATATCCGCCGGCGCTGTAGTTCGATCGCCGGAGAAGCCGGGGCTCGTCCGGGAGGGAATTCGTTGTGTCCATCAGGGCAAAAAAGGTCCGTGCCAGGCATTATCGGGGGGGGGTAGCCTGGCACGGATGAATGCAGATGGGGGAGGTATGGGGGGACCCTCGTAATCCCATCTGCTTGCTGCGTGGTTAGCAGCAAGATGTCCAAAATCGATCTGGCAAAGATCCAAAGGGAACCACCATCCCCAACTTGTGCATCAACTATAATCGACCTCGGATGGATGTCAACCCCCCTTTCGTCATTTTCTCAAAATTTACCATTGCCGTTTTCCGTTTGCGGCCCAATGTGTGCCGCCGCCTGTTTCGGCGCAAGGCCGCTGGCGCCGGGGAATGATCATTCTGCTGCCGCCAACTGTTTCTGGAGAGCAACCGGAGCGGTTCGGCGGGCACCATATAGGCCGGGAAGTTGCACACGGATGTCGCGCGGCAAGGGATAGTCGGGGAAGGTGCGACAGCGTTGCTCGGCGACTTGGCGGGCATGATCCAGCCGGTCGGCGGCGAGCCAGGCCCGCACGAGCTGATCCATGATCACTACCTGTACCTCGGCCGATTGGCGCAGGGCGCGTGCCCAGGCCAGTTCGAAATACCGGACCGCTTCCTCCGGGAGGCCGAGTTGCAGATTGATGCTGCCGAGGGTTTCCAAGACGAAGGGATCATGAGGGGCCAGCCGGTGGGCTTTGTTGGCGTGGCGCAACGCGGTCATGACTCCGCCGTTTCCCATGAGCAGAGCATGGGCCAGGTGGGTGAGGACCTCGGGATTGTCCGGGGCGAGGTGCCGGCCGGCCTCAAAAACCCCGATGGCGTCCCGGTAGCGGCGTTGCCGGAACAGGGCGCGACCGCAGGTCATGATGGATTGCAGGTCATTGCTTTGGTACACTGGCGGATCGTGCGCCGGGCCATTCTGCGCCTGGGGCGCGGAGCCAGGCGGGTTCCAGAAATCGCTGAGCAGCATCTGCTGTTCCCGGGGCGGATCGGACCGCCGCACGCCCTTGGTTTTGACCAGGCAGAGGGCTGCGTGCTTGCGCGGTTCGTGGCGGGAGAAGAATTCATCTTCCGGCATGGACCGGATCTGGCCGCGCCCATCCAGCAGTTCCATGCGCCGTTGCGCCTGGTCCCAGGCCAGCGGGATCACCGCCTCCGCGGGGCGCTCAGACGACGGGTCCGGCGACAACCACACCAACAGGGTCCGGTTGCCGGCCAGTTGGTCCTTGAGATAGCGCGGGGTTGCCCGGAGGGCCAGCAACCGGTAGCCATGTCGGAGTGCCGCTTGACGGAGGGCATTCCGATCAAGGCCGTCCCGGGCGTCTGGGGCATCCACGATGTCAGCTACCTGCGCATCGGACAACCGGATGCCATGGGCCTCGAAGAAAGCCGCGATCAGTCTGGCATCTGCGGGGTGATCGGAGTCGAAAACCTGTGGCACCGTTCGTAAAGCCCATCGGTTCGGATCATCGCGGGCGGATGGGCAGGTGGCACAGCCCGTCCCGGTCGCCAGAAGCAGGCCCGCGGTCAACATCCAAGTCCAACCGGTCGCCCAATATGTTCCGACCACATGGCCAACCTGCCTTGTGCTCATATAGATATTTTTGGACATGGGATTTCGGGTATACGGGTAATCCTCTGCGTTCTTAATATAATACTAATACAAATCACTTAATAGTCAAACAAATACCTAATAATTCAAATATTATGCTGTTTGCAAAAACATCGATCTTATTATCTATCCGGAAATTACATACAGATAATTTTCTGGGTGGAGGGCTTGTTCACCAGATATACAGTCGCCAAAATGGCAGCGCGATGCCTGGTCCGGCAAGGGCGGATGGCGGGAAGATGCCTGGCCAGCCGTATACGGTTTTATCGGCGGTTGGGGAGGGGATTTCTCAGAGCGGGGAAAGCGAGCTGGATGTCTTTGGGAAAAGGATGTCCGGGGAAAGAGCGGCGCCGGTGTTCCGCAACCTGCCAGGCGAGATCCCTCCGGTTGGCGGCTAGCCAGGCGCGAACAAGCTGGTCCAGGATGGGAAGTTGAACTTCGGGGGCATGCCCGGCCGCCCGGGCCCAGGCCTGTTCGAAGCAATGGGCAGCAGCCGGAGCGTCTCCCAGATCAAGGTAGAGGCTGCCGAGGGTTTCGAGGTAGATCGGATTGCCCGGAGCCCGTTCGGTGGCCTTTTCGGCATGGGACAAGGCCGCGGCCAGGTTGCCGTGGCCCTGATGCATGGCATAGGCCAGATTGTTCAGGATCCGGGGATTGCCGGGATCCAAAGTAAGGGCGGAATCGAACAAGGGAATGGCTTGCTGCGGGCGGCCTTGACGGACCAAAACGTTCCCGCTGCCGACAAGGCTGTCGATATTCACGCGGTCCCGCAGCGCTTGGTCATGGAGCGCTTCATAGGCGGCCGCGGCCCGGCGATAAAAGCCCCGGTCGAACCAGAAATCGGCCAGCAGAAGTTGCTGCTCCCGGGTAGGCTGGCGGCGAGGCAGTTGGCCCGGCCGCAACAGGCAGAGGGCGGTATGCTCAAGGGATTCACCTCGGCTGAAAAATACATCTTCCGCTATGGTCTGGATGTTCCCGGTGCCGTCCAGCAGTTCAATGGTCCCCGCGCCGCGATCCCAGGCAACGGGCATGCCGGGACGGACATCGGGATGGCGGGAGGAGTTCGCCGGCAGCAGAACCAACAGGGGCGTGTTCCGGCCGAGTTCGGTCCAGAGGGTGGCCGGATCGGCTTGAATCGGCAGCAGCAGGCGGTTGTGCTGCCGGGCGGCCCGGCGGAAGGCGGCGCGGTCAAAGCGGCCGGCCCGGGCGGACGGCGGAACGATTTCTTCCGCCTGTGCCGGCGCGAGCCGGATGCCGTTGGCGGCAAAAAACGCACCGACCAGCGCGCGGTCCGGGCGCGAATCTCCGGCCGGAACCCGGGGGATGGGTCGCAAGGTGCGCCGGCTCTCCTCCGGGCGGGGGCGGCTGGTCGTTGCACAGCCGGCAAGCAGGACGGATGCGAGCAACAGAATGAAGCAGCCGGCCACACCCCGCATGGCGCCCATGCGATTGACGGGGAGCGGAGCCATGGGGCCGGCGCGAGCCTATCGCCGGCGGGTGCGATCGAGGACTTCGAAAACCCCGGGGGAATTTTCCAGGATTTGGATGGCGCGCTGACGGGTGGCTTCGTCCGGAACCGTGCCGTAAAGGGTGGCCAGACCGTCAACAACCGTGACGCTCAGGGTGGCCCGGCCGGTCATGAAGTCGTCGTTGAGGCGGCTGTTGGCGATGGCCGTCACGCCTTCGTTGGAGACAAGTTCGTCGCTGAGGTCCTGGCCTTCCAAGGCGGCGCAGCCGCCCAGCATCAGGGCGGCGGCGGCCAGGAAGGCAAAGGGTTGAATGTCTTCATATGGGGCTCTCCGTCGCCGCGTCAACCGGTCGCACCGGCGATCAATTCCTGATCACTGTAGACCCCGGGCAAGGGAATGTCAACGGCGGCACGGTTGCCAGAGAGTGGGGGGGGCTGATAAGATGCTCAGCAAATGGCCGAAAAGACTTCATACACGATCAAACTGACCCCGGCGCAGATGGACCAGGCGGCGCGGATTCTGCAAGAGGGCAACTACCGGCCGCGGCGGGTGGAACATACAGTGGCGGCGGCCGAAGCGCCCGATTGCCAGATTGCGCTGTACAAAAGCGGCAAATGCCTCGTACAGGGCAAGGGGGCGGCCGACTGGATCACCTTTGTCCTGGAACCGCAGGTGCTGCTGGAAGCGCGGCTGGGCTACGAGGATGTTTTGGATCCCGGCGCAAACGCCCCGCACATGGGGGTGGACGAAAGCGGCAAGGGCGATTTTTTCGGTCCCTTGGTCATCGCCGCAGCCTACGTGGACGAAGCCATCGCGCGCGACCTCAAGGCGATGAACGTGCGCGACAGCAAGAGCATCACCAGCGACAAGGCGGCGCAGGATCTCGCCCGCAAGATCCGGACGCGGCTGGGCGACCGGTTTGCCGTCGTGACCATCGGCCCGGTGGCCTACAACCGGCTGCATGCCACCATGACCAGCGTGAACCGTATCCTGGCCTGGGGGCATGCCCGCGCCATCGAGAACCTGCTGGAAAAAGTGCCGAACTGCCCCCGGGCCCTGAGCGACCAGTTCGGCCCCGCCCGCCAGATCCAGCGCGCGTTGCAGCAGAAGGGCCGCCGCATCAAGCTGGAACAGCGGCCCCGGGCGGAAAGCGATGTCGCCGTCGCGGCTGCTTCCATCCTGGCACGCGCCGCATTTCTGACGGCGCTGGCCAAACTGGGCGAAAACTGCGGTGCCGCGCTGCCCAAGGGCGCTTCGGAGAAGGTCAAGGCCGTTGCCGCCGACCTCGTGAAGAAGCGGGGTCCGGCCGTGCTGCTCGAGACGGCCAAGTGCCATTTCCAGACCACGGACCAGGTGCTGGCGACCCTCGGGACCACCCGCAAGGACGCCGGGTTGCCCCCGGCCCCGGTGCGCAAGGTGTTCGTTCCGCGAAAGCCCTCGTCATGAAACTGGTGCGGTTCGGCACGCCCGGCGGAGAACGGCCGGGCATCTGGCTGGAGGCCACCCGGAAGGAGCCCGCCCGCATCGTGGATGTGCGCGCCATGGCCTATGACATTGAGGATTACGATGCGCGCTTCTGGCGAACCTGCGGCCTGGAACGTTTGCGAGGCCTCCTGCGTGAGAAGCCGCCCAAAACCATGCCGGCCGCGGGCGTGCGTCTGGGGCCGCCCGTGGCCCGGCCGCGTCAAATCGTATGCCTCGGCAAGAATTACCGCGAGCATGCCCGGGAATTCGATGCCCGGATGCCGGAATTCCCGGTCTATTTCTCCAAGGCGCCCGGCGCGCTGTGCGGGGCGGGGGATCCCATCCGGTTGCGGCCGGGCATGGACCGCGTGGATGCCGAAGTCGAATTGGCCGTGGTGATCGGCCGGCGTGCGCGTGACATCCAGGAGGGGGATGCCCTGAGTTGCGTGGCCGGCTACACGGTGTTCAACGACGTGACCGACCGCGACCTGCAGAAGGCGCGCGGACAGTGGTTCCTGGCCAAGAGCGCCGACAGCTTCGCCCCCATGGGCCCATGGCTGGTCACGCGCGAGGAAGTCCGCCGCCCGCATGCCCTGGGCATCCGCCAGCGCGTGAACGGCGAAGTCCTTCAGGATTCGAAAACCTCCCGGATGATCTTTCGCCTCGATATGGTGCTGGCCGACCTCAGCCGCGTGATGACGCTGGAGCCCGGCGACGTGGTGTCCACCGGCACGCCCGGCGGCATCGGGTCCGCCCGCCGCCCGCCGGTGGTCCTGCACGACGGGGACGTGGTCGAATGCGAAATCGACGGCATCGGCCTGTTGCGCAATCCCGTGGCAATGACGTATGGTTGATGTCGATGACCAATGTAAACACAACACCCCGGAGGACAGGATGAACAGGATATGGGCAGGTTTGCTGGCGGCGTGCGTGGCCGGCGCGGTTCAGGCTCAGGAAACGATGGATCTCGGCGCGATGATGCAGGCGCTCGGCGGCATGGCGCAGTCGCAACAGGCCACGAATGCCCCGGCCACGGTCTCGCCCAAGGCCCTGAAAGAGGCCCTGCCGGCCGCCGTGCCCGGTTTCGAACGGGTGGAGGCCGGTTCGGAAAAACAAGGCGCGTTCGGCATGAACACCGTCGTGGCAACCGGCGTTTATGAAAGCGGCGACAAATCCATCCAAATCGAAATCACCGACATCGGCGGAATGGGCGGGCTGGCCGCCATGGCCATGCTTGGCTGGACCAACAGCGAGGTGGACAAGGAAACCCGCAGCGGCTTCGAACGCACGGCCACCTGCCAGGGATTCAAATCCCTTGAAACCTATGACCGGACCGACGGCTCCGGCGAAATCGAAGTATATGTCGGCGGCCGGTTCAGCGTGAAGGTGACCGGCTCAGGCCTGGATTCGTTCGATGAACTGGCGGCCTCCGCCAACGCCCTGGACCTGAAGGCGCTGGCGGAACTCAAGCCGGAATCCGCCCCGTAAGGCCCGGGGTCGCCGGGGCGGCGGCACCGTCCGGTTCCCCGCGCGCCGCCGCCGCCGATCAGAGGCATGGCATGATTGCGCACAGCCTGCGGGCGGGGCCCGCGACGGAGACGGAATGGCTCGGGCCTGTGCCGGTCCGGCAGTGGTTCGCGCATCCGGAACGGCGGCTTGAGGTGGATCTGGGCTGCGGAAAGGGGCGCTTCCTGCTGGCGCACGCGGCCCGACATCCCCAAACCAACTTCCTGGGCATCGACCGCATGCTGCGGCGCATCCGGGCCGTCGACAACCGGGCCCGCCGGCTGGATCTGGACAACATCCGGCTGATGCGCGTCGAAGCCTATTACGCGGTGGCCTACCTGCTGCCCCCGGGCGCGGTCGATACCTACTATATTTTTTTCCCCGATCCCTGGCCCAAGGCGCGGCACGAGGGACACCGGCTTTTCAATGCCCTCTTTCTCGATGCCTTGCACCGGACCCTTGCGCCGGGTGGCGCCATACACGTGGCCACAGACCACCAGCCCTACTTTAGGCAGCTTGTGGATATTTTCGCCCGGGACCCGCGCTTTGTGCCCATCGCCCCCTGGGGGCCGCCGCCGGAGGAACAGACCGATTTTGAACGCTACTATATTTCCCAGGTTCCCATTGGCCGGCTTGGTGTCCGCCGGGCCTGAGGAGTCCGCCGGGGAATTTGCCCCCCGCCCGGAATGAGGGCTTTTCACGATCCGCACCGGGGCGTAGGATACTTTCATGAACAAGCCAGATCTTTGCCTGGTTGGCATTCTCCTGTGCCTGCTCGCGAGCGTGTCCCGGCCGGTGCGCGCGGACGACCTGACGACCCTGGCGGGGGTGACCTACAGCAACATCGTGGTGCAGAGTTTCGACCGCCATGGTCTGTTCATCGAGCACGATGGCGGCAGCGCCCGCGTGCTGTTCAAGGACATCCATCCCGAGCTGCGCGGACACTACAAGTCGCGGTCGCAGCTTCCGGTGGCTACGGACCGGTTGGCCGGCGAACAGGAAGAACCGCCCGGGCCCCAGGACCTGGCGACGCTTTCCGGCGAGATTTACCGGAATGTCGTGGTCAAGGAGGTCGGCCGGGACACGCTGCGCATCGGCCACGACACCGGTCTGGCCACGGTCTATTTTGCGGTGATTCCGCCCGCTTTGCATGAAAAATACCGCAAGGAAATGCCGGTGCAGCCGGATCCGCCGCCGGATGCCGACGATCTGGTGACGACCTACGGCCAGATCTTTCGCAACATCAAAATCACCCGCGTGGAACCCGATGGCCTGACGTTCCATCACGATGGGGGCGTTACCAAGCTGTGGTTTCCCTCCCTGCCGGAGGAACTGCGGCGCGAGCACGGCTACGATCCCGTCGTCGCCTGGAAATATCAGCGGGAAATGGCCGCGGCCAGCCGCCCGCCGCCGGAAGAACAACCCCAGCCGGATGTGTCCGCAGTGCCCGCAAACATCGAAATCCACAGCATCGAAACCAAAAAGCTTCCGGATGATAATTTCTGGGTGAGGTTTTCGGTCCGGAACCTGACCGATGAGGCCCGGGTCATTCGGATTATTCCCTGCGAAAAAAGCATGGCGGCCATCATGAGTGGCAAGACGGTGAACATTCCCGCCGGGGCCGAAAGTGCCATGCAGCAGATCGTGGTGCCGATGATCCAGCCCCGCTACCTCAAGATCAACAGCGGGGCGTACCAGACCAACTGCGTGCTGAACTGGTAGCTTCCTGACGGGGGCCTGAAAAGGGGGGGGCGGCGGCGGCGCACTCAATCGCGGGGCGTGAAGTGCATGGTCACCGGCGTTTGGTAGGGGGGCACGGTGTTGGTGTTGACATGCAGGATTTCGTCGTTGGCCCCGCAGGGCAGCGGCAGGTTGATGATTGCGTAGGGATCCCAGTAGGTCACCACCAGGGACTCTTCCACCAGGGCCTTGAACTCGCCGTCCTTGACGACGGAGCCGGTGAAGATCCACGGCGTTTCGGGCAGGACAGCATTTTCCTCGATGTTCCAGACAAACTCTTCGGCGCGGGCCCGCCGGGTTTCCCCAGCGGCCGTCCACTCCACGAGGATGTCCACGGGCGTGCCCCGGGGCGGGCCCTCGCCCAGGGCGGGCATGGGGGCGCCGCCCTTGAGCCCGGCGAGCAGCAGCGCCGCCTGCAGATCAAGGGGATTGAGGGTCAGAACAAAAACGGATTCATGGACCTTGCCCTGGGGGCCGCAGGCCAGCACTTCAATCGGACCCGCGATCTGGTTGACCCACCCGGTGGCGATCACGGTCCTGGCCGCGGAGTCCAGTTTCACCGAACCCAGGATGGCCGTGGAGCCTTCCCACCGTACGGGGGACGGCTCGGGCTGTGGCTCTTCGCCGACGCGGTAGATGACGGGTTCGGACGCGGCCGGCGGCGGCGCGGCCGCTGCGGGTTCGTCACTGGCGGCGGCCGGAATGGCGATCAGTCCAAGGGCGAGAATGCCAAAACAGCATCGGTGCATGCGATCTCCTGTTGTTGATAGCGAGCGGTGGTTTCCGGATCGGAGGGGTTCTGTGCATCGCATTGGATTGCCCGGCGGGCAGCTTCGGCGGCGCCGGAATAATCGCCGTCGAAATGCCGGAGCAGGGAAAGTAGATGCCAGGCTTCCGGGAATTCGGGTTGCTGGGCAACCGCTCGCTCCGCGCAGGCCAGGCCTTCGCGGGCCAGCGGCCGTCGTAGACCGGGCAGGCGGACAATGGCGGCGGCCAGGCCGGCAGCGATGTCCGCCTCGCCGGGAAAGAGGGCGTTGAGGCGCCGGAAGATCTTGAGCGCGTCCGCCGGGCGGTCCTGGGCGAGCATGAGGTACGCCAATCCGTACAGGGCGGGGCCGTTGGAGGGACAAAGGCGGATCGCTTCGGCATGGAGGCGGGCGGCGGCGCGGGGATCCCGGGTGGTTTCGGCCAGGCGCACAAGTCGGGCGGATTCGGGTGGCAGCTCCATCCTCCGCCAGGCGGACTCGCTGGCGCCGCTCCAGAGCTCCCCGAACAGCAGCAGCCAGGCGGCGATGATCAACACCCGGCGCATCGTCAGTCCTCCAAACGAACGGTGGCGGTGGCCGGTTCGGTGCGCACCCGCGTTACCCCGTTGGGCAGGACGGCGCGGATTGGCAGGGTATCCGGACCCGGACCGGACGCCTCCCCGGCATCCACGAACAACCGCAGATCCCCGGCGGACAGGTTTTTGATCAGTTCCGGCCGGCCCTTGACCGTGAGCGTCGCCACTTCCGGATCCAGCTCCGCCTGTCCGGAGCGGCCCGGCGGCAGCAGCGCCATGATCGGCAGGTCGGGGAACACAAGACTGACGGACCGCTCGACGATGGTCAGGTCCAGCGTGACGGCGGGCGGATCGATGCGCACGTCGGCGAAGTTCTCGCCGGGCACCAGCGGCAGGCGGCGCTTGTTGATGGACCGGATACGGCCATCCAGATCCACCGGCACCGTGCGAATGGATTCGATCTGATCCAGGATCTGGGCGGGCCCGGACAGTTCCACGGTTGCCGGCGTTACCACCATCTTTTCGGTTTCGTAGCCGTCGGGCAGCAGGTTCTGGGTTTCCACAGTGACCGGCACCTGTTTGGTGATCCGGCGGTCCAACCGGAAGGTGATGGTAGCGGGACGGATGAAATCGATGCGGGCGCTGCCGGGCGCATTGATGTGCGCCGCGCTCAGGGTGACTGTGAGCGGCCGGGTGTCCTCGTGGACGCGCGCATCCACCGTGGCTTTGATCATTTCGCGGTTCAGGTAGCGCAGATCGTTGCGGGTTCCCAAAAACGCCACGTCCACGGTTTTGGCGGAACCAGCCACCACGCTCCAGTCAGCCGGCGGCTGGATCGTCAGGGGAATGTCGGTGATGAGCGTGGCGTTGCTGGTCGCCGCGCGGATGGCATACCACACCACCACCGCGGCGCCGAGCGCCAGCAGACGCAGGCCATTGCGGGTGGCGAGAAAATCAAGGATTCGGCGGCGGATTTTCAAATTCACGCTCCATCATGTCATCCGTGCGGGCCAGTCCTTCGGCAGACAGGTCGAGATTGCGCCGGAACCGCTGCCAGCGGCTTTGGGTCTTGGCGCTGCGCAGCAGCACGGAAGAAAGAATGCGACGCAGGCGTTCTTCTTCCAGGCCCCGGATCAGCCGGCCCCGGTAGGCCAGGGAAATTGCCCCGGTCTCCTCCGACACCACGATCACCAGCGCATCGCTTTCCTCCGACAGGCCCACGGCGGCCCGGTGGCGGGTGCCCGTCTTGCCGATGTCCCGGCTCGACAGCGGATAGACGCAGCCCGCGGCACGGATGCGGTCGCCTGCGATGATCACGCCGCCGTCGTGCAATTCCGTCCGGGGATAGAAAATGGTGGCGAGCAGTTCGGCGCTGACCGCGGCATCCAGCCGGACACCGGTCTCCTGCACCGCCCGGGTCCCGATTTCACGTTCAATGGCGATCAGGGCTCCCATCTTGTCGGCCGCCAGGCGGGAAACCGCCTGGAGGATTTCGTCCAGGACCCCGCGTTCGCGTTCGGTGGTGGCGAAGACGTGCTGTTTGCCCAGCTCGGCCAGCGCGCGACGGATTTCCGGCTGGAAGATCACCAGAAAGGCGACGACCAGATAGACCGACATCTGCTGGAGCAGCCAGTTCAGCGTATCGAGGTTGAAAATCCGCGTCACCACCAGCATGGCCACCACGGCGGTGACGAATCCCAGCAGGACCTGAGCGCCGCGGGTGCCGCGGAAGAACAGGATGGCGTAGTAAAACATGACCGACAGGACCAGAATCTCCAGCAGTCCGCCCACCCCCGGGTTGGGAATCTGCTGGAAATAGTCCGTCCAGGCTCTGTTCATGACGGCAATTTGCCACGCAGCGCGCAACGGCGCAAGTGCCAACCTTTCGCCGGCCGGGCCGATGGGGTATGGTATCGGCATGAAGCACGCACTGGTCATCAGCTGGTTGCTGGTTGTCGGGACCACTGGGCCGGGGGCCGGGCCCGCACAAAGGGAGGCCGTTTCCATGGACAAGCTGGTCATGACCGATGCCGAATGGCGTGCCCGGTTGACCCCGGAGCAATACCGCATCACCCGCCAGCAGGGCACCGAACGGGCCTGTTCGGGACCGTTCCACGACCACCACGAATCCGGTACCTATGAATGCGTGTGCTGCGGGCTGCCGCTCTTTTCGTCGGACCACAAGTTCGATTCCGGGACGGGCTGGCCTAGCTTTTTCCAGCCGGTAGCCCGCGAGCACCTCACGATGCGCCCGGACCGCAGCCACGGCCTGGTGCGGACCGAGGTGCTTTGCACGCGGTGTGACGCCCATCTGGGCCACGTGTTCGACGACGGGCCGCGCCCCACCGGTCTGCGCTACTGCATCAATTCCGTCGCCCTGCGCTTCGTGTCCCGGCGGACAGATCCATGAAGCAGCCAAAGGCCAAGGCCCCAGCCTGGGCAACGGGCTTCCCGCCCGTAGAGCCCCGCCGCGCGCGGGTACTGATCCTGGGCACATTGCCAAGTGCGGAATCCATCCGGCAGGGGCAGTACTACGCCCATCCCCGGAATTGCTTCTGGCAGATCATGGGGGATCTGTACGGCGCGGGGCGGTCATGGGCCTATGCCGTTCGGTTGCGTCGGCTGGCCGCCTGCGGAGTCATGCTGTGGGATGTTCTTCATGCGGCGCATCGTCCCGGCAGTCTGGATTCCGACATTCATCCCCGGCGACTCATCCCCAACGACATTCCCGCGTTGCTGCGGCGTCATCCGGGCTTGAAGCGGATCGCGTTCAACGGCAGTTCCGCGGCGGACTTGTTCCGGCGGCATGTGGCACCCCGTTGCAATCGTCTTCTGAATGGCGTTGAACTGGTCCGCCTGCCCTCCACCAGCCCCGCCCATGCCTCCCGCACCTATGCCCGCAAACTCGCCGCCTGGCGCACCGCACTCGCTGGGCCCGAGCTTGCCGCCGCCCGTCCGCCCGACTGACCCGAGTCCGGAATATTTTCCAGCCCTGCCAAAGTAACCAGATGCACGGCATTTGGATAAGAAAAGTATATCAATGTTTATAAATATTCGAATAATTTCAATGTTTATAAACATTGAAACAAACGTTTCGGCAATGAAGTGCAAGAATTCAGCCTGATCGCTGAACGACGAACCGGAGTCGTTTGGTGTACTCGTCTGCGCGTGCTCCCGTCCATTGCCCCCTGCATCGTTGGGGTAGTATTCCCAATCGCGGATGTGCCCCATGGAAACGTTGTGTTCTGGGTCATTGACAGGAAGGGCCGGAGCGGACAACGTGTAGGGCATGAAAGTTCTGGCCGTGGAAATCTCGTCCGACGCCGGCAGCCTGGCGCTTGTTGAGGATGGCGGTGTGGTGGCGTCCGTGCCGATGGATGCCCGTCAGCGTCGCAGCCAAGGGCTTTTCGATGCGGGGGGGGCTTTGCTGTCCGGGGCGGGCTGGGGGTGGGAGGCCCTTGGTGCCTTCGCAGTTGGTCGGGGGCCGGGTTCCTATACAGGTCTGCGGGTGAGCCTCACGGCGGCCTGTGGGTGGGCGCTGCCGCAAAACAAGTCGGTGTGGACGGTCTCCAGCGGCGCCGCGCTGGCGGCGGAGATTCTGGCGGAAAAAACGGAAATGATGTCGGTGGTCGTGTGGGGCGACGCGCGGCGGGGACAAATCTGGGCGGGGCGGTTTGAGCGCGAGCCATTGCATCTCCTCCGTCAGACGGGGGCGTGGCGGCTGCTGCCGGCGGAGTTGCGCGGCCGGGAGTGGCCGGATGCGCACTGGATTGAGCCCGGCCGCGTCCCGCAGGCGGAGTGGGTGGGACGCTTGTTCTTCGCCGGGGGGCCGAGCGAGGAACGGCAGCCGATCTATCTTCATCCCCCGGTGATTGTTCCCCCGCGCTTCGATGCCGAGGGCCGGCCGCGCATTCTCGGCTCTTGAAGTGGCGGCGGGGATCGGGATACAGTACGTTTTTTTAAAGGAAAGGACCGACGATGCAGCGCATCATGTTGAAATCGAAAATCCACCGGGCGACGGTGACGGGGCTCGAACTCGACTACGAGGGGAGCATCGCCATCGACGAGAACCTGATGGAGGCGGCGGACATGCTGGCCGGCGAGCAGGTGCAGGTCCTGAATCTGAACAACGGCGAGCGCTTCATCACCTACGTGATCCGCGGCAAGCGGGGCACGGGACAGATGATGCTCAACGGGCCCGCGGCGCGGCTGGCGGTGCTGGGCGACACCATCATCGTGCTGGCCTACGCGCCGATGGAAGATGCGGAGGCCCGGAAGTTCAAGGCGACGGTGGTGAAGGTGGATGCGCGCAACCGCATCGCCAAGATTCTGAAGAAATAGGAGCGCGCCGATGGGCCTGTTGATCCGCGGGGGCGAAGTGGTCACGGCCGCGGGCCGCCGGGCGGCGGATGTCTGGTGCGCGGGGGAGTCGATTACCCGCGTGGCGCCGGAGATCGCCCCGCCGCCGGGCGCGACGGTGATCGAAGCGGCCGGCAAACTGGTGTTCCCGGGCTTCATTGATCCGCACGTCCACGCCTACATGCCGCTGAAGAATGTGACGGTGAAATCCGACTATGATTCCTGCACGCGCGCGGCGCTGTTGGGCGGCACGACCTGCGTGATGGATTTCGCCGGTTCGGGCCTGGAGCCCGATCCCGACGCGGCCTGGGCGGCCTGGGACCAACAGGCCGCCGGCCAGGCGCACTGCGACTACGCCTGGCATCTGACCCTGACCCGGTTCGATGAAACCACGCGCCGGCAACTGGAGGCCTACGTGGCCAGGGGCCTGCGGTCGGTCAAGATCTATCTAGCCTACAAGCCCACCCTGGCGATGTCCGACACGGACTTGTACCGGGTGCTGGAGTTCGCGGCGGCCCGCGACCTGATCGTGATGGCGCACTGCGAAAACGCCGAACTGGTGTCGGCGCTGCAGCAGAAACTGCTGGCGGCGGGCCGAACGGGGCCCGAATGGCACGGTCCGAGCCGGCCGCCCCTGGTCGAAGCCGAAGGCGTCTGCCGGTTCCTGACGTTTGCGGCCGCCACCGGCGCAAAGGCCTACATCGTGCACGTCAGCAGCGCCGCGGCCCTCACCATGGCCGACGGCTTCCGCGACCGGATTTCCGAGCTGTTCCTCGAAACGATGACCCATTACCTCGTGCTGGACAAGACCTGCGCGGAGCGGCCAAATTTCGAGGGCGCCAAATGGGTGCTCTCGCCGCCCTTGCGCGAGAAGTCCGACCAGGCGGCGCTGTGGGCCGCGCTGGCGGACGGGCGCATCGACACCCTGGGCACGGATCACTGCCCGTTCGACTTTAAGGGCCAGAAAGAGCTCGGGCGCGGCGATTTCACCAAGATTCCCAACGGCATCGGCGGGGTGGAGGAGCGCGTGGCGCTGGCCTACACGGCGGGGGTGGTCGGCGGGAAGATATCTCTCGAACGCCTCGTGGCGGCGGCGGCGGAAAATCCCGCGAAGATTTTCGGCCTGTGGCCGCGCAAGGGGACGATTGCCCCCGGGGCGGATGCCGACCTGGTGGTGTGGGATCCCGCCGCGCGGCGCACCCTCTCCCGGCAAACCCAGAGCATCGCCACGGACTACAATCCCTACGAAGGAATCGATGTCCACGGCGCGCCCGAAGTCGTCACCGTGCGCGGTGAAATCATGGTGCGCCACGGGCAGTTCGTCGGGTCGCCGGGGAAGGGCCGGCTGCTGTTGTGAGCGCGCCGGCGGGGCGGGGCGGAAGCGGTTTTCCACACTGTGGAAACTTTTTTTCCATTGTGTGGAAAAACCGCGAAAATTTTTTCCATTGTGTGGAAAAAAAGGGGTGTTTTTTTCCACGGTGTGGAAAACTTTTTTTCGTCATTCTTTTTCCATTGCTGGTGGCGGACGGAGCGCAAGGGGCAGTGGAGCCGCGGGTGGTGGAGAGCGACTGGGGGCCGGTGGCCTCGTGGCTGGCGGACAGCGACGGCAATGCGCGCTTCCGGGCGGTCGGTCCGTTCTGGGAACGGGCCGAGGGGACGAACGGGCTGAGCCTGCGGGCGTCGCCGCGGCCGCTGTGGACGCGGGCGCGGAATCCGGCGGCGGACCGGGAGTCGTGGGATGTTCTGTGGCCGCTGGCGGCGGGCAGCACGTTCGGAAAACAGAAGTCGTGGCGGGTGCTGATTTCGTGGTTCCTGGACCAGGACCGGACGGATCCGGAATCGCAGTACCGTTTCTGGCTGCTGCCGATCTGGTTCCACGGGCGCGACGAGCAGGGCGCGTCCTACGCGGCGCTGTTTCCGCTGGGCGGGGAAGTCCGCAACATCCTGGTCCAGGACCGCATTCGCTTTTTTCTCTGGCCGCTGTGGGCGCAGAGCCGGATCCATGATGTGCAGACCACGGACGTGCTCTGGCCGATCTGGTCGCGGACGACAACGCCCGACCGGCACCTGGAAAAATTCCGCGTGTTTCCGTTCTACGTCTGGGCGAAAAACGTTCGCCAGTACGAGAAGCATGCGGTGCTGTGGCCGCTCTGGACCCACGCGCGCTACACGCACCCGAAGGCCAACGGCACCGCCTGGGTGCTGTTCCCGCTGGTCGGGCGCGTCAACCTGGAAAACCAGAAGGGCTGGATGTTCCTGCCGCCGTTCATCCAGCAGATCCGCAGCGAAAAGATGACGCGCACGTATTGCCCGTGGCCGTTTTTTCAGCGCGAGACGGGCTTCCGCGAACGGCTGGTGATCTGGCCGCTCTACGGCCGTCGGCAAGACGGCGCGCTGGAACGGCGCTTCTGGCTCTGGCCGCTGATCGTCAACGAGAAGAACGAGTGGGGCTTCCGGAAACAAAACCGCTGGAGCCTGATTCCGTTCTACCACAACGTGACGCAGTCGGAGAATCCCCGCCCCGCGGGCCGCCGGCGGCCGCCGGCGCAGGAGAGCGAGCCGGCGACCCCCGCGCGCGTGACAGCGAACCGCACGAAGCTGTGGCCGCTGTATTCGCGGAATTACGATCTGGAAAAAGACGCCTATCGCCTGCGCCTGCTGGATCTGTGGCCGGCGGGCCATCCGCCGCCGGTGGAGCGCAGCTGGGCCCCGCTGTGGACCGTGCTGGATTATCGCGTCAACGGGGCGGACAGCGATCTGGACGTGCTGTGGGGCCTGTATCGCGACACCCGGCGCGGCGGCGCGCGCGCGTTTTCGCTCTTCCCGCTGTGGGGTCACGAGCGGACTGCGGACGACGGCGCGCGGCGCTGGTCGGTGCTGAAAGGCTTGCTGGCCTACGACCGAACGGCTACAAATCGTCAGGTGCGCCTGCTGTGGCTGGGGCGGATTCGCCTGCAGCCGGCGGCGCCGGCCCCGCCATGATCACCCGTGAACAGCAATACTACGATCCCCCGGTGAACGCCGTCGCCGCCCTGGGCCGCGGGGTGATCGCCGCCTGTCAGGGCACGGGGCAGGCGCTGCTGATGCTGCTGGGGGCCCTGGCCTACGTGCCGCAGGCGTTCACGCCGCGCAACCGCGCCAATGTCGTGACGCAGCTTTACACCATGGGGATCAAGAGCCTGGGGGTGGTCACGGTGGTGGGGCTTTTCACCGGCATGATCCTCGCGGTGCAGATGGGCCTCGGGCTGGAACTGGTCAAGCAGGAGCGGTACGTCAGCACCCTGGTGTGCAACGGCATTTTGCGGGAAATGAGCCCGTTCATGACGGGGCTGATCCTGGCCGCCAGCGTGGGTTCGGCCATCGCCGCGCAACTGGGCACGATGACGGTTTCCGAGGAAATCGCCGCGCTGGACGTGATGGGGGTTTCGCCGCTGCGCTACCTGATGATGCCGCGGCTGGTGGGCCTGGTGGTGATGGCACCCCTGCTGACGATCTACATGGACGTGCTCGGGCTGCTGGGCGGCGCGATCGTGGCTGCCACGATGCTGGGCGTGGCGCCCGAAACCTACTACGACGGGCTGTTCGAATTCACCTACAACAAGGATTTCTACGTCGGGCTGGTCAAGGCCGTGGTGTTTGCGCTGATCATCGTTTCGGTGTCGTGCTACCAGGGATTCCGCACGCAGGAGGGGGCCGTGGGCGTCGGCCGCGCCACCCGCCGCAGCGTGATCGTCTCCTTCCTGCTGATCCTGACGCTGGGCTATTTCGTGACGAGGCTGTGGTACTCATGATCCGCTTCGAGCACGTGACCAAGCGGTTCGGCGACAAGCTCGTCCTGGACGACGTGTCCTGCGAGATCCAGGCCGGCGAGACGTTTGTGATCGTGGGCCTCTCCGGCGCCGGCAAGAGCGTGAGCATCCGGCACATGGTGCGGCTGCTGACGCCGGAACAGGGCCGGGTGTGGGTTGGGGACGATTGCATCAGTGAGGCGACGGGCCGCCCGCTGGAACGCATCCTGGCGCGGTTCGGGGTCCTGTTCCAGGGGGCGGCGCTGCTGCAGTGGCTGAACGTGGAGGACAACGTCTGCCTGCCGTTGCGGCAGAAGACGCGCCTGCCGGACGCCGAAATCCGCCAGCGCGCCGCCGACATGCTCCGGCTGGTCGGACTGGAGGGCGTGGGCGATCGCATGCCCGCCGACATCTCCGGGGGCATGCGCAAGCGGGTCGGGCTGGCCCGGGCCATCGTGACCCAGCCGGAAATCATCCTCTACGACGAACCCACCTCCGGCCTGGATCCGATGATCTCCCGGCAGATCGATCTGCTGATTGACGACCTCCGGCGGCGGCTGGGCGTGACCAGCGTGGTGGTGACGCATGACCTCTACAGCGCACTGCAGATCGGCAGCCGCGTGGCCATGCTCCACGAGGGGCGGTTCGTGGTGTGCGCCCCGCCGGAAGAATTCATTGCATCGCCGCATCCGGTCGTGCGAAACTTCCTCCGGGCGCAGGGCATCGTCACCCTGCAGGATGTCCATCAGGCTTTTGCCAAATGAAGAACAAAAAACAAATCATCACGGAAGTTGCCGTCGGCATTTTCTCCTTTGCGATGATTCTCGTGCTGCTGGCGCTGACCACCGTACTGAGTGAAGAAAAGCTGTTCCGGACCTATTACCCGCTGGAGGTCGTTTTCGATTCTGTGAAGGATCTGGCGGTCGGGCATGCGGTCATGGTGCGCGGCGTGCCGGTCGGCAAGATCCAGGAGATCGGGCTGCAGGATCACCAGGTGCGGGTCAAGGCCCGGCTCGACCAGCCGCTGGTACTGCACGAAGGCTACCGCATCCAAATCCAGGGCGGCTCGCTCATCGGCGGCAACGTACTCAACATCTACGAAGGCGATCCCGCGGCGCCCCGCCTGCCGCCGGACGCGCAGCTCCGGGGCACGGAAACCCCGGATTTGATGTCCACGGCCGCGAAGACCGTCCAGCGGATCCAGCAGACCCTGAGCGACGACGCCCTGGAAGACATCCAGGTCACCCTGGCGCAAATCCGCAAGGTCGTCACGCGTCTCGGCGAAGGCGAAGGCACGCTGGGCCGGCTGATGACGGATGACGCGATTTATGGCGACGTCCAGCAGATCACGGCGAACCTGAAGGGCATCAGCGAGCGGCTGGCCCGGGGGGACGGCACGCTGGGCCGGCTGCTGGCCGAAGACAACCAGGCCTACGAAGATCTCACCGCCACCCTGGCGGCGTTCCGCCAGATGACCGAAGCGGTCGCAAACGGCGAAGGCACGCTGGGCAAGCTGGTGGCGGACGAGGAACTCTATCTGCATTTCAAGGCCTTGCTGCGCGAAGGCCGGGCGGCGGTGGACGACATGCGGGAGACTTCGCCCATCACCACCTTCACCAGCGTGTTTTTCGGGATTTTCTAGGGACGGGACCGGAGCGGAGGCATGCCATGAAACGGAAGGGATGGAGCGGAACGGCCTTGGTACTGGTGGCGGCATTGGTGTGGGCCGGACTGCCGGCGGCACCGGCCCGCGCGGAGATGGGCGCCGATTCGACGGGAGCGGCGGTGACGGTGGGCCTGCTGGCGGCCGTGGTGGTCGTGTATGCGCTGGTCTCGCTGCGCGCCGATGTGGAGCGTTACTCGCAGGCGGATACCGAGGCGGCCATTGCCCGGGCCGTCCGGGCGGCGGAAGAGTCGCCCATTGTCCTGCAAGCCGTGACCGCGCCGCTGGGCATGGAATCATCGGGGGCGGGAAATCCGGCGCAGGTTGCCGGCGCGTCCATCGGCTGGCGCGTCAGCTTCTGATTCGCCGGGGCCTTCAGCGGCGGCCGTTTTGGCTGCGACCGGCCGCCCGGGCGCTTTGCGCCACCTTCCGCCAATCCGGATCGGGCATGTCCTCGGCCGCCAGCACGATGCGGCACAAGGCTTCAAGGGCCAGGGCGGTGCTGAACGGCGCGGAAACCCAGTTGATGCGATGGCCCCGGCCGCTGCGCCCTCCGAACGCATAGCCTTCCGGCCAGTTGCCCCGGCGCGGATCCTGTTTCTGCAGCACGAACCGGGCAGCACCGGGCACGAGATCCAGGTGTTGTTGCGCATCGATCAGGATCAGAATTCCGCAAGTCGTGTCCAAGGCCGGCTGGCCGAAGTTCCAATGGACCGTGCCGTCCTTCCGGACGCGGGCGCGTTGCCGGAGCATGTCGGCAATATGCCGCACGGCCGGTTCCAGGCCGGGCACCGGCCCGGCGCGGAACGCCCGCGCGATGCAGCGATAGGCCATCATCGGGTTGGGATAGTACACCTCGATGGTGTCCCGCGCGGTGCCATCCAGGAAGGCCGGGACCGCCTGGCAGATCAACGCCTGTGCTGCGGCCGCCCCCGGTGCATCCCGTCGCCCGCAGCGGGCCAGCAGGTAAAGGACATTGGCGTTGACCGCCAGATCCACGTCGTTGACGGGGGCGCCGAACCAGGTCAGGAAAGCGCCGCTGGCTTCGGGCAGCCAGTCCGGCCTTGAGAAGAGTTCTTCCCGTCCGGTGTCCCGCCAGTCGGCCAGCAGGGAAAACGGTGGGCGCGGCTCCGCGCCGCCATCGAACCGATGCGCGTTCAGGAGCGCCAGATGAATCATCGCGGTGTCGTCGGCATCCGGATGGATGCCGTATGCGGGCGGCATTTGGGGGACGTTGAGGGCCACCAGCGGACCTTGCATGGCCGGACCGTGCATGAAGAGCCAGAACATCGGTTTGGCCAGCCAGTCGCCGCGCAGCCGCTCGAGCCATGGCTTGCGCCAAGCGGCGCATTCCTCCGCCCGCAACCAGAATCCATAGGCCCCGGCCAGGGGCGATCCCGGCGGGACTTCGAACCGCCGCATGAACTCCACCGCGGCCTGCCGCAGCGCGCGCGCGCGGTCGATCGATTGCCCCGGCAGGCCCAGGGCTGCCTGCGTTTCTTCATGAATCAGCGCGAGGGAGTGATGAATGCAGGCCGGCAGGAAGGGGCTGACATCGCGCGCGCGGATGCGCGCCGGAAAATTGATCAGGACATGTTGAGGCCAGTTGCCGGGGAAATCCGCCCCGCCCGCCAGGGGGCGGAGCACCTCTTTCACCTGTGTTTCATCCAGGTAGGACAGGGCACGCGCGATGGGGGAAAGTCCGGGGTCCGATGGCGGACATTGGACCGGGCCGTAATAAAAATGCAATCCGCAGCCCGGGACCAGCGCCAGGAGCATGCCGGCGAAGACCCGGCGGGCCGTTTTGCGCGGCCATCCCGGTTTTGTTTCGGCCCGGGCGCTCATGCCGGTCTTCAGGTCGTTCGCGCCAATTGGGTGCCCCAGGCCCGTGCGCGCTCGAGTTCGCCGGTCTTGAGGGGACCGAACATGCCGGTGACGCGGAAGCGCTGGCCGCGGGCGGCGGGCGGATAGCCGGCGCGCTTCAATTCCCGAAGAATGGCGCCGGTGGCGCCGCCGGGCGAGAACCACATGCGCGTTTCAAAGGCCGCGCCGCAGCCTGTTCCGCGGGGCAGGGCAGCCAGCCATGTGCGCAGCGCGGGGTGCGACAGGTCCGGCGGCGCGGGAAACGAGCCCGCGCGCTTGCGAATGGTGTCGCGAATCCGGTCCGTGGGAAGCTGGAAGGCGAAGAGCGGCGAGCCCGCCACGATCAGATCAACCCCGACGAGCGCTTCGGCGGTGGCCTCCGCCGTGGACAGCGCCCGGGCATCCGGGCCGATGCCCGCGGCGATGGCTCGCGCAATCGTCGCCGTATTGCCCCACAACGACTCGTACACGACAACGGCCTTCATGGGGGGCCTCCGTTCCGGTGTTTTTGCTTGTTTGTCCGTCCGGCCAGCATGGGTTCGACGACCGGATCAAAATCCTGGCGGCAGTAGTCTTGCAGGGTGGCATGGATCTCGGGCCAGCGCCGGACGGCGGCCAGCGCGGCGCGCCGGAGTTCGCGGCAATGGCGGGCCGGCGCGGCGGCCTTGGGGGGAGCCGGGTTCGCCGCGGTGTTTTTGCGGCGGGCCCGATCGGTGCCCAGCGTCTTGCCGGCGGCGGTTTCGGCACCGGAGGCGTCCAGGATATCATCCGCCAACTGGTAGGCGGTTCCGAGGGCGTAGCCGGCCTTCAGCAGCGCGCGATGCAGGGATTTATCCCCGCCGGCGGCGGCGCTGGCGGCAAAGGCGAACAGCGAGCCGGTCTTGCGCCGGTTGACGTCCAGGATTTGCGCCCAGGCCGTCCGGCCGCCGCGCGAGAGGAGTTCCTGTTCCGCTTCGGCATCGCAGAGCGTGCCGGTGTGGCGGATGAGTTCGGCCAGGAGCCGGGTTTCCTCCGCGCGCACGAGCAGGTCCAGCGCCTTGAACAGCATGAGATCGCCCGCGAGGATGGCGCCGGCGATGCCGCGCTGCTTCCAGAAGGCGGGCAGATGCCGGCGGATGATGCCGCCATCAATCACGTCGTCGTGCAGGAGGCTGGCGGCATGGATCATTTCCACGGCCGCGGCGGCGGACAACCACGCCGGGCGGGGAATTTTCCGGACGGCCGCAATCCGCAGCAGGAGCCGGGCGCGCAGCATCTTGCCGGAGCCGGTCAGTGCACGGCTATGGTCCGCCAGCCGGCCGAGCACGGTTTCCGACAACACTTCGGCCATCAGGCGCCGGACCTGGTCCAGGCAGGTATCCAGATTCTCCATGGGCAGGGATGTGCGCACTTCAGAAACATCCTATACGGCAGATGGCTTGTCAAAGGCAAGCGCGGGCGGATTCGCGGATCCGCGACGGGATCAGCCGGGCGGGTTTCCCGGAAAGGCCGCTGCGCACGACCGCCGCTTCCCGTTGCCACGAGCCGGCGCGAAACAGATGGAAAATCGCCTTGCGAGAAAACGGTTGAAAATGAACAATACTCCTGTGAACAACATCGGTGCCGTGCGATGAACGAGGTGACGCTCCTCCATGACCTGGCGATTGTGATGATCGCGGCGGGCATCGCGGCCTTTTTGGCCCACATGTTCGACCAGTCGAAAGTGCTGGGCTATATTCTGGCGGGCATCGCGATCGGTCCCCACACTCCCCCGTTTTCGTTTGTGCAAAGCGAGACGACGATCCAGACCCTGGCCGATCTGGGTATCCTGTTTCTGATGTTTTCCCTGGGACTGGAATTCCATCTGCGCCGCTTGCGGGCGGTCGGACGCAAGGCGCTGATCATCGCTGTGCTGGATGTGGTCCTGATGCTCTATCTGGGCTATCACGTCGGGATCTGGCTGGGCTGGGGCGCGCTCGAAAGCCTTTTCCTGGGCGCCGTGATCTGCGACTCCTCCACCACGGTGCTGGCCAAGCTGTTGCGGGACCTTCACAAGTCGCAGGAGTCTTTTGCCCACATCGTTTATGCCACCACCTTGGTGGAGGACCTGCTGGCGATCGGGCTGATCGCGATCCTTACGGGCGTTATTTCGACCGGCAGTCTCCAGGCCGGTCCGGTGTTGGGCCGGATGGGGGTTCTTGGCATCTTCCTCGTCACGGTCATCATCACCGGCCTGCTGTTGGTGCCGCGGCTTCTGACGCGGGTGGTCCGCTATCGCAATGACGAATTACTTGTCATCGTCGTGCTGGCGCTGGCGTTCGGCGTTTCTCTGCTCGCCGTCGAGCTCCATCTCAGTCTGGCTCTCGGCGCGTTCCTGATTGGCGCGATCACGGCCGAATCCGGGATGATCGGGCGCGTGGAGATGCTGGTGGCGCCGCTGCGGCACATGTTCACGGCGGTGTTTTTTGTGGCCATCGGCCTGTTGGTCCAGCCGATGCTGCTGGTGCAGCACGCGGGACCGATCATTGGCGTCGCCGCCATTATCATCGTGGGGAAATGGATCAACTGCACCCTGGGTTGTTTCTTGACGGGCGGCAGCCTGGGCACCTCGTTCCGCGTCGGCATCGCCATGGGGCAGGTCGCGGAGTTCGCCTTGATCATCGCGGCCTTGGGACTTGCGATGCATGCCACGCGACCGGAAGTGTATCAGGTGGCGGTGGGCGCGACTGTTCTCTCGGTGGTGGTGAACCCGTATTTGATCCGGTGCTCGGACTGGCTGGCGGCCCGTGCCCGCCTCCTCGTGCCCACGCGCGTGGTCCAGACGCTCGGGGTGTATACGCACTGGCTCCACCAGATGGGGGAAGAGAATCGCGACAACCCGATTCGCCGGGCGGTTCGCCGTTCGCTCTGGACGGTTGCCATCAACAACGCCTTCATCGCGGGGTTGTTCCTGTCCGCAGGAGTGGTTGCCAGGCAGGAGGGTGTATTGGCACGGCTGCCGTTCGGGCCGGACGGTCAGCGCGGATTGATTTGGCTGGCCACCCTCCTGCTGGGGCTTCCGTTTTACGTGGCCAGCTTCCGCAAGATCCAGGCGCTGGGAATGATGCTGGCCGAGGTGACGCTGCCGTCCACCAACCGCACCTTGTGGGCGCGTCAGCTGCGGGCGTTCGTTGGCGCGTTGACTCTGTTCCTCGGCGTGGCGGGCATGGGCCTGCTCACCTTCCTGCTGGGGTCCGCCTTCCTGCCTTCCCCGCGTGTCATGGTTGTCCTTGTCGCGGTAGTGGCTCTGGTCACGGGTCTGAGCTGGAAAATGCTGGTGCGCGTATATGCGCGGGCCCAGGGGGAAGTGGGCGATCTGTTTGCCCGGCAGGCGCCCAGCGCGCTATCGCCGTCGATGCCCGCCACGATCGGCGCCCTGCTCGATCGGGATGTCACCGCGGTCCTGGTGCCCTACAACTCCCCCGTGGTGGGAATGTCCATCCCTCAACTGCAATTGCGCACAGCGACGGGGGCGACCGTCGTCAGCATCGAGCGCGGCTCGGACATCTTGTTGAATCCCGATGGAAGCTGGCCATTGCAGGTGGGCGACCGGGTGCTATTGATGGGGGATGTCAGCCAGATCGCCGCCGTGCGGCGCATTTTCAGCGCCTGAGGGCAGGTGAAGAAAGAGGCGGGGCCGAACGCGTCCACGGCCCGCGCCTGGCGCATCAAACGGTCCCGCGCATGGGATCCTGCCAGGGAAACCCGCCGTCGCAACCAACCGGAATACGCCCGTGGTCCCTTCTCCGGACATAAGAAATTGCGCCTGCCGGGCGCGGGGCTGTAATCCCCTGCGGTGGGAGGTCGCCCCGCCCGAAAGAGGACGCATGAGCACACGAATCGCAACGATCCTGGCGCTGGCATGCATGGCGGCGGGGCGGCCTGGGCACCAAACGTGCAAATCCAGTCCATGGATCCCCGCGGGGAAATGACCTTCGGCGAAGTGAGCAATGCCACGGTCTACCGGGTAAAGTGGACGACCAACCTGATGACAATGGGGTGGAGCACCTCGGCGCCGCCCGGCATCGCCGCGATTCCCCCCACCGGGTTCGGAGGCCGGAGCAAATCGGTCGATGTGGCGCGGGCGGTGTCTTCTATCACGTCTAAACGGCCGTGACCAACGGCCCAACGGATCTCTATATGGTTATTGTTCTTTCGGATGGCACCGGGGCGACGAGTTACGCGGTTGGCTACCTGTCGAACTCGTTCATGGGCAGATTGCGCGCGAAGACGGGGCTGGCGGCCCTGGATCGCCCACCGAGGCGCAGTGGGAATATGCGTGCCGGGCGGGGACGGTGACGCCGCTGAACTTCGGGGCAAAGCCTGACCTCGACCCCTTCTGGCCCCACGCTGGAGGTGTTGGGGCGGTACCAGTACAAACGGTGGGGGAACAGAAACCGGAAGGGGCGTGGACACCAGCCAAGGTATTGCCAAAGCTTGGACATATCAGACGAACTCCTGGGGGTTGTGCCTCATGCACGGGAACGTGAATGAGTGGTGCCTGGCTGGTAGGGCATATTCCGTATCTGCTTGCAGATGTGCCCGCGGGGAGCAGGGGGCGTATTTGGACATTTTGTCGCAGGCGGGCTGGGAATTTTTGTCGCCCTTGGCGCTGGCTCTGACGGTCGCGCCGTCAGAATGTGGCAAAAAGCTGGCGGAAGACCGGGAAATGCAACAGATTTCAGGCCGATCCGGCGCAGCTGGCATGCAGTCTGCTCCGGATGAGTCTCATCGCCGCAGAGGGCCCGTCGGTCTCCGGCCAACAACAAGGAAGCAACAATGATCAAGGTGGAGCATCTGGTCAAAAAATTCGGCTTGCGGACGGCCGTGAACGACGTGTCGTTCCGCGTGGAAAAAGGCACGGTGCTGGGGTTTCTGGGACCCAATGGCGCCGGGAAGACGACGACGATCCGGATGATCGCGGGGTACCTGCCGCCGACGTCGGGTGCGGTGGAAGTCAACGGCATCGACGTGGTTGCCGATCCGGTCGCAGCCCAGAAACAGATCGGCTACATGCCGGAAAACACACCGCTCTACGACGAGATGACCGTCGAGGCCTTCCTGAATTTTCTGGCCGAAATTCGCGGCTTTGCAGGCGCCGACCGCCGCCGCCAGGCGGATGCCATCATCGACAAGTGCATGCTCTCCTCCGTCCGCCACCAGCCCATCGAAACGCTGTCGAAGGGCTATCGACGGCGGACGTGCCTGGCCCAGACCTTGATCCATGATCCGGCCGTGCTCTTGCTCGATGAACCCACCGAAGGACTCGATCCCAACCAGAAGCAGGTCGTGCGCGAGATGATCGAACGCATGGCGCAGAACAAGATCATCGTGCTGTCCACGCATGTGCTCGAAGAAGTCGAGGCCATTTGCTCGCGCGTCATGATCATCAGCGAGGGCCGTTTGCAGGTAGACAGCCGGCCGGGCGATCTGAAGAAGCGCGCGGGCGGCTACAATACGCTGACCATCGAGGTGGTGGCCCCCGCCGCGGAAGCGTTGCAGGCCTTCGCCGAGATTCCGGACGTCGCCGAAGTGGTGTCCCTTTCCAGCGGGAGCGAAAAACAGGTTCTCCGCCTGGTGCCCAAAGACCGGCAGTCGCTGGCGGTCCGCGCAATCGAAGTCGCCTCCGCCCGGCGCTGGCTGGTCACCGAACTGCGGTCCGATCCAGGGCGGCTCGATGACGTCTTCCGCCAGATCACCATCACCGACGACGTCGGCCGGAAAACCGCATAGCCCCCAGCGAAAGGAGCAGACCCCATGGACATGCTTTCCCACGGCCGGGCGATCGCCAAGCGCGAATGGAGCGCCTACTTCAATTCGCCCGTCGCCTATATCTTCATCGTCATCTTCCTGGTCCTGGCCGGATTCTTCACGTTCTCGGTGAGCGGCTTCTACGAGGTCGGGCAGGCGGACTTGCGCAGCTTCTTTTTCTGGCATCCGTGGCTGTACCTGATTCTGGTGCCGGCCGTGGCGATGCGCCTGTGGGCGGAGGAGCGCCGGCAGGGCACGATCGAGCTGCTCTTCACCACGTCCGTCACCCCCGCCCAGGCCATCGCCGGCAAAATGGCCGCCGCGTGGGCGTTTCTGGGCCTGGCGCTGCTGCTGACGTTTCCGATTCCGCTGACGGCCGGATGGCTGGGTCGGCCGGACTGGGGCGTGATTGTTTCCGGCTATGTAGCCAGTTTCCTGCTGGCCGGCGCCTATCTGGCCGTGGGTATGTTCACCTCCGCCCTGACGCGCAACCAGGTCATCAGCTTCATCCTCGCAGTGGTGCTGGGATTGTTCCTGATCCTGGCGGGGTTCCAGCCGGTGACGGACTTGCTCTCCCAGTGGGCCCCGGGCTGGCTGGTGGACGGCGTGGCCGCCTTCAGCTTCATGCCGCACTACGAAGCCATGCAGCGGGGCGTGCTGGACGCGCGCGACTTCGTCTATTTCGCCAGCGTGACGGGATTCATGCTGTTCCTGACCCACCTGGTGCTGGGCAACCGCACGGGACGTTGAACCGGAAGTTTTCATCGATTTGAACCAGAGGTGATCCGCATGAAGAAAACGACTTCGAAACTGTTCACCGGGGTGGCCGGCGCGCTGGTGGTGCTGGGCATCCTGATCGTCGTCAATGCCCTTTTCGCCGGCATCCGCCTGCGCAAGGACCTGACCGCCGAGCGGCTCTACACGCTGGCACCGGGCACGGTCGACATGCTCCGGGCCGCCCCGCGGCCCGTCACGCTGAAGTTCTTTTTCTCGAAGGGCAATCCCAACGTGCCCATCGGATTGAAAAACTACGTGCAGCGCACGCTGGATTTCCTGCAGGAGGTCGCCGACCGCAGCAACGGACGCGTCGTGCTCGAGACGCACGATCCCCAGCCGGATTCCGACGCCGAGGAATGGGCTCAGCGCTATGGCCTGGTGCCGCAGGCAACCGGCGGCCTCGGCCTGCAGCCGGACCTGTACCTGGGGCTGGTCGCCGTGGCGGGCTCCCGCGAAGCCGCGATCCCGTTCCTGGATCCCACCGCAGAGCCCCAGATGGAATATCTCGTCGCGCGCCTGGTGCAGGAAGTCACCCGCGACCGTCGGCCCCGCCTCGGCATCATGAGCGGCCTGCCGGTCGTGGCCCCCCCCGCCTCCCCGTTCATGCCGGTTGCGCCCGGCATGCAGGACTGGCTGTTCGTCAGCGAACTGAAGAAGCAGTATGAAATCGTTTCCGTCCCCCTGGATGCCACGGAGATTCCAGCCGACCTGGATGCGCTCTTGCTGATCCATCCGCAGGATATCCGCGAGCAGTCGTTGTTCGCGCTGGACCAGTACGTGCTCAAGGGCGGGCGGCTGGTGGCCTTCGTGGATCCCATGTGCATCGGCGAAGAGTCGCCGGACGACCCCATGGCCATGCCTCAATTGTCCTCGGACATCAATCGCCTGGCCAACGCATGGGGCGTCACCGTGGATGTTGCGCGCGTCGTGGCGGATCTGGACGCGGCCACGCCGGTCAATCTGGGCGACGGCCGGGCGGAACGCCTGCCGGCCTGGCTCTCGCTGCGCGGCGGCCTCAACCTCGATCGCCAGGACATCGTCACCGCGGCACTGGAAAGCCTGATGCTGCCATTCGCCGGGACGATCACGGGCACGCCGGCGGATGGATTGACCATGAGTTCCCTCGTGGTGGCCTCGGACGGCGCGGTGACGCTGGACAGTTGCCAGGCCCGGAATCCGGCCGCTCTCAACACCCGCGGCGGCTTGCCCGCTGCCGGTGCCGCGCTGGCCGTACGGCTGGCGGGCCGCTTCCCGACCGCGTTTCCCGACGGACCGCCCGCGGCCGCCGACGAGACCAACGAGGTGGCCGCAGCCACGAACGCCTGGCTCCAGGCGGCCGAACAGGAGGCGGCCGTGATCCTCGTGGCCGACGCCGATCTGCTCGTCAATGACTACTCCGCGCGGCGCGTCAATTTCTTCGGCCAGACCCTGTACCAGCCCTTCAACGACAACCTGAATTTCGTGCTGAACCTGGCCGAACAGTTGACGGGCAACCCGGCCTTGATCGGCCTGCGCAGCCGCGGGCGGTTTGACCGGCCCTTCGAGCGGGTCCTGGCGCTCGAGCGCACCGCCCAGGAACGCTGGCAGGAGGAAGAGGAAAAGCTGCAGCAGAAGCTGATGCAAACCCAGCAGCGGCTCAATGAATTGCAGTCGGCCAAAAGCGCCGACCAGCAGTTGGTGTTGAGCGCCGCGCAGAAGCAGGAACTCGACCGATTCCGGCAGGAACGCTTCGAAACCCAGCGGCAGCTCAAGGAGGTGCGGAAAAACCTGCGCCGGAGCATCGAGCGGCTGGGGCTCTCGCTCAAGGTTCTCAACATGGCCGCGGTGCCCGTGCTGGTCGCCGCATTCGGCCTCGGATATGGATGGCGCCGCCGGCGGCGGGCTGTGGCTTGATCAGAAGGGAGTGGAATCATGTCCAAAAAGACCTTGCTGGGCTTGGCAATTGTATTGGCGGTGCTGATGGCCGCCCTCTGGGGGGCCGGGCGGCGTTCCGCCGCGCCCGCCGGCGCAGAGGAGGCCGCGGCCGGAACGTTGCTCACAGATGTGGAGATGAACAGCGTCCGCGCGATCACCATCACCGATGGCACGGCGACCACCCGCTTGGTCCGGGCGGAAGGCATCTGGATCGTGGAGGGCCTCGACGGCTATCCGGCCGATTTCGATCGGCTCCAGCGGTTGATCCGCGAAATCGATGAGGCCAGGAATCCGCAAGTGGCCGACCCGGGTGCGGACAAGCTGGCTGAATTCGGGTTGACCGGCGATTCCGATCCCGCGCCCCGGCAGCTTGTCCTGGAACATGCGGGCGGAACGACCATTTTACATCTGGGCCGGTTGCGCGAACCGCAGAGGAGCGAGAACCAAATGTGGGGGCCGCCCCCCGGCCGCTATGTGCGGGTGGATGAGGGCCCCGTTCTCCTGATCAAGGAAGACCTGGGCCTGGTTCAGGCCGATTCGGGCCAGTGGTGGGATCGCCGGCTGCTGGAACTGGAACCCGACGCCATCCGGAAGATGAAGATCGAACGAGCCGACGGGTCCTACGGCGTCGAACGAACCGGAGAGGGGACCTTCGCGCTGGCGGTCGATTCCGGCGAGGGCGAAGTGGATGCCGCCGCCGCCAACCGCCTCTTCGGGTCCCTGCGCAATCTGCGGGCTGACCGCCAGCTGGCCAGCGGCGAGGAGGAGGCCGACGCCTTCGCCGATGTCCTGGTTTGCCGCGCCGAGACGGATGCCGCCGCCTACCGGCTGGAAATCGGAGCCGTCGATACCAACAATGCCGCCAGCCGGTTCGTGAAAATCGACGTCACGCCGGTCCCGGAAGCGACGCCGGAACAAGAGGCCCTGGCCGCCCAGGCAGCCAGAAAATTCAATGGCCGGATTTTCCTGATTCCCACATATCAAGTGGAATCCATGACCCTGCAACGGGCGGCCGTGATCCGTCCACCCGATCCGGAATCCGGTCCCGAGTCCGAATCCAAAGTGGAATCTGAACCGGATTCCGAATCGGACCCCGAGCCCGATTCGGACACAGGCTCCGAACCGGAATCCGAACCGGCGATAGAGCCGCCGCCCATTCCCGAAGCGGCCCAGGAACCAAACTGAATGCACCCGCGCCTGGTGTTTCTGGTCTGACGGTATGGGCCCGGGGCGCCGGATTAATCGCCTGAAGACTTGCCCGCGTTTGCCGCAGTGGCCGTTCGGGTGGGCGCTGGCCCTGCGGGGCAAGCCCGCGTCAGCGGCCGCACATTTGGGCGCGGAGTCTACGGCTGCACAGACTGGCTGCTCCTTGCCGCCTGCCAGGCCACGCCCCACACCCAGCGCCATAGGCCCACCGGCTTGCCGGTGAGCTTGCTTTTCGCGCCGGTGCCCCAATCCAGCAGTTCCATTCGGGTATCGGGTGAATCCAGTTTTACCACGCACAGCGGTGGCGCCTCCCGGCTGATGGTGGCCGTGGCCGGCCGCCCCTGCGGATCAATCGCTTCCACGGTTGTGACCTTCAACGGGCGGCCCCGCCATGTCAGGGCCGATTCCTTCGGTTCTCCAGCCAGGTTGTATTTCTGGAACCGGCCCACCTGCTTCTGGGGTTGTTTCGGATAAGCTCTCAGGTACTTCCGCGGCACCTCAAATGGCCGGTATCCCGTGATCTGCACATAGGCCTTGTGCGCGTCGCCGGGGCCCGCGCCGGTATCCGGTACCAGCAGGCGCGTCACCACCGCGGAGTGTCCGTTCGTATAGACTTCGACCTCAATCCAGAAGGCCTGACCCTTGCACTGGGGAACTTTTTCCAGTACCGCAAAGTACATCTGAGAGCCAGCCGGTACCTCTTTGCCTGTCAGTCGGTACCTGCCCCAGACTCCGGGGATGAACTGGAATTCGTTTCCGAACATGGGCACCGGTTGTTGCCCCTGCAACGGATCTTCGGCGCTCCGGGCCACCGGCGCCAAAAGCCCAAGTCCGATGACCACCGTCCACAGCCAGTACGCCCATGATTTCCTTGATGATCTATACATGCCGCCCTCCTGATGGTTGAGGACAATGTCCATATTCAAATCCAACTGATCGCTCAATCCGTTTTTCGCAGGGCGGGTTGGGGGGGCGCATCCCCGTTTCATTGATCGCCCGGAATCGAACCGCCTTCTCCCATGGGCGGCTATTGAGGAGTGCGGAGACAAGGTGCATGGCGGCGTGGCGCTCGCCGAGTCTCGCTTCCCGCCGCACTCCAAATTTGGCCGATCGTTGTCAATGAAACAGGGATGCGCCCGGGCGGGGGGCGCAAGCGCACCAGCGATTGGGCACACGTCTGGAGTGGACTTTGCTTCCCAAAGAGGGCTGTTCTGGAGGGGCAGGGCCCGCCCGGTTTCTGGCATACTCGCCGATTCCCAGGCGGGCAACCCGGCGGTGGCTCCTCCAGGTCCGGAACCCCACCGTATCGCCGATGCGCCCTGGCCGAATCCTGCCACCGTTCTTGCTCCTGGAGGAAACTATGTTTAATTAAACATGTCCATATTAAGCTATACATTCTAGAAAATAAGCGGATTCAATCATCTCATGTTTAATTAATAATAGTCTTTCTGGTCGGGACATCGGTTATTGCTGGCAGAAGCAATTGGGCTGTATCCGGGCCCGCATGTCGGGGGGCGGCGGGACACGGAAGCAGGCATTGGCGATCCGGCGCCGAAATCCAGCCGGCGGGTGAATGGCGAACAACCGGCGTGCATGAAGCAGGTTTCCGCAAGCGGCGGTTCCATTCGTCAGGGGGCCGCATCAGCCCTTGGCTTCAAGCGCGATTTCCTGCGGGGTCTTGGGATGGTACCGCTGTTCGTGGCGGTCGGCGCGCTGCTTCACCAGAATCCGCAGCGCCAGATTGCCGCCCAGGGCCAGGATCAGGCCCGCGGTACCGGTCCGCAGCAGGACCCAGGCCACGGTACCCGCTGCCACCAACGCCAGAAATCCGCCCACGAACCAACTGAATACCACCCAGAGAGCGCGCCCGATCTTCAAATCGGCGTCGCCGCGTGACATGGTGCGATCGCCCATGCCGGTGGCCACCACCGCCGCGAAGGTCACGTACGTCGTGGAAACCGGAAAGCCATTGCTGGAGGCAAACGCAATGACGCTGGCGCTGACCGACATGATGACCGCCGCGCGCAGCGGGTCGAAGTGCACGCGCTTGCCGGTCTCAGTGCGTTGGGGGGGCGGGGCGAGGTCGGGGCCGGCGGAGCGGAACCGCAGGAGCCGGCGGGCGATGGCTCGGCACCAGCCCGGCGCATAGAGGGCGATATGGTCGAATTGGCTGCCCGTGTTCACGGCTGCGCGGGTGACGCGCTGGGCGGCCGGGGTCAGCATGCCCGCCACCAGCATCGCGCCGCAGACCGCCAGCAGCCAGATCGGGAGGGACATTTTCGAGGCCTCCGCGGTGCCGATGTCGGCGTGCCGCCACAGCCAGAAGGCCGACAGCCCAGGCGAAGCTCCGTTGGCCAGGTCGTTTTGTCCGAATGCAAAGGCCAGGCACAGCATCCCGAGGATCGCCAGAATGCCGAACAGCCGTTGGGTGAGCCGTTCCTGGAAGATCGTCACCAACATGTGGACCAGCAGGGTCATTGCGCCCCAGGCGACCAGCAGGAAGCCGCCCATGCCGAGGCGCTCGACGAAATGTTCGCGGAAGGTGACAATACACGGCACGGCTTTCATGCCTTTCAGGATCATGAACCACGACAGCCAGGTCAGCATGAGGCCGGCGATCCATGGGCCGTGCAGCAGCACCCGCAGATGGTCGGTGTGCTCGTCATGGATGGCCGCGCGGAACACCCGTTGGACGAGGAAGCCCGCGATGCCCGTCAGCAGCACGGAAACCAAAATGGCGTTGAGGACGGAACCGACCTTGTCCCAGTGGACAAGACCCAGCGAGAGCGAGACGCCGATGGCCGCGCCGACGAGTTCGAAGATGAGCGAGGCGGTGGTGCTGACGGGCATGCCGTAGGCGGAGTAGGCGTGGAGCAGGGCCGTGTCCACGATATAGACCGACACGTAGACCACCATGGCCTGGTGAAGCTGGAGGTGGCCGGGTTCGAAGATGCCCGTGCGAGCGGTTTCTATGACGGGGGAGGAGAACATCGCGCCGGCCAGGACGGCGAGACCCGCCAGCCAAACGGCGGCCCGGTGCGTCATCACGCGCGCGCCAAAGACGCCGTTGATCAGGTTGGCCGCATCGTTCTTGCCGACCTCGAGGCAGTCCCACGCAAGCATTCCAACGGCCACGATCATCAACACGGTGGAGAAATCCGGCATATCCACTCCTTGTTCGGTTTCAGGGGCTGGGGTGTGGTTTGCCTGCGCACCCTAGCGGGCCCGGGACGGGATGACAAGGAAATAAGTAAATCGTTTTACTCGCTGTTGGCCATCCCATTGCCCCGTAGTGAATTGACCCAATCCAATTTGTAATCCCCGGCGCCAATCCCATGTCCGGCGCTTTCTTCTATACGCCGTCATCCCCGGGCTCCTATACTCCGGAACATGAAACCGGAAGCCTGCCTCGTGTTGACCACGTTTCCCGACACCCGAACCGCCCGGCGGATCCTGGACCAATTGCTGACGGAGCGGCTCGCGGCCTGCGTGCAGCGCCTGCCGGTCCGGAGTTCCTTCCACTGGAAAGGGAAATTGACCCGCGCCGCCGAAGTCCTCGCGGTCATCAAAACCCGTCGCGCGTTGTATCCCGCGGTCGCGGCGCGCCTCCGATCGCTTCATCCCTACGAAACCCCCGAAATCATCCTGCTGCCCATTGCCGCCGGCGCCGCGGGGTATCTGGGCTGGATCGATGCGGAAACCCGTCCGGCGGCCAAATCCTGACCGGCCCGAATTATTTTTCCATTGTGTGGAAAAAAAAGCCGATTTTTTCCACGGTGTGGAAAAGTGTCCGCGGTGGGGGGGCGCCGCTGTTCCGCCAGTTCATGGGCATGCGGATGACGGTCTTCCGCCTGGCGGAACTCCGCTGGCTGTCGTTCTGACCCCCCGCGGCGCGCGTGCCGGCCCCGGGATGTTTTTCCTTTGCGCGGGGTGGGGGGGCGAGTAGGATGCGCCGGTTGTTTTCCCAAACTGGAAAGAGAAGCGGAATGAGAATTTTGTCGGGCATCCAGCCGTCTGGCCGGCTGCACATCGGGAACTACTTCGGGATGATGCGGCCGGCCCTCGCCCTGCAGGAGCAGGGCGATGCGTACCTGTTTATCGCCAACTACCACGCGCTGACGTCCGTTGCGGACGCGGCGGCCATGCGGCAGGGCACGTGGGACGTGGCCCTGGATTTCCTGGCCTGCGGACTGGACCCGGCCCGCACCGCGTTCTACCGGCAGAGCGACCTGCCGGAAGTGCATGAGCTGGCCTGGCTGCTGTCCAACGTGACCCCTCTGGGCCTGCTGGAACGCTGCCATTCCTATAAGGATAAGCTGGCCAAGGGCATCGCCCCGAACCACGGGTTGCTGGCCTATCCGGTGCTGATGGCCGCCGACATCCTGATCGTCCAGGCGAACGTCGTGCCCGTGGGCAAGGACCAGAAGCAGCACGTCGAGGTCACGCGCGACATCGCCATCAAATTCAACAACACCTATGGCGAGGTCTTCACGATCCCCGCGCCGCAGATTTCCGAGGACGTGGCGGTGGTGCCGGGGCTCGACGGCCAGAAAATGTCCAAGAGCTACGGCAACACCATCGAGATCTTCGGCGACGTGCGGGCCGCGCGCAAGCGGTTCATGGGCATCGTGACCGACAGCAAGGCGCTGGAGGATCCGAAGGATCCGGACACCTGCAACGTCTTCAAGCTGTACCGGCTGTTGGCGACGCCGGAACAGGCCGCGGACCTGGCGGCCCGCTACCGCGCCGGCGGCCTCGGCTACGGCACCGCCAAGAAGGAGCTGGCGGACCTCTTCGAGGCGTACTTCGCGCCGATGCGCGCGAAGCGCGCGGAGCTGGCGGCGAACCCGGATTATGTCGAAGACGTTCTGCAAAAGGGCGCGGTGCGGGCCCGGACGCTCGCGGCGGAAACGCTGCGGAAGGCGCGACAGGCTGTCGGCGTGGAATGAGGCGGCCCGTTCCGGGCCGGAATTCAGATTTCAGAATGGGTATGGGCATGGCGCAGGAGGAATACAAAGTCCGGCTGGAGGTGTTCGAGGGACCCCTGGACCTGCTGCTCTATCTGATCAAAAAGGAAGAGCTCGATATCCATAACATCCCGATCGAGCGCGTCACCGCGCAGTACATCCAGTATCTCGATCTGATGAAGATGCTGGACCTGAACATCGCCGGGGAGTTTCTGGTGATGGCGGCGACGCTGATGATGATCAAGAGCCGCATGCTGCTGCCGGTGGAAGAGCGACCCGAGCTGGAGGAGGAAGAGGAGGATCCGCGCTGGGACCTGGTGCGGCAACTGGTCGAGTACAAGAAATTCAAAGACGCAGCCCTGCACCTGGAGGCGCTGGAAGTGCGCCGGGAGGACATCTTCGGGCGCGCCGGGGCGGAGGCCGTGCTGGCGCGGGAGGCCGAGACCGCCTTGCACGACGTCGGCCTGTTCGACCTGATCAGCGCCTTCAGCGACGCGCTCAAGCGGGTCAAGAGCGAGCAGCTCCAGCAGATTTTCGCCGAGCGGTTCACCGTGACGGAAAAAATCGAGACCCTGGTGGACCGGTTGCGGCGGGAGCAGCGCTTCTGCCTCTCGGCGATGTTCGCGGGCATGCAGTCGCGCGCCGAGATCGCCTGCACGTTCCTGGCCTTGCTGGAACTGATCCGGCTGGCGCAGGCGCGGGCGGTGCAGAAGAAAATCCACGGGGAGATCTGGATCGAACGCGGAGACGGCATCGTGGAACGGGTGCCGCCCCTGGTCGAGGAGGCTCCGCCGCCGGGCGAGACGGAATAGGAAAAGGTTGGGAAGATGAACGATTTTGTGTTGCCGGAACTCAAGCAGATCATCGGCGCCATGCTGTTCGTCCGCAAGGAGCCGCTGACGGTGGCGGAAATCCGCCGCGTGCTGACGGCCACCGCGGAACGCCGCGGCGGCATCACCGTCGACTTTGCCAAGGCCGGCGAGGAACTGATCCGCACGGCGGTGGCCACGCTGGACCGGGATCTGTCCGAGCGCAAGGCCGGATTCCACGTCACCGAAGTGGCCGGCGGGTGGAAGCTGGAAAACGACGCGAACTGCGGGCCCTGGCTGCGGATCATGCTGCAGAAGGGCCGCGGCGCACGCCTGTCCCTGCCCGCCCTGGAAACGCTGGCGATTATCGCCTACCGCCAGCCCTGCGTGCGGTCGGAAATCGAGGCGGTGCGCGGAGTGGCTGTGGACCAGATCCTGCGGAACCTGCTGGAGATGCAATTAATCCGCGTTGTGGGGCGCAGCGAACTGCCCGGCCGTCCCTGGATGTTCGGCACCACCCAGAAGTTCATGGAACATTTCGGCCTCAAGAGCCTGGATGATCTGCCGGGCACGGACGAATTGCGCCGGATGGAAGCCCGGCAGAGTGCCCGCGCCCGCCCGGCGTCCGCCGGGACGCCCGAGCCGGCCGGGGAACGTCCCGACCAGATGACCCTGTCGGCCATCGAGGAAGCCGCGGTGTCCGGGGAGCGGGCGGAAGCGGAGCCGGAGGACGCCGACGCGCCCATCGAACGCGAAGGACTTTCCGCCGGGGACATCGTCGGCGGCGGAGGGGAGGACGACGAGGCGGAATTCGACGAGGAAGATCCGGACGAATTCGACGACGACGAGGATGACGACGACGAAGAAGACGAGGATGAGGACGAGGAGGAAGAGGAGCCATGAGCCTGTTTGCACCGCTGGCAAATTCATGGATTGCGGCGCAGCGCCCCTATCAACCGGGGCGGCCGCTGGAGGAAGTGGCCCGGGAACTGGGGCTGCAGAGTATCGACGGCATCGTTAAGCTGGCGTCGAACGAAAACAACCTGGGGCCTTCGCCCAAGGCGATGGCGGCGATGCAGGCGGCGATTCCGCGCATGCACCTGTACCCGGACGGCGGCTCGTACTATCTGCGCCGGGCCATCGCAAAGAAGTTCGGGATCGGCGAGGACATGGTCATGCTGGGGTGCGGCTCCAACGAGCACATCGTGCTGCTGGCGCATGCGTTCATGAAGGAAGGCGACGACCTGGTCTGTTCGGAGAAGACGTTCGTGGTCTACAAGCTGGTGGCGGCGCTCTACCGCTGCCGCTGCATCGAGGCGCCCATGCAGGGGATGACCCACGACCTCGACGCGATGCTCTCGGCGATCACCCCGCAGACGAAACTGGTGATCGTTGCCAATCCGAACAACCCCACCGGCACGCTGGTGGACCAGGCGGCCGTGGACCGGTTCGTGGAACGGGTGCCGGATCACGTGGTGACGGTCTTCGACGAAGCGTACATGGAGTTGCTGGAGCCGGAGGTGGCCGTGGATACGGTCAAGCACGCCAGGGCCGGCAAAAAGCCGGTGATCACGCTGCGGACGTTTTCCAAGGCGTACGGCCTGGCCGGGCTGCGCGTGGGCTACGCCATGGCCCAGCCGGACGCGATTGACCTGCTCAACAAGGTGCGCCAGCCGTTCAACGTGACCACCATGGCCCAGGCTGCCGCCCTGGCCGCGCTGGAGGACGAGGACTACCTCGTCGCCTCCCGCCAGATGCTGCGGGAGGGACGCGCCCAGATGATGACCGGCATGCGCAAGCTGGGCCTCGACCCCGTGGAGTCGGTGACCAACTTCATCCTGTTCCCCTTCGCCAAGGCGGCGGAGCTGACGGCGGCGCTGACGAAGCGCAAGGTGATCGTCCGGCCCATGGCCGGATTTGGACTGCCACAGCATGTGCGCGTCAGCGTGGGGCTGGCCGCCGAGAACGAGCAGTTCCTGAAGGCATTGGCCGAAGCGCTGCCGGAGCTGCAGTAGGAGCGGCCCGGCCGGCGTGCGGCATGCCGGGCACGCGATTCGCGCCGCCCCTCCGCCCGCCGGGAAAATGCCTCTTGCGCGCGCGGGAAATTCCGGAATCCGGGCCTGGCGGTCGTCCGGCAGGAAACCGGTGCAGGCCGCATTTCCGGACAGTTTTTTTGTCTGCCGGACCGCTTTTTAGGGTGGAATGAAGCAGGGGGCCGGGGTACAGTTCAGGGCTCGAATCGCGCCCCGCCAGGCAACGGTCGCGCAGGGAACCGGATACCCGGAGTTTTTATGATTGTCGTCATGCAAAAAGGGGCCGAGGCGGCTCAGGTGCAGGCCATTTCGGAACTGGCCGAGGGCTGGGGCCTCAAGGTCCATGTCAGCCAGGGGGAAGAACGGATCATCATCGGCTTGATCGGCGATGAAACCCGGGTGCGGGAACCCGCCCTGGAAATGATGCCGGGCGTGGAGAAGGTGATGCCTGTGCTGAAGCCCTATAAGCGGGCCGGCACGGAGTTCCATCCGGAACGGACGGTGATCAAAATCCCCCCGGCGCGCCACGGCGACCGGGGCCTGGCCATCGGAGGGCCGGGGGTGGTGGTGATGGCCGGGCCGTGTTCGGTGGAAGGGCGCGACATGATCCTGTCCCTGGGCGCATTCCTGAAGGGCGCCGGAGCCCATCTGCTGCGCGGCGGAGCCTTCAAGCCGCGGACCTCGCCCTACGCTTTCCAGGGATTGGGCGTCGAAGGACTGCGCTACCTGGCCGAGGAACGCTCCGTCGTGGGCCTGCCGGTCATCACCGAGGTGATGGATACGCGCGATGTGGAAATGGTGGCCGAATTCGCCGACATCATTCAGGTGGGCGCGCGCAACATGCAGAATTTCAACCTGCTCAAGGCGGTCGGGCGGTGCAACAAGCCCGTGATGCTCAAGCGCGGTCTGGCCAGTTCCCTGGAGGAACTGCTGATGAGCGCGGAATATGTGATGAGCGAGGGCAACCCGGATGTGCTCCTGTGCGAACGCGGCATCCGCACCTTCGAGCGCCTCACCCGCAACACGCTGGATTTGAGCGCGGTGCCGGTGCTCAAGCGCGAGAGCCACCTGCCGGTGGTGGTGGATCCCAGTCACGGCACCGGCCACTGGGACCTGGTGGCCCCCATGGCCAAGGCGGCCGTCGCGGCCGGCGCCGACGGCCTGATTCTGGAAGTGCATCCCGACCCCTCCCGCGCCATTTCCGACGGCCCCCAATCGCTGACTCCCAAACGCTTCAAGGAATTGATGGTCGATCTGGAACTGGTGGCCCGCGCCGTCGGGCGGAATCTGTACTAGGACAATACCGTGCACGCCATCGATCCATTGACCGCCCACAGCATGGAAAAGAACGCCCCCCGCGCTTTCGGCGTCCCCGGTCCTACAGCCTGGCCGGCCCGGCGTGACGTCCCTGCCAGGAAACGAACCCGATGACGAAGGAACCCTGCATTGCCATTCTGGGGCTGGGCCTGATGGGGGCCTCGCTGGCGCTGGCCCTGCGGAAACGGAATTACGCGGGGCGGCTGGTGGCCTATTGCCGCAAGCCGGAAACGCGCACGGAGGCCCAGGCGCGCGGGATTGTGGATGCCGCCTGCGACGATCCCGACGAGGCGGTCCGGGACGCCAGCCTGGTGGTGCTCTGCGCGCCGATCCGCGCCTGCGTGGAGCTCGCGGCCGACATCGCCCCGGCGCTCCGGCCGGGCGCATTGGTGACGGATGTGGGCAGTACCAAGGGGTGGATTGGCCGGCAGATGGCCGGCCTCCTGCCGCCGGGCTCCTTCGTGGGCAGCCATCCCATCGCCGGTTCCGAAAAACAGGGGCTGCAGGCGGCCTCGGCCGATCTCTATGAGAACGCCCTGACGGTGGTGGCCGCACACCGGAACGTCCCGGAAAACACGGTCAAACGGGTGGCCGACCTGTGGGAATCGGCGGGGGCGCGGATTTGCCGCCTGGCCCCCGAGGATCACGACCGCCTGCTGGCCCGTACCAGCCATCTGCCGCATGTCGCCGCCGCGGCCCTGGCCAAGGCGATCGGCCGCGATTCCGCCGCAAAGGTCGGGGAATTCTGCGGCACCGGCTTCTACGATTCCACCCGCGTGGCCGCCGGCTCCATTGCCATGTGGCACGATATCCTCATGACCAACGCTTCGGCGGTGGCCGAGGAATTGCGGGCTTTCAAATTGGAGGTCGAGCGGGTATATGATGATCTGCAGGCCGGCCGGTTTGATGACGTGGCGAAGTTTCTGGAAGCCGCCCGGGACGCCCGGTCCGAACTGCTCAAGGGCCGGGGGCGTTGAGTCCGGCGGATACGGAGACAGGAAAATGCCAATTTCAAAACAAACCAGAATCGTGCACCCCGGCGGATTTCACGGCGGCACGGTCCGGGTGCCCGGCGACAAGAGCATCTCGCACCGGACGGCCCTGCTGGCCGGGATCTCCTCGGGCACTTCGCAGATCCGCGGCTTCCTGCAGGCCGAGGATTGCCTCAATACCCTCAAGGCCATGGAGTCTTTCGGCGCGCGCTCGTGGGTGGATGACGAAGGCGTGCTCTCCATTCAAGGCACCGGCGGCAAGATGATCGAGCCGGCCGGTCCTCTGGACGTAGGCAACTCCGGCACCGGCATGCGCCTGCTGGCGGGCCTCTGCGCCGGGTCGCCGATCACCGTGACCCTGACGGGGGATGCCTCGCTGCAGTCACGCCCGATGCGGCGCATCCAGGAACCCCTGGAGTTGATGGGCGCCCGGGTGGATCTGACGCCCGGGGGCACCGCCCCCATGACGATCCACGGCGGGCAGCTGCATGGCATCGAATACCGCCTGCCCACCGCCTCGGCCCAGGTGAAAAGCTGCTGCATCCTGGCCGGCCTCTACGCCGAAGGCCGCACAACGGTGCTCGAGCCGATCCCCACCCGCGATCACACCGAGCGCATGCTGCGCGCCGTCGGCGCCCCGATCCGCGTGGAAGGACAGAACATTTCCATCGATGGCTACGGGCCCCAGGGCCCCAGGTTCCTGGCGCGCCCCTATGTGGTGCCGGGCGATTTCTCCTCAGCGGCCTACTGGCTGGCCGCGGCCGCCGCCATTCCCGGACTGACCGTGTGCGCCGAAGGGGTGGGGCTGAACCTGCGGCGGACCGCCCTGCTCGATGTGCTGCGCCGCATGGGCGCCCGCGTCCAGATCGAGCGCACCTCCGCCCCGACCGATCCCGAAGTCTATGGCAATGTCACCGTCACGGGCGCAGAGTTGAAAGGAACAGCGGTCGGCGGGGAGGAAATCCCCAACCTGATCGACGAACTGCCCTTGGTGGCTGTCCTGGGCGCCCTTGCGCAGGGCCAGACCGTCATCCGCGACGCCGGCGAACTGCGCGTGAAGGAGTCCGATCGCATCGCCGTCATGGTCGAGAATCTTTCCTATCTCGGGGTCGAGGCTGCGGAACGCCCCGACGGGATGGTCATCTCCGGGCCGGCGAAGGTCGTGCCCGCCAAGAGCGTCCGCAGCTACGGCGACCACCGCATCGCCATGAGCATGTCCATGTTGGCGATTTTCGCCTCGGCCCCGGTGACGATCGCGAACGTGGCCTGCGTGGAAACATCCTATCCGGAATTCTGGGAGCAACTGGGCAAACTGGGAGTGAACGTTGAATAAGCAACCGATCATCGTGGCGGTGGACGGCCCCTCGGCCTCCGGAAAATCAACCGTGTCGCGCAAAACGGCCCTGGCCATCGGCTTCATCTACGTCGATTCCGGAGCCCTTTACCGCGGGGTGACCTGGAAGTGCGTCAAGGAAGGCATTGACGTCAAGGATGCGCAGGCGGTGACCAACCTGCTGATCCGGATGAATCTGGAACTGGTGCTGCGCGACAACGCTGTGGGCTACCTGATTGATGGCGAGGATCCGGGGCAGGAGATCCGCTCCGAACCCGTCCGCGAACGCGTGGCGGACATCGCCGCCCAGCAGGCGGTTCGGGTGTACATCGTCGAAAAGCTGCGGTTGATGACGAAATTCGGCCACCTGGTCATGGAAGGCCGCGACATCGGCACGGTGGTGTTTCCCGATACGCCGTTCAAGTACTATCTCGACGCCGATCCCGAAGAGCGAGCCCGGCGCCGCGCCGCCGAGATCAAACAGCAGGAGGGCACGCACGACGTGGGCGCGGTGCTCAACTCCTTGCGTCGCCGCGACCAGAAGGATTCCAGCCGCGCGACTGCGCCGCTGCAGATCGCCCTCGGCGCCAAGATCATCAACAGCACCCGGATGACCATCGAACAGGTCGTGAACACCATTATTGCCGATCTGAAGCAGGCGGGTGCGGTCCCGGCCTGATCCCATGCGCGAAGGCTTCTTCACCCAGCCGCTGTACTGGTTGTCGCGGGGATTCGTCTATCTCTGCCTGCTTTTGAAATACCGCATGCGGGTGGTCGGGCGCGCACATGTTCCGGCTGCGGGCGGAGTGATCATCGCCGCCAACCATTGCAGCTATCTGGACCCGCCGGTGATGGGCGGCGCCAATTCGATGCGCATCGTGCATTTCCTGGCGCGCGACACCCTGCTGTCCAATCCCCTGGCCCGGTGGTTTTTTCCACGGGTGGGAGTGATTGCGATCGATCGCACTCGCGGCGACCTCGGCGCGCTGAAGAAAGCGATTGCCACCTTGAAGGAAGGCAAGGTGGTCGGGCTGTTTCCCGAAGGCACGCGTTCGCCCGACGGCCGGATTCGCGAGGCCAAGGGGGGCATCGGCTTCCTGATCGCCAAAGGCGGCGTGCCCGTTGTGCCGATGCATATCTCCGGCACGTTCGAGGCGTTTCCCAAGGGCGCCAGCAAGTTCATGCCCTCCCGCATTATCGCACGCTTCGGCCCCCCGATTACGCCCGAGGAACTCCGCGCCGCGATGCCCGGCAAAAACGATTATGCCGCGGTCGGTGCTCTGGTCATGCAGCGCATCCGCGCCCTCGCCGAACCATCCTGATTCTCCGACGACTTCGTTTCGGGCCTCATAGGATTCCCGGCCAGCCGGAGGGGCCCAATGTCTTCCAACCGAACCAGACGGTGTTGTTCCGGTCCGGAATTGCACACACTGGAATGATGGATAGGCCGGATGGCAGCATTCTGAGTTCTGCCTCCTGGCTTCTGATGATTCATTTTCATCAACCGTGCCACGAGTTGTATAAGAACTATGTTTAATTAAACATTTCCAGGATCAAAATCCAGTATCTCCATTGTCATCAAGCAAAATAGTTCAGAATAAAGACTATGTATAATTAAACATAGCTGGTTAAAAAAGGCCGGAAAACGGGTGCCGGCAGGCCGGAATCGGTGATGGGCATGTGTACGGAGCGAGCGGTCCCGCCGACTGCTCATGATCGATCAGCCGGGAATCCCTGGCGTTGATAAGACGGGAGGGAAGATCGGCACAAACGGCTGTTTCCCGATCCGTGGCCGAATCCGCACGGTGTGTCTCCCGGGGGAAAACGTGCGGGGCAGGGGCAGAGCGAGCGGCGGCCTGTCATGGTGCGGGAGATCGGGTGTCCCGATCCCTGGTATCGCCGTGGTCCGAATGGGATTGAACGCCGGGGCCAAACCTCCTACAACGTCCCGGTACATGGACCTTGTAACTCCAGCGCAGGTGGCGGAATGGTGCCGCGGCCGGTGGCATTCCCAGCCGCCACCGGGATCTCTGTGCGCTGTGGGTGTGGACAGCCGCCAGGCGCGGCCGGGGCAGTTGTTTTTTGCCCTGCAGGGGGAACATGCCGACGGCCATGCATTCCTCGGCGCGGTGGCCGCCGCTGGCGCCTACGCTGTCGTCCGCGCGGATTATCCCGTGGGCAATTTGCCGGCGGCGGGATTCTGCCTGCGGGTGGATGATCCTCTGGCGGCCTTGGGGCGGTTCGCGATGGCCTATCGCGCCCAGATGTCGGCGCGCATCGCCGGCGTGACCGGCAGCGTGGGGAAGACGGCGACCAAGGAACTGTTGGCCGACGCCTTGGCCACCCTGGGCCCTACGGTGCGAACCGCAGGCAATTTCAATAACGAGATCGGCCTGCCACTGAGCTTGACGGGGCTGGGGCGCCATTGTGTTTTTGGGGTCTTCGAAGTGGGCATCAGCCATCCCGGCGAAACGGCGCCGCTGCGCGACATCCTGCGTCCGGATTTCGCGGTGATGACGCGCATCGGAGCGGCACATATCGGTTTTTTTGAATCAGTCGGTGCCATCGCGGAGGAAAAGGCGGCGCTGCTGGAACGACTCCCGCCGGATGGTTTTGCGGTGCTGGACCGCGATGATGATTGTTTCGCCGCCCTGCGGGCGCATGCCTCTGCGCCGGTGGTAACCTGTTCGCTGCGGTCACCCGATGCCGATTATGCCGGAGTGGCATTGGCGGACGACCGCCTCCGGGTGCAGGAGCGCGACAGCGGCGAGCAGGCCGTTCTGCCGGTGCCGCCGCCTGCGGCCTTCATGGCGGAGAATGTTTTGAAGGCCGTGGCCGCGGCCCGCCGGTGCGGCGTGCCCTGGCCCGCGCTGGAAGCCGCGCTGGCCGCCTACGTCCCGGTTGGCATGCGCTGGGCGGTGCAGGACGTGTGTGGCTGGACAGCGATCAATGACGGCTACAATGCCAATCCGGAAAGCATGTGCGCGGCCCTGCGGGCGTTTGCAGATTGGCGCGTCCCAGGTCGCCGGTTTCTCGCGCTGGGCCCGATGCTGGAGCTGGGACGCCACGAGCGCCCGGCGCACGAGGCGCTGGGCCGGTTGCTGGCCGCGGGTGGCTGGGCCGGCGTGGCGATTGTGCCCGGGAAGCCCGCGGGCCATGGCGACGCGGCCGCCCGGGCGCTTAGCGCAGGATTGCGGAATGCGGGCTGGGCGGAGGACAATCTGATCGAGGCGTCGGATCATGCCGCTGCTGCGGCGTGGTTGCGCTCACGCCTGCGTCCGGGCGACGCGCTGTTGCTGAAGGCGTCCCGCGCCGTGCGGATCGAAATGGTTTTGGATGAGTTGCAGAAGGGCGTTTGATTCATGCTGTATTACCTGTCCGAATTGTCCAACCTGTTCACGCCGCTGAACCTGTTCCGCTACGTGACGTTTCGCGCCTTCATGGGGGCGGGCACGGCTTTTCTCCTTTCGCTGCTGCTCGGCCGCTGGATGATCGGCCGCCTGCGGGCGTACCGGATCGGCCAGATTGTTCGCCGCGATCCCGAACTGGCCGCCATCAATCACGCGGGCAAGGCCGGGACGCCAACCATGGGCGGGGTGCTGATCATTTTTACGACGTTGGTCGCGGTGCTCTTGTGGTGCCAGACCTCGAATCCGCAGGTCTGGCTGGTGGCCGCCACCATGCTCTTCATGGGCGCGGTGGGCTTCGCGGATGACTGGCTGAAACTGCGCGAACGGGATTCCAAGGGCTTGAAAGAGTGGCAGAAACTGGCGTTGCAGGGCCTCTGGGTCGTTGTCGCCTTTGTCGCCATCGAAGCGGTGCCGGGCACGCGGTCCCATGCCCGTCAATTGATGGCGCCGTTTTTCAAGGCACCGGTCATCGCGGACCTGACGGTGCCAGGGGCGCTGGTTTTCATGTTCCTCGTGCTGGTGGGCACGACCAATGCGGTGAATCTGACGGATGGCCTGGACGGGCTGGCGGTGGGCTGCATGAACTCGGTGGCGGCGGCCTATCTGGCGATGGCCTACGTGGCCGGCAACGTGGTGTTCGCCAACTATCTCCAGGTGCCCTCGATCAGCGGCGCTCACGAACTGGCCGTGTTGTGCGGCTGCCTGCTGGGCGCCGGGCTGGGCTTCCTGTGGTGGAACGCCTATCCCGCCAAGGTCTTCATGGGCGATACCGGCAGCCTGGCGCTGGGCGGCACCATTGCCATGATTGCCATCCTGATCAAGCAGGAACTGACCCTGTTGATCGTGGGTTTCGTTTTTGCCGCGGAGGCGGGCAGCGTCCTGATTCAACGCTACTGGTTCAAATACACGCGCGTCTTCCGCGGCGGCGGGCGCCGGGTGTTCCGCATGGCGCCGATCCACCACCATTTCGAGATTGTGTCCAAAGAGCGCGCCGCGGCTGAAGGCCGTTCCCCGGATTCCGCCGAGAATTCCGTGGTGATCCGCTTCTGGATCGTGTCGATTGTCTGCGCCCTGCTGGGGTTGGCGACGTTAAAACTGCGGTGAGCCGCACATGGGCGCATGGCGCAATGCGATGGTATGCGGCTTGGGGGCCAGCGGCCTTGCCGCCGCTCGTCTGTTGCACCGGGAAGACGTGGCGGTGTGCGCCGTCGACGAACGCGATACGCCTGCCAGCCGCGCCGCGGGCGGGGAACTGGCGGCGCTGGATGCCAAGGTGGTTCTGGGGGCGACCACTCCGCCGGCTGGCGAGTTCGACGTGGCCATCGTCAGCCCCGGCCTGTCCGTGCATGGGGCGTTCCTGGCCGAAGTCCGCCGCCGCGGTATTCCGTTGCTCTCCGAACTGGAACTGGGCTGGAGCCGCTTCCGGGGACGCACGGTGGCGGTGACCGGCAGCAACGGGAAGAGCAGCGTCGTGAAAGCCCTCGCCGACTGTTTCGAGGCGGCGGGGCAGTCTGCGCCCGCCTGCGGCAATTACGGCGAACCGATCTGCCGCGCAGTGCTGGCGGTGCCCGATGCGGACTGGCTCGTGGTAGAGGTCAGTTCATTCCAGATGGAAACCTGCGCGGTGTTCCGGCCGGATATTGCCGTGCTCTTGAACATCCAGCCCAACCATCTCGACCGGCATGGCACCTTTGCGGCCTATGCCCGCCTCAAGGCGCGGCTCTTCGCGCAGCAGCGGGCCGAGGATGCCGCCCTGGTTCCGCCGGAGTGGCGCGCGCGCGTCTGCGCCTGGTCCGGGGGCCGGGGGCATTGGCAGACCTGCGGCGCGGCGGCCGATGCGGATTATGTCTATTCGCCCGGGAGGATTTCGCCGCGGGACGGGCCGGACATCGAAATGAAAGGCTCGTATTTCGACAATGATGTGCTCGGTCCCAATGCGGCGATGCTGGTGGGCGCGGCGCTCGCCGCCGGTCTTCCGCCGGAAATCATTCGCGCCGGCCTGCAGGGTTTTTCACCCCTGCCGCACCGGGCCGAGCCGGTGGGGGAATTGGACGGGGTGCGCTACGTGGACGATTCCAAGGCCACCAATCTGGCCGCGATGCTCGCCTCGATCCGAATGCAGGACCGGCCGGTCTGGTTGATCGCGGGGGGGCGGCCCAAGGAAACGGATTTTTCGGCGGCGCGGCCAATTCTGCGGGAGCGAGTCCGCGGCGTCTTCCTGATCGGCGAGGCGGCCGCGGCCATGGCCGCCGCGTGGCAGGGTACCGTGCCTTGCCTCGATTGCGGAACATTGGCGCAGGCCGTGGCGGCCGCGCGCCGGACGGCCCCGCCGGGCACCACGGTACTCCTCGCTCCGGCCTGCACCAGTTACGATCAGTTCCGGTCCTATGCCGAACGCGGCGCGGCGTTCGCCAAATTCGCCAAGGAAAAGGATTGAACCCGGGAGGCAGTGAGGGCATAATCCCCGCCGCAATCCTGGAATAGTTCATGGAAGAAGCAAGGAGTCCGAACATGAGGGTATCTGTTGTTGCCGCTTTGATTGTTGGCGTGCATCTGGTGGTGATTGGTTCCGTGGCGATGACGCAGGGATGCGCCAGCACCCGGCGCGATGCGGGCTCGACCATGCCCGCAACGGTGGAGCCCGCTCCGGCTCCCGTCCTGCCGCCCTCCGCGGAGGTGGTGACTGCGCCCGCGGTCCAGCCCGTGGCGTTCCCCCCGATCCAGCCGCCCGCGGTCAAGATGGATGACGCGGTAGCTGCCAAAAATGTGTACGTGGTGAAGAGCGGGGATTCCCTCTCCAAAATTGCGGCCGCCCATGGCGTGCGCACGGCGGAACTCAAGGAACTCAACCAACTGACGGACGCCAACAAGATCCGCATCGGACAAAAACTCATTCTGCCCGACTACGCCAAGTCGTCCAAATCGCCGCCCGCGGCAAAAGAAAGCGCACCGGCCAAGGCCGCCGCGCCGGAATCCGTTGCCCCCGGGGAAACCTATGTGGTGAAAGCCGGGGACGCCCTTTCCAAGATTGCCTCCCGTCATGGCGTCAAGTTGAAGGATCTGCTTGCGGTCAACAAGATCAGCGATGCCAACAAGATTCGCGTCGGCCAGAAGATCGTCATTCCAGCCAAGGCGGCTGCTCCGGCGGCGGCTGAAACTCCGGCCGAGCCGCCGGTGGCGCCGTTGCCCGCGCCGGTGCCGGAACCGGCTCCCGCGCCCGCCCCGGCCGCCGCCGCCCCAGCGGCCGCCGCCCCGGCGGCCCCCGCTCCTGAACTGGCCGCAGGCCAGGAGCCCCTGCTGGACTACACGGTTCAGGAGGGCGACAGCGCCGATAGCATTGCCCGGCTGTTCGTGGTGCGCAAGGACGACATTCTGAGCTTGAACAGCATTCCCCCGGGTGGAGATGTCCAGCCGGGCCAGAAGATCAAAATTCCTCCTTCCAACCCTTGATGGACAACGCCCTGAGGGGCATGTTCCGAACGCCCGGCCCGATAGGCCGGGCGTTTTGTGCCAAAGGAGCTCGACGGTGAGGGCCAGCGCGATTCTGATCCTGGTGGTAAGCATCCTGGTCCTGTTCGGGCTGGTCATGCTGGTCAGCACCAGCGCCCCGCAGGGGGAACGGCTGTTTGGAAATCCCTATCACTTCATTCAGCGGCACCTCGCCTGGCTGGTGCTGGGGCTCATCGTAGCCGCGCTGGCCGCGCGCGTGGATTACCACGCCTGGTTCAAGCTGGCCTGGCCGATGTTTGGCGTGACGCTGGTGCTCCTGGCCCTGGTCTACGTACCGGGCATCGGGCTGAACATCAAGGGCAGCCACCGCTGGCTGCGCCTGCCACTGGGCCTGAGTTTCCAACCCTCCGAACTGGCGAAGTTCACGGCCATCAATGTCCTGGCCTTCTGGTTCGGGACCAAGCGGCGCCAGCGCGGTGGCTTCAAGGACGGCATTCTCATCCCCAGCGTTCTTCTGGGGGCGATGCTGGGACTGATTTTGTTCGAAACGGATTTCGGGGCTACGATCCTGATCGGGGCCGTTGGCGGGCTGGTGATGTTCGCCGGGGGCGCGCCCTGGCTGTACCTGGTCGCGGGGGGGCTGCTGGGGATGGGCGGACTGGGGGTGATGATCGCGCACAACCCGGAACGCATGGGCCGGATCCTGGCCTTTCTGCATCCCGAAAAATACGCCCAGGACGAAGCGTTCCAGTTAATGCACGCGCTGTATGCCTTCGTGGCGGGCGGCGCCGGCGGGCTCGGGCTGGGCGAAAGCCTGCAGAAAAAACACTATTTGCCCGAAGCGCACACCGATTTCATCTTCGCTATCATCGGCGAAGAACTGGGGATCGCCGCCTCTCTCGGGGTCGTGCTTCTGTTTGTGGCGCTGCTGCTGTGCGGGCTGCGCATTAGCGGCCGCGCGCCGGATGCCGGGGGCCGGCTCATGGCCTTTGGCATCACGGTACTCATCAGCCTCCAGGCGGCGATCAATATCGGGGTGGTGACAGGCCGCCTGCCGACCAAGGGCCTTCCGCTGCCGTTCATCAGTTTCGGGGGCACCAGCTTGATGGTGACGCTGTTCATGGTGGGCGTGCTGCTCAACATCGCCCGCCAGAGCGCCCGCGTCCACAGGCGCAAATGAGCCGCCGCATCGTTGTTGCGTTTCACGCAAGACGGAGGAAAACCGCCGGCGCGGTACGCGATCCTTGCATCGGGGCGGGGGGGCGGGTATAGTTCCGCCCTGTTTTCAACCCCGAAGGAGTCGATATGGCGAAGCGCAAACAGGCAATGGATGCGGTGGTGAAGGATCTCTCCCTGGCGGCGTTCGGCCGCAAGGAAATCGAACTGGCTGAGCATGAAATGCCCGGCCTGATGAGCGTCCGGGCGGAATTCGCCAAGACGAAGCCGCTGAAGGGGGCGCGCATCGCGGGCTCCATCCACATGACCATCCAGACCGCCGTCCTGGTCGAGACGCTGCAGGCGCTGGGCGCCCGCGTCCGCTGGGCGAGTTGCAACATCTTCTCCACCCAGGACCACGCCGCGGCCGCGTTGGCCGTCAAGGGCACGCCTGTCTTTGCGGTGAAGGGTGAGACGCTCAAGGAATATTGGGAATACACCGACCGAATTCTCGACTGGGGTAAGGAATCGCCCAACATGATCCTGGACGACGGCGGCGACGCGACCTTGTTCGTGCATCTCGGCGTGAAGGCGGTCAAGGAAGGCCTCCAGGTCCTGAAGGGCCCCTACGGCAGCGAAGAAGAGGAAATCCTCAAGGCCCAGGTCCGCAAGGCCGTGAAGAAGAATCCGGACCGCTTTCTCAAGATGGTTAAGTCCATCAAGGGCGTCACAGAGGAAACCACGACGGGCGTGCACCGCCTCTACCAGATGGCGGAGCGCAAGGAACTGCTCTTCCCGGCGTTCAACGTCAACGACTCGGTCACGAAATCGAAGTTCGACAACATCTACGGCTGCCGCCACTCGCTGGTGGACGGCCTCATGCGGGCGACGGACGTGATGATCGCCGGCAAGGTGGCCGTGGTGGCCGGCTACGGCGACGTGGGCAAAGGCTCCTGCCAGTCGCTCAAGGGCCAGTGCGCCCGCGTGATCGTGACGGAAATCGATCCTATCTGCGCGCTGCAGGCGGCGATCGACGGCTACGAGGTCATGACGATGGACGAAGCCTGCACGCAGGGCGACATCTTCGTGACGACGACGGGCTGCTGCGACGTCATCACCGAAAAGCACATGCTGAAGATGAAGAACCTGGCCATCGTGTGCAATATCGGCCACTTCGACAGCGAGATCCAGACCGCGGCGATGAAGAAGTACCGCTGGGAGGAAATCAAGCCCCAGGTGCACCGCATTTGGACCAAGAAGAACAAGTCGCTGCTGCTGCTGGCGGAAGGTCGCCTCGTCAACCTCGGCTGCGCCACGGGCCACCCGAGCTTCGTGATGAGCAACAGCTTCTCGAACCAGGTTATCGCGCAGATCGAGCTGTTCACGAATGCCGGAAAATATCCGGTCGGCGTGTACACGCTGCCGAAGAAGCTGGACGAGAAGGTGGCCCGGCTGCACTTGCCGCACCTGGGCGTGAAGCTCGACCGCCTGAACCGCAAGCAGGCCGCCTATCTCGGCGTGCCCGCGGACGGGCCCTACAAGCCCGACCATTACCGCTACTAACGGCATGAAAATCGCCTTGCAGGGATTGCTCCCCGAGGAGTTGCAAATTCTCTGCAAGGCCACTGGCCAGCCCGCGTTCCGCGGCAAGCAACTTTGGCAATGGGTGCAGGTTCAGGGTGCGACCCGTTGGGACCAGATGGGCAATTTGCCGCGAGCGCTGAAGGACAAACTGGCCGAAACCCACACGCCCCAGCCCGCAAAAATCCTGAAGGAATCCGGCGAGCTCGGTGGAACCCGCAAGTGGCTGGTCGGTCTTGATGACGGCGAAAGCGTCGAAACCGTTTTGATTCCCGCCCGCGACCGGAATACGGTCTGCGTCTCTACGCAGGTCGGCTGCAAAATGGGCTGTGCGTTTTGCGCCAGCGCGAAATGCGGCTACGCCCGTAACCTGTCGGCGGGCGAGATAGTCGCTCAGGTCCAGCTCGTGGCGGCGGCCTTGGGCAAACGCCCCGACAACGTCGTCTACATGGGCATGGGCGAGCCGTTCGACAACTACGACGCGGTGCTCAAGTCCGTGCGGCTGCTGAACCATCCCGATGGATTGAACGTCGGCGCGCGGCGCATCACGATCAGCACCAGCGGCGTCATTCCCGGCATCCGGCGGCTGGCCAGCGAAGGCCTCCAAGTCGAGCTCTCTGTCTCGCTGCATGCGGCCAATTCGGAGCTGCGGCGAAAGTTGATGCCCATCGAGAACAAGTATCCGCTGGACGAACTGCTGAAGGAATGCGCCGCCTACACCGCGACTACCAAGCGGCACATCACGTTTGAATATACGCTGGTCAAGGGGCTCAACGATTCGCCGCAAGATGCCGCCGAACTGGCGGCGCGCCTGCGCCGCTTCCCCTGTCGCGTCAATCTGATTCCTCTAAGCCCCGTCGAAGAATTTCAGGGCGAGGCTCCGCCGCGCGCAACGATGGAGGCTTTCCTACGTGTGCTGGAGCGGAACGGGCTGGAAGGCACCCTGCGCGAATCCAAAGGTAAAGGCCTCGACGCCGCCTGTGGCCAGCTCCGCCGACGAACGCAAACGGATTTGCTGTAGGGCGACTTGGCACAAGTCGCCGGGATCGGAAGGCGCGGCGCGTTGGCCAAAGCGCCCTACTGGTGCACGGAAGTTATTCAACCACAAACGAAACTCACAGCGACGCGTCACTCACCGAGGTACGCCGCGATCCGTTCAGCCACATTGGAACGGATGTTCATGTAGAAGAACGAATAGTCGAAGGTGTGGAATACGCCCCGGGGGAACAGGTCGCTGCCCGGTGCCAATTCGTCGACCGGAACGGTGCTGCAGATAATCACGCCTCGCTTGAGATCAACGCGCGCATCGGCGTAGTCCGCGACGATTTTGAAGGAGCCATCGTCATTTCTCGCTAGGTCGCCGTTCTCTTTCACAAGCGATCCCAAGTTCTGCTGTGCCGTGGCGGTTGTTTCGTCGCGAGTCCAACTGATCGGATTGATCGCGAGGGAGCCCGGTTTGACGACCGGATTCTCGCCCTCCACCTCCGGCGCCTCGGTATTCCAGCTGACGACGACTCCGGTGTCGTCCGCGCCCTCGGCGAACTTGAGGTGCGGGTTGGCCTCCAGGAACCGAGTTGTCACCGAGTAGCCGATGACATAGGCGGCTACCATGCGCTGGTACATCTCCGGGTGCTCCTTGAGATACCCCGAGAGCAGGAAGAGAAGGACGTCGGATCCCTGCGAGTGTCCGGCGAGAATAAAGGGGCGACCGTTGTTGTAGTGCTCCAAGTAGTACTCGAATGCTGCCGTGGCATCGGTGGCGGGTATCCCGCCGACGAGCTCGTCCAGCTCGGCTTCCGGTAGCACGAGTGCGCAGTACGCGTCAAGCTGTCGGTAGTAGGGCGCGAACACGTTTGCCACGGGCTCGTACACGCTGGCCTGTCGCTCGTATGACCAGGGCGCGCGCTCGCGCATGCCCGGGTCGTCGATTTCGGAGGTCACCGGTGCCTCGTTCGAGGCGCGTTGGAAGACCGTCGGGTATAGGTAAAAGACGTCGGCCGGCTTGTCGGTGGATTGCGGCGCCGCTATCCAGTTGTCCGCTAGGGAGTAGTCGGTCGGCGCCGTAGTGGCGACCGTCTGAAAGGCCGAGGATGCAGGAGTGCTGATCGGCGATGATGTCGGGATCGCATGCGAGCAGCCGAGCAACGATGCAATGAGCGCCAATAAGATCACGACGACCGGGAATGATAACGACCTGCGCATGTTTCCTCCGAAGTTGCGTGCTGACGTCTGGTCAGACTACTGTTGGCGCAGCCGGTTCGGGGCCTGGCTCCACCTTGAGAAAGTTAAATGTAAGCAATCGCGTTTCGGCAGGCACGGGCACACACCCGTCGGGACCGGCCTGAAACAGCGTTCTCAAGGTTTGCAAGGCTGCCATCACGCCTTTGGGAAAACAAGAACGAACAGGGAAGACACTCCGGCTCGGAGGGCGCGGCGGGTTGGGTCAACCCGCCCCACCTGTGCACGGAAATTATTCTGACGGTTTTTCGCCAGGGGCCTGGGGGCCGCGGGTGTTCATCAGATGTTGGATGAAGGCTTCGTGGAATTTGGGGTCGAGGCAGCGGCGGGAGGCGGGATCTAGCGCGACCAGCGGCACTCCAATTTCGCCAGTGGGGGCGGCGAGGATGGCGACGCGGCTGGTTCCTTCGCCAGAGAATCCCATCAGAATTCCCGTGTCGGTGATGCCATTCAGGCGGCGCAATTCGACGACATCATTGATCTTGTAAACCGCACCCGCAGTTCCGGGTTCCTCCTGTGCGGGAGGCTTGGCATCGGGTGGTTGGATTTCCGGAACCGATTCCCCGCTGGCAACGGGTTCAGATGAAGGCTCGGACGTTGCCGGGATTGCCGTTGTAGAGGGCGGGGTTGCAGGAGGCCACCAGAACCAGGCAATGCCCACGGCAACCGCGCTGGCAGCAGTCAGGCCAAGGATTGGGCGAAGGATGTGAAAGTCCATGGGCGGGTTGGCCATTTGCGGGTTCTTGCTGTCGTTACCCGATTTCGTCATCAAGTTTTTCGATGAGTTGTGGCAAGGTCAGCCGCACCTGGGCCATGCTATCGCGGTCGCGCAGGGTCATGGTGCCGTCTTCGAGCGTTTGGAAGTCCACGGTGACGCCCCACGGGGTGCCGGCTTCGTCCATGCGGCGGTAGCGGCGGCCGATGGCACCCGATTCATCCCAGAAGCAGTTCCAGCGGCGCTGGAGCTTGGCGAAGATCTCGCGGGCTTTGGCATATAATTCGGGCTTGTTCTTGACCAGCGGGAAGACGCCGAGTTTGATGGGGGCAATGGCCGGATGAAAGCGCATCACGGTGCGCTGGTCGGTTTTGCCCTTGTCGTCGGTCAGCGTTTCCTCGTCGTAGGCGTTGCAAAGCAGGGCGAGGGCGAGGCGATCGGTGCCGGCGGAGGGTTCGATGACGTGCGGCACGAACTTGCCTTCGTACAACTTGGTCACGAAGGCGCGGGCGTCCTCAGCGGATTTGCCGCGGCCGGTCCACTCGGCCACGACCTTTTCGGCGAACGCTTCCTTGGCGGCGACATCGAGCTTGTCCGCGGCCTGTTTCAGGGCTTCGTCAAAAACGTCCAGGGGTTTGCCGGAGCGTTTCTGGTGCTGGCACAGGTCGAAATCGGACCGGGCGGCAATGCCTTCCAGCTCCTGCACCCCGAAGGGAAAGGCGTATTCGATGTCCACGCAGGCGCGGGCGTAGTGGGCCAGCTCATTTCCGGTCTGCCAGTGCTGGTGGAGATCCTCCGCCGGCAAGCCGATGGCGCGGTACCATGCCAGCCGCTGTTCAACCCAATAGCGGTGCCAGACCTCCCAGCCCCAGCTGGCCTGCGGTTTCCCGGCCAGGTCAGGTTCATCGGCCAGGGTGGTGACCTGGCCGCAGATCAAGGCGATGGCCTCGTCGGGCCGGATGAAGAATTCCAGCTCCATCTGTTCGAACTCGCGCGAGCGGAAGGTGTAGTTCCGGGGGTTGATCTCGTTGCGGAAACTCTTGCCCATCTGGGCCACGCCGAACGGTACCTTCTGGCGGGAGGTCGCCAGGATGTTGTTGAACTGCGCGAAGATGGCCTGGGCCGTTTCCGGCCGCAGCCAGGCGCTGCTGGAATCATCCTCGACCGGGCCAATGAAGGTCTTGAACATCAAGTTGAAACTTCGGGGCGGGGTCAGATCTCTCGCACCGCAGGCCGGACAGGCCGCCCCGTCGGGTAGCGCGAACCCGGCGGCCGTCTTGAGAAGCTCAAGACCCTGCTCCGCGCACAGCTGGTCGGCGCGGAAGCGCTTCCGGCAGACTTTGCAGTCCACCATCGGGTCAGCGAAGCCATCGGCATGGCCCGAGGCTTTCCAGATGTCCGGGTGCATGATGATGGAGGCGTCCAGGCCCACCACGTCCTCGCGTGCGCGGACCACGGATTTCCACCAGGCGTCACGGATGTTGCGTTTCAGCTCGCTGCCCAAGGGCCCGTAGTCCCAGAAACCGTTGATGCCGCCGTAGAGTTCCGAAGATTGAAAGATGAATCCGCGCCGCTTGCAGAGAGAGGCCAGGATTTCCATGTCGAGATTCTTGCTCATATGAGGCCGCAGGATGCGCCAAACCACCCGGCGCGTCAAGCGAGGCGAAGGGAAATACTGGAACGCTGGAATGTTGGGAATGCTGGAGAAGAAACCCAGCGCAGAAATCAATCCATACAATCCATTGTTCCATTCCCCCTCATTCCCCCATTCCGGCATTCCGATCTTCTCCGCCCCGCATCACCCCACCACGCACTTTCGCAGGTGCGCATCGGTGCGGAGGAATTCCTCGGCCTCGGGCAGACAGTCGCGCGAGGAAAGCACCGTGTAGAAGTCCTGCTTGATGCCCGGGGCGCGGCGGATGGCTTCCAGCCAGTCGGCCCGCCGGAACGGGTCGCGTTCCACCATTTGCCAGAATCCGGTTGTGTCGAACAGGTTGGCGATGATGTCCGCATTCCTGCCTTGGAGCAGGCTGACGAGATAGGCCGCCACGCCGACCTGCAGGCCGTGCATGTGCGGCTTGCCGCCAAGGGAATCCAGCGCGTGGGAAATGAGGTGCTCGCTGCCGCTGGCCGGGCGGGAGGATCCGCAGACTTCCATGGCGATGCCGTTGAGCATCAGCGAGGTGCCCAGCAGCCGCACCCCTTCGAGGTCGCGAAGCGGGCGGGCGATGAACTGGAATACGGTGGCGTCGGACAACAATGCGGCGAAGTCGTCCACCAGGGTGCCCACCGCGTTGAAGGCCAGTTTCCAGTCCGTTACTGCCGTCAGTTTGGCGACGAGGTCGCCCACGCCCGCCAGCCAGAGAATTTCCGGCGCGGCCAGGCAGATTTCCGTGTCGATGACGACGCCGAACGGCATGGCGGATGGCAGGGATTTGCGCCGACCCTCCAGCGTCAGGCTCGACTGCGGACTGCAAAACCCGTCGTTGGACAGGGAGGTGGGCACCGCAAGGTAGGGCACGCGGGTCAGGAATGCCACGTACTTGGCGACATCCAGCGCCTTGCCGCCCCCATAGCCGATGATGGCTCGCGTGCGCGCCGGAATCTGCGGGAACAACGCCCGCGCCTGCTCGAACGACGCTTCCGCCACCGGCCAGCGGTGCAGGACGGAAATCTGCTCCGCCCGCAAGCCGTCGCAGAGCTGGTACATCAAATCCATGTGGAGATCGGCGCTGTGGAGCACAACGATCTCGGAAAAGGCATGGCGTCGGGCGTAGATTCCCACGCGGCCGGCGGCCCCGGGTTTGACCCGGACTAGGTTCGGAATGGAAATCTGGGTGCGGTTCAGCATGGCGTTTTCTCCAGCAGGCAGGTGGCGATTTGTGACCACGTTTCAAAGGGATGGAACGGTTCGCCGATGTTCTGGAAATGGTGGGCCAGCCAGCCGGTGGCGAAGCGGCAATCGGGTGAGACAAGGCTTGCCGGCGCCAGGTCGGGGCGGCCATCGCCGGCGAACACCGCCTGGGGATCGCGCTCAAGGGCGGCGCGCACGATGCCCGGTTTATCAATGCCGGTCTCGTACCGGAAATAGGGCGAAGTTGTCGGTAGCGTCAGGCGCAGGCCCGTTTCCGGGGCGAACTCGCCGGGATTGGCATACACTTCCAGCCGCACGCCAACCTTGTCCAGCAGGCGCTCGATATACCAGCCACAGCCTGCCGAGGCTACGATGATCCGCCAACCGGCAGTCTGGAGCCGGGCCACGGCCTCGGGCAGCGCCGGATCCAGTTCCATGCGGTCCATGACGCCTTCCATGCCGGCCCAATCGGTGCGGATGGCGCCGAAAATGCCCTGGAGGGCTTCGAAATGGGTGATCCGGCCATCTACGTAGTCCTGCCAGTAATCATGACCGGCCGCGGAGGGCAGATCCCGCCGGGCCAGATCGAAGAAATCGTGCTTCGTCATCGTGCCGTCGAAGTCCGAGACCAGGATGCGAAGGGGGCGCTTGCGCATGAAAAGAGTTAATCAGAACTCATGAACTCATAAAAGGGAAAGAAAATCCGGCCGACCGGAATCAAACGGGCGCCTCTCCGTTGCATGGGCCGATGGGCATCGCCCCGCCGGCTCCCCTGGTTGGCTGTTTAGGAGTGCGGGGTCAAGGTGCTTGGCGCCGTGGCGCTCACCGAGCCTCGCTTTCCGCTGCACTCCAAGTTTGGCTGATCGTTGTCAATGAAACAGGGTTGCCCCCGAATCAAACTCCTGTTTTTCATGAGCGCATGGGTTCAGATTCACTCTGGTTAACGCAGGGACAGGAACAGGGGAATCAGCAGCAGGGCTAGCATCAGCAGCACGATCCAGACCAGGTTCCTGTGCAAGGGCCCCCGCCCGGGAAATTCGTAGCCGCAGATGGGACAGCGGTTCTCGTTGGCCGGGACCTCCATCGCGCATCCGGGGCATTCGCGCATACCGTGTTTCGCCTGGGGATCGATTTTCATTCCCAGGGAGTAAAACAAAACCCCGGCGCCCATGAAAGCCAGAAGCCGCATGGGCCGGATGCATTATGCTGCCCTCTGACAAACTGCATAGACACGCGCGCCGGGCGGATCGTCAGCCGGTGGACTCGGAATAAATTGTCAACATTGTCAGTGTCTGACACTGACAAAGATGAGGATGGTGCAAATGCACTTGCCCTGCCCAAATGGCTTGACAGCCCCTTGCGGACGGCGACAATTACAGACGATGAAAGGGACGCGAATGAAGACAATCCGCTTGGTTTCTTTCTGGCTGATCGCCCTGACGTTTGTCGTGCAGGCGAGGACGGTCCAAGACGCCATTCAGGCCGCCGCCGCCACCGGCCGGGTGGAATTGCCCGCGGGCGAATATTCCGGATCCATTTTCCTGCCGGAGGGATTCACACTGGTGGGTGCGGGTGCGGGCCACACAATCCTGGATGGCGCGGGCGCTGGCACGGTCGTCTTCATGGCCAACAACGCCGCTCTCATCGGTTGCACGATCCGAAACGGCCAAATCGGTATTCGCAGCCAGAAGGGATTCATGGGGGTCTTCGCCTGCGAGGTGGCGGACATCGTCCGCGAAGGCATCCGGCTCGATGGCGGTTCGGCCTGCCTGGTGAACAACGTGCTGGATTGCGGCACCAATGCCACGGGGATTGCCATCATAGAGGCCAATCCTTACGTGGGGCGCAATGTGATTCAAAACAATCAGGTCGGCGTCCGGGTCCAAGGCCCCCTCGTGCCCATCCTGCAAGCCAACGTGTTTCAAGGCAATGAAACAGCAGTTGTGGTCCAGGACGGGGCGTCTGTTGAACTTGTCGCCAATATCTTCGATGGTAACCGAACCCTCATGACGGGCCAGGATTTGACCGTTGGCAACGAAATCCGCGCCGCCAGGCCGGAAGAATTACTGATCGCCTCGGACGTCTCCCCGGAAGGCAGCCGCAGCATGATGCAGGTGGTCATGAGTCAGGCCATCGCCGGGCATCCCCTGGTCCAGTACAACCTGCCGACCGAGCCCGGGCGCTTTGCCCTGGCCATCCTCCACCCTTCGGCCACATTCCAGATCATGGCCTCCGCCCCCGATACGGTCATCGAATCCTACGATGCCTACGACGGCCTGACCGACCAGGACTTGCAGGCGGCCTTCGTCACCCAGGGCGTCTATCCGGGCGTGGCGGTCGATAATCCGGAAATCCGGGAGAGCCATCTGGATCGCTACGTGCTGGAAAAGATCTACATCCACCCGGCCTCTTTTGCGGCCGGGCCGGATGGCACGCTGATCTTCGACCGCCTCACCAATCTGCCGCGGATCGAAGTCCTGCTGCCACCGGGTTGCGAAACCGTTTCCGCCAATCCCGGCGCACAAATTGACAATGAGGGATCCCGCCAGCGCGTGTATCTGGAGACGTTCGGCACAACTCGGGTTCATGTGGTGATGAAGCCGCGGAGCGTCCTCGCGCCTTGATGGTCCGGCGACTCCGTCGCCTGCCCAGGAAACTCGCGCGCCGCGCAGGCCAGGGCATTTTACTGCTGGTGATGGCCGGTGCGAGGGGCCGCTTTGGCCTTCCGGACCAGGGTCGCGTGATCCACCGACTCGATCGGGACGCTCCCGCGCAATTCTTCGGCCAGCGGAATGAGGCCGGTGAGGCGTGTTTTCGCGCAAGCTGTTTTGGCCCGCAGGATCCCAGCTAAAATTGCATATGCCCCGGTGTGCATCATGACAATATGATTCGCCATGTGGCAGCGAGGGACAAGTCTTCATCTAGGGTCGGAAGGATAAAATACATGGGGCGGGAACGTGATTTCACGCAAAAGTGCCAAGACGCCAAGAGGAGAAGAGTGCAGGGGCTTGAATATTGGCGCTTCGTGGTTGCTGGAAACTGCGCGATCAACGGTCAACGACCGACGACCAACTTATCTGGCCATCAACGATCAACCAGCCCGGCGGAGATTCGACGAGCGAATATCCACGCCCGACTTCTTCATGCTCCTCTTCAAACCTCTTGCCCGCCCTCGGGCACTCTGCTAGGCCTCATTCCATGAAGATTCTCTTCGCCCGTTCCTGTGTTTCCGTCGCTCTCCTGGCTGTCCTCCTGCCGTTTTCCGCTCTTGCCGCGCCGACGCCGGAGGCGATCAGCCTCGTCCGGAAATTCGTCGCCGAGGAACTCCACGGAAATCTGGATGCCCTGGCCGATTTCGATTTGGCCTCCCTCGCCGGCCATCCACTCTACGGCGCCCCCGGCAGCACCTTCGACGCCGACGATTGCAATCTCGTCCGCGCCCTGTTCGACGTCCTCTATGCCGAGGCCCTGCCAGGACTGGCCCTGCCGGCCATCGGGACCGGCCGGGCCTATCGCGGCGATACGCTCAACACCTTCCATACGCTTTTGGGCCGACCGATTCCCGACCAGCCCGGCCGCTTCACAGGACTGGAACGCCATCGGCCCTCCGACGACCTCCGCGCGCGCGCCGCCGCGTTCCACCGCACTTATCACACCCTCGGCAATCTCGCGCCGCTTCCCAACCGCTCCCTGGGCCGCCTCACGTTCAACACCTATCGTGGCACCCACCCCGAGTGGCGCGATGCCTTTCCCGCGTTTTTGCAGAACCTGCGCCTGGCCCTGCTGGCCGACTCCGCTGCCGACCCGACCCTCTGCCGGCTCGTCGAGCTCAATGCCGAAGCCTTCCGCGAGTTCCGCGCGCCGGACGGCTTGGCCCGTTTCGCCCAGCGTCTCGATCTGGACGACTACGTCGAGCCCGCCACCGGGCTGCCGATTCCCCATTACGCTCCCAACGCCCACTTCCTTCCGCAAAGCGACGCGGACTATCTCGCCTCCGCCGACCGCTATCTCGCCATCGCCCCCGTCCTCATCCAGCGCCGCGCCCAGCGCATGATCGTTCGCCTCCGCCGCCTTCTGCCCAACGGTCATAATCAAGAGGACAATCCGCAACGATGATCCACTGTTGAGGGGCTCCGGAAGGGCAGCTTCCGTACCCGCCGCAGGAACGGCCGGGGAGGGAATCGATAGTCAGGACGCGGCGGCGCCCTGACTCATGCGGCTATTTGTCCCGCCCCATCACCACGATCAATTCTTCGCGGGTGACGCCCGGTCCGGCCGAAAGCCTCAGCGTGGTGACGGAAACAACCAGCCATCCCTGAGCGGCATAGGTATTGATGACCGGTTCCAGCTTCTCGGGGCTGAATTCTCCAGCAAACGCCTTGTCATTTTGTGTCAGTACCTTATATTCCTTCACCCGCGGCGGCTTTTTCGGGGACGGGGACGCCATGGGCATTTTCAGCTTGGGTGGGGGCCGGGGCGGAGAGGGCGGCGGCACCGGCAGCTTGAGGGGCGACTTCTGCACTTCGATGGTCTCGCCGCACGCGGGGCAATCCATCAATTGCCCCAGCATTTCGAAGGTTGCCTCGATCGATTGTCGGCAGTGCGGGCATATGAATCGGAAAGTGGCCATGGTCATCTCCACGTGGTCAGCCGTAAAGCCGTCCGTTGGTGGGGAGAATAACGTCAAGAAACGTAACGTGTCGATTTCAAAGGAAGCGAAGCAAGAATTTTTGCCACAGACGGGGAGCCGAGAGGGGGAGGTCCATTACGTGCCACGTCAAAGGCGCGACTGGGCTCGGCAGGTAGGTACGCCTTGCCGAGGCGTCTGGGTTCCGTTGTAGATACGCTCGCTGAACGCGTCGGACCCGGAGGGAGCGTCGCGCTCCCCGAGCGCAGCTGCCGAGGAGGGGCGGGATCGGCTTTGGAGTGCGGGGACAAGCGAAGCGCAGCCTGCCCGCCTGTGGAGGGGCACCGCTTTGGATCGAATCGGATGAACAGCGAACGATTTCTCTTCCCGCGCATCACCGCGGCATCAGCGCAAACACGCCCCAGCCCAGGTAGTCGCGCGTATAGGTGGCATATCGCACGGGTTCGGTGTCCAGCTGTTCCCGGACCTGGCTCGCGAACTCGTTCCCGGGATTGTCCTCCAGCCATCGGCGCATGGTCAGCCATTTGGCCGCCTCGTACCGGTCCCAGCCATCCTGGTCGGCCAGAACCATTTCCACGACATCACAGCCCAGGCGCCCGAACGACGCGATCAATTCCGGCAGCAAGACAAAGTCGGCGATGGAATGGGCCAGACACCCTTTGGCGATTTCTTCCGTCGGCGGCATCTGCCGCCAGAACGGCTCGCCGATGAGGAGGATTCCTCCGGGGCGCAGGCTCTGCTTCAGCAGTTCGATCGTGCCGGCGACTCCTCCGCCGATCCAGGTGGCTCCGACACAGGCGGCCACATCCACCTTCTCGCCGACGACGTAGCCCGCGGCATTGCCATGGATAAACTCCACCTGGCCGGCGACGCCGAGTTCTTCGGCCCGTCGTTTCGCCTGTTCGGTATACAACGGGCTCATGTCCACGCCGGTGCCGGTGATGCCGTGATCGCGCGCCCAGGTGCACAGCATCTCGCCCGACCCGCTGCCGAGATCGAGCACCCGGGCCCCCGGCGCCAGGCGCAGCGCCGCGCCGAGAATGGCGAGCTTTTCGGGCGTGATCGGGTTGTGAATGCGGTGGGCGCTTTCCGTGATGGTGAATATCCGGGGAATATCCATGGTCATTTTCCTTTTCAGGGGTGAAGGAATCCGGTCATGACCGTCCGAATGATGTCCTTCTCGGATCGTCACGGTGATTAGGGTAGGACTGGATGCAACGGCAAGTCAAGAAAGCAGGAAACAGGGGGACAAACTACGAAATGCGCGAAATGCACGAAAGGGGGAGGCGGGATCGAAAAGCCAGGGCGGCCCCGTCGAGACCGGGATGGGTTCTCGCACCAAGCATGCCAAGCCAACGGCATGGACGCGAAGGCACAACAGGGGGGGCAAGAGGGTCGGCCATTTTGGAGTGTGGGCATGACTGCGCTTTCCCGGGCCGCCCCCCGCCTTTGTCCAAGGCTGCGGCGGGCAAGCATGTCGCGGCTCCAAAGCGGCGTCATGCCGCCGCACTCGTGTGCCCAGCATGGGCGTGAACTTGTCACCTGAAAGGAGATGGCCGGAGATAGCGACGACAACCGAAGCGAAAGACAAGGCCGTCCCCGCAAGGGTCCGAGCTGAAAGAAGTCCGTAGCCAAGGCACGACCGCAGAAACACGAACAGGCAGCGAGGCTCAATCCGGGCGATGAGCGTGCGAGAGAACGCGAAATCCAACCGTCGCCGAAAGCCGGATCGGGAAGAGTCTGGCGGCGCGGGCCGAAAGTTCACGCACCTTACCTGGGGAAGCCTCCGGGGCGAGAGTCGGGAGGAGGAGTCATCAGAGGCCGTAGTAGCGAAGAGAGCCGCCGAAAGGCGGCCGGAGCGAAGGGCCGAAGAACTGGAGAAAACAGACCGAAGTTCCCCGGAGAAAGAGAGTGACAAGATCCGAAAAGGAGGCAAAGGCTGATCCAGCCGAGCCAAAGGGCGAACGGCGGTGGAATGTGGATGCATTATGGATGTCGTTTGCGGGCACTTTCTATGATTCAAGGGAAAGTCGGGAGACTTGTTCGATGAAGCACAGGCAGGAGCGAGATACGTGTACCTTGCCTTTGCTTTGCTGCAGCCAGAGAAGGTAGCGCCCAGTTCAACCGCCGAATGCGGGAAACCGCATGTCCGGTGGTGAAGAAGGGGCACGGGGTCCAAGCCCCCATGTCCCCATCCGATCAAATCAAGTACCGGAAAAGAGGAACCGCCCCGCGCCGTATTCGGGATGATGGGCTGTCGCCTTGTAACATACGGGTTTGCGAGGCGGCAGGGTTGTGTTACGACATGATGAAAAATGGGGCGCCATCGAAATCCATCGGGGTGTCGAAACTGACTGCCGTCGTGAAGCGATTGCATCGGATGTGTCGATATGTTTTACTACGGGCCCATGGCAGCTTTGCTTTTATATCTGATCGGGGCCCGGGCGGCGGGCAAGACAGCGGTTTTCGATGCGCTGATTCAGACGCCCGAAGGACCGCATTTCGCGACCAGGGGCGGGCACCGGCTCGGTACGGTCAAGGTGCCCGATCCGCGGCTGGCCGCGCTGCGCGATATCTTCCAGCCCAAGAAATACATTCCGGCGGAAGTCACGTTTGTGGATGTGGCGCTGCCCGCGCATGCGGAGGGCAGCGGATTCGGGCCGCTGAATGCATTTCTGGGCGAGGCGGACGCCTTTGCGCTGGTAGTGCAATCGTTTGGGGAAACGGATGGCGCGGGCAAGCCGTTGGATTCCGTGGCGCAGTTGGAATCCGTGCTGCTGGACCTGGCGATGGCGGATCTGGAGAAGGTCGAGCGCCGCGTCGAAAAAATCGAGCAGGACGTCAAGCGCGGGCTGAAGCAGGGGCTGCCGGAGCTGGCGGTGCTGCAGAAATGCAAGGCGGCGATCGATTCCGGACGGGCCTTGCGCGACCTGGAACTGCCAGCCGAGGAGCAGAAACTGGTTAGCAGTTTTAGTTTTCTGTCGCAGAAGCGGGTGCTGGTGATTGCCAACACCGGCGATGCGGATCCAACCGGAGAACAGTGCGCGGCATTGCGCACGGCGTGCCAGGAGAAGGGGCTCGATCTGCTAGCCTTCTGCGCCCCGCTGGAGGCGGAAATCGCCGCCCTGGCCCCGGGTGACCAGGCCGGTTTCCTGCAAGACTACGGGCTGAGGGAGCCGGCGCGGACGCGGCTGATCCAGGCGGCGTATCAGACCCTGAATCTCATCAGTTTCTTCACGGTGGGGGAAGACGAGGTGCGTGCCTGGACGCTTCGGCGCGGCGACAACGCGGAGACGGCGGCCGGCAAGATCCACACCGATCTGGCGCGGGGATTCATTCGCGCCGAAACGGTTGATGCTCCGACGCTGATCGAGAAGAAAACCCATGCGGCCTGCCGCGAGGCGGGCAAACTGCGCCTGGAGGGCAAGGGGTACATTGTCCAGGACGGCGATGTGATCGAAATTCGCGCCAGCACCTGAACCGGTGTTTGAAAGCTTTTCGATTTCGGTTGAGTAAGCCGAACCGCAGGCGCAAACGGGGTTGCTTCCCGTTGACCGTAGTCTTGTCGCGTGCGGATTCTGTCGCCGCACTTCAAACGCGACGAGGTTCTGTTGCAGGCGGGGGGCATTCGCGTCGACAGACTACGGGGCAGGAAATAGTAACATATAATTAAACGTTATCCATAATATTGTGATTATCTATTATTTCATGCAATCTTAAGGGTAATGTTTAATTAAACATATTCATTGTTTTTGCATGAGGGAAGACACCAGAGCGGCGGACGCCATGGCATGTTGAACACTGGCAGCCGGAACGTGGGTATCGGGTCGGTACGGCCGAGCGGCCTACTTGAAGCAGATACGGGAGATAAGGGCGTTGAAATCCTCTTCGCCGCTGAGCAGTTCAATTTCCACGCGCAGGAAATAGAGAGGGATATCGCGCCGCTCGATCCAGGGGAAGCGCACGGCGTCTTTCTCGGTGGTGATGATGGCCTGGGCGCCGCGGTCGCGGCTGGCGTTGATCATGTCGAGGATTTCCTGCTGGGTGTAGCGGTGGTGATCGGCGAAGCGCTTGCGGTGGACGAGTTCGCCACCCAGGCGTTCGAGGCTTTCCTCGAAGCCGCGCGGGGAGGCGATGCCGGAGAGCGCGGCGACCTTCAGGCCCTGGATGAGGGCGAGGGGTTTGCGGTCGCCGGAATAGACTTCCTGGAAGTGGCGGGGAGTGTGGCGGCATTCGGCGATTTCGGCCTTGTTGTTCAGGGCGCGGATCTGCTGGCGTAGGTCGGGGGAGCCATCGCCGGTGGACTTGGTGATGAAGATAAAGGTGGCGCGGCTCAGATGGCGGACGGATTCTCGCAGGAGGCCGCGGGGCAGGACATAGCCGTTATCGAAGGGGTTGGTGCGGTCGATCAGCACGATTTCCACGCGGTGTTTGAGGCGCAGGTACTGGAAGCCGTCGTCGAGGATCAGCGTATCGCAGCCGAGTTTCTGGATGGCGTAGCGGCCGGATTTGACGCGGTCTTTGTCCACGAGCACGCAGACATCGGGGAGGTTGGAGGCGAGCATGTACGGTTCGTCGCCGCCCATTTCGGAGTCGAGCAGGAGGCGTTGGCCATCGGAGACGATGCGGGGCGGCTGCTGGCGCGGGGTTTTGAAGGTCAGCAGGTTGAGCAGGCGTTCGGAGAAGGGATCCTCCGCCTTCATGTAGCCCCGGCTGAGGATGGCTACCTTGCGGCCGTTCTTCTGAAGCGCGCGGGCGAAAACCTCCACGACAGGCGTCTTGCCGGTGCCGCCGACGGTCAGGTTGCCGATGCTGACGACCTGGCAGCCGAGGGTCTTGGAACGGATGATACGATGTTCGAAGAGGGCCAGCCGCACGTTCATGATGAAGCTGTAGAGTTTCGACAGCCACTTGAGCACGAAGCGCAGCAGATTCGGCCCAAGGCCCCGCAGACGGCCGGAGACGACCGCCAGGAGATATATTTCGGCTTTTTCGCGGGAAGTCCGGGCCATGGTTCAGGTGCCGGCGGCGCGCCGGGAACGGATGTCGGCATAGACGGCGGCGAGCGAGTCGCGCAGGGGAATTTCCGGTTGCCAGCCGACCTCCCGCCGAATGCGGGAGATGTCGTAGCGGGGGCGCTCTTCGTTGGGTCGGAAGCGGGCGGGATCGACATCGATCTGGGGGCGCACGCCGGCGGCCTCGCAGAGGCCGTCGAGCAGATCGCGTACGGGAATCATGCGGCCGGAGGCGATGTTGTAGGCCTGGCCGGGCCGGCCGGCCTCGAGCAGGCGCACGTAGGCGCGGACGACATCGCGGACATCGGTGAAGTCGCGGCGCGGTTCAAGGTTGCCCACGCGCAGAAGGGGCGGGGAGCCGTCGGCGATGGCGGCCAGTTGTACGGCGAAAGCGGTCGAGACGAATTCGAGGGATTGGCCGGGGCCGATATGGTTCGAGGGACGGGCGACCATGATGGCGAGCTGGTGATGGCTGGCGTAGAGGAGGGCGGAGTGGTCGGCGGCGGCTTTGGCGATACCGTAGATGTTGTCGGGCCGGTAGGGAGCGTCTTCGGTCAGGGGCTGGGGGGCGGGATGGGAGCCATAGACCTCTGCGGAGGTGACGACCAGGACGCGGACGGTCGGGGCATGCTGGCGGACGGCCTCAAGCAGATTCAGTGTGCCGATGGTATTGACGGAAAACACGCGCTGCGGCTCGGTCCAGCCCAAGGGGACGAACGCGATGCCGCCGAGGTGCAGGATGGCATCGGGATGCACGGTGGCCAGGACCCGGGACAGGGAGGCGGGGCGGCACACGTCCAGTTCCACGCAGGGAACCGGGCTGTGGGACGGGCAGGCGAGGTCGCCGCCGGTCACTTCATGGCCGGCCGCCTGCAGAGCGGCGACCGCATGCCGGCCCGCGAATCCGTTGGCGCCAGTGACGAGGACTTTCATAAGGAAGAATTCAGTATCCAGAATTCAGGATTCAGAATGGAAGCCAAGAGTTTTCGGCAGTTGCATGGAGGAGACGAGCTCGCATTCTGAATTCTGACTCCTGAATTCTGAATACTCAGGCTGTTACGGTCTTGCCCATCTGCCGGTCGAGGTCGGCATCCACCATCATGGTCACCAGTTGTTCAAAGCTCACTTCGGGCTGCCAGCCGAGCTTTTTGCGGGCCTTGGCGGGATTGCCCAGCAGATGGTCGACCTCGGCGGGGCGGATGAATTCCGGGTCGATGACGACATAGTCTTCGAAGTGGAGGCCGACATGGGAAAAAGCGATCTGGAGGAATTCGCGCACGGAATGGCTGTGGCCGGTGGCGACGAGGTAGTCGTCGGCCGTCTCCTGCTGGAGCATCATCCACATGGCGCGGACGTAATCGCCGGCGAAGCCCCAGTCGCGTTTGGCGTCCAGGTTGCCCATACGCAGTTCCTTGAGGGTGCCGAGCTTGATGCGGGCGACGCCATCGGTGATTTTGCGGGTGACGAATTCCTTGCCGCGGCGGGGTGATTCGTGGTTGAAGAGAATGCCCGAGACGGCGAACAGGTTGTAGGACTCGCGGTAGTTCACGGTGATGAAGTGTCCGTAGACCTTGGCGACGCCATAGGGGCTGCGGGGGTAGAAGGGGGTGGTCTCCTTCTGCGGAACTTCCAGGACCTTGCCGAACATTTCGGAGGAGGAGGCCTGGTAGAAACGGGCCTTGGGGCAGACCATGCGGATGGCCTCCAGGAGCTTGGTGACGCCGAGGGCGGTGAATTCGCCGGTCAGGACCGGCTGGGTCCAGGAGGTGGGCACGAAGGACATCGCGGCGAGGTTGTAGATTTCGTCGGGCTGTACGGTGTCGAGCATTTTGACCAAGGAGAACTGGTCGAGCAGGTCGGCCTGGCACAACGTAATGCGGTCCTTGAAGTGGGCAATGCGGTCGAAGGTTTCCGTACTGGCGCGGCGCACCATGCCGGTGACCTCGTACCCCTTGGAGAGGAGCAGTTCCGCCAGATAGGAACCGTCCTGGCCCGTGATGCCTGTGATCAACGCTTTCTTCATGTCTTTCCTCCGCCCGGCTGGCCGGGATCGTCTACACTCCAGATTTGGCGCAGGCACTGGAGGGCGCCTGTGATGTGGTCCGGCGCCGTGTCCGGGGCCGGCTCTAATACGCGCACCATATCCATTCTGGCGTAACGCGACAATGCCTGAAAATCAATTTTCCCGCGGGGGGGCATGAGGTGGTCCCGGCCGGGGGGCTCGACATCGTGGATGTGCAGGCCGGCGATGAAGGGCGTCAGGCGATCCAGCCAACGCGCAGCATTGATAAAGCCGAGATTTTCACGGATCTGGGCATGGCCGATGTCCCACCAGAGGCGAATGCCGGAGTCATGGAAGCGCACCATGAGCTGTTCGGCCTCCAGTTCGGAGGGGATCGCCTCCCAGGTCGGCAGGTTTTCCAAGGCCAGCCGCACGCCGGTTTCCCGGACAACCGGCAGCAGGGCCTCGAGGCTTTCCATCAGGTATTGAATCTGGCGGGGCGCTTTTTTGTCGCGAGCGATCTGGGCCTTGAGCTTGAGGGACTCATAGGGTGGGGTGAACTGTTCGCCTCGGGCTGCCAGCCGCATCAGGTCGAAGGAAATGCGGGGCATGTCCACGTTGCCCGCGTGACAGACCACGGCCCGGGCGCCCATTTCGGCAGCGAACCGGAGCGTCTGGGAGATGTGGCGGACGGCGTATTCGCGTTCCCGGCGGTCCGGGGCGGCGGGGGTGTACAGTTCGGGATGGGGCCGGGGCGCGCCGACCGGCACGGGACAGAAGTTGTGCACGCTGTCCACGCGGATGGCTTTGGCTTCGACCATCTGGCGGACGCCGGGGATCAGCTCGGGGCGCAAGTCATAGCCGAGTTCCACGAGGTTCAGGCCCAGGCCGAGGATTTCCTCGATCATGGCCGCGCCGGAAACGTGACGTTCGGCGTTCCACCGTGTGCTGAGCGCCAGCGGAATCATTTTTCCGCCTGAGCCTGGATGGCGGTGATGGCGACGGTATTCACGATGTCCGTGACGGTGCACCCGCGGGAGAGATCATTGACGGGCTTGCGCAGACCCTGGATGACGGGGCCAATGGCGACGGCACCCGCGGAGCGCTGCACGGCCTTGTAGGTGTTGTTGCCGGTATTGAGATCGGGGAAGATAAAGACGGTGGCCTGTCCGGCTACCTTGGATTCGGGCATCTTCGTGCGGGCGACTTCGGCATCGATGGCGGCATCGTACTGGATGGGGCCCTCCAGGGGCAGCTCGGGCGCCATGCGGTGCGCGAGTTCGGTGGCCTCGCGCACGCGCTCCACATCGGCCCCACCGCCGGACGCACCGGTGGAGTAGGACAGCATGGCCACGCGCGGTTCCACCCCGAACGTCTGGGCGGTGCGCGCGGAGGTGACGGCGATTTCGGCGAGTTGCTGGGCGGTGGGATTGGGGTTGATGGCGCAGTCGCCGTAGACCAGCACGCGGTCTTTCAGGCACATGAAGAACACGGAGGAGACGATGGTGAACCCGGGCTTGGTGCGGATGAACTGCAGGGCAGGGCGGACGGTATGGGCCGTGGTGTTGACGGAGCCGGACACCATGCCGTCGGCCAGTCCCTTGTAGACCATCATGGTTCCGAAATAGGACACGTCCACCATGATGGTTTCGGCCATGTCGGACGTCATGCCCTTGGACTGGCGCAGTTCGGCGTAGGCATTGACGAAATCCCGGAAGTGGGGCGACTGGAGAGGCTGGATGATCTCCACTCCGGGCAGGTTGAGACCCAGGTGCGAAATCTTGCTGCGGATCTTCTGGGCATTGCCCAGCAGGATGACATCGGCGATGCCCCGCCGGATGACCTGCTCGGTGGCGTACAGGATGCGGTCCTCTTCGCCTTCGGGCAGGACAATGCGCTGCCGGGGCGCCTGGGCTCTTTGAATGAGGCCGAACTCGAACATCTTGGGCGTGACCACGCCGGTTTTCGCCGTCGCCAGCAGGTCCACCAGCTTGCGGGTATCCACGCACGATTCAAAGAGGGCCAGCGCAGTGGTGATTTTGCGGGTGGCCCCGGGATAAATGCGCGAATGCAGGCGCGATACCGTGGTTACCGCCTCGAAGGTCGTGCCCGGTACGGACAGCACCGGCACCATGTTCTTGATCTCCGTGAGGAGGGTGGCTACCGCGCCGGCGGGCTTGAAGCCGTTGGTCAGGACAATGCCGGCGATGTTGACCGGTTTGGCGGAATTGAGCCGCAGCATCACGCCCAGCAGGTTGCCGAAGCGATCGCCGGAAATGAACAGCAGCGCGCCGTCCTGCAATTGCGACAGGAAGAGCTCCGGGGAGGAATCTGCCACGCTGAACGAGGTGGCCTGCAGGGAATCCAGCAGATCGGGGCGGAAAAACGTCTGGGCGCCGAGGGCATGGGCGACCTCGCTCATCATGGGGGCGGCCAAAAGAGGATCCTCGGGGAGGGCATACACGGGCAGATCCGCATGGCGCGAGGCCCGCAACCGGGCGGGCAGTTCATCCAGGCGCCCGGCGGGATAGCGGTTCAGGATGGCGGCCAGTACCTTGCAGTCGCCTTCCCGGAAACTCTGCACGGCGAAATCCAGGCCCGTCAACTGGCCTTCCGCCCCGAGTTTGTTGCCATTCATGATCAGGAATACGGGCGCGTCAATGTTCCGCGCGATTTCGGCATTGATGTTGAATTCAAAGGCGGAGGTTTCCCCCTCATAGTCGGAGCCCTCGCAGACGACGAAATCGAAACGGGCGGCGATGGCATTGTACTTGGCCAGGATGCCTTCGATCAGCACGGAGGTCTTGCCGGCCTGGATGAGCTCACCGGCTTCGCGGCTGGTAAAGGCGTAGGCCTCTTCGTAGGGGATGTCCAGCCGGAAGTGGCTGGTGATCAGCGCGATGTCGTTGTCCTGTTCCTCCCCGCCGCGCGGCGCGGCGATGATCGGCCGGAAAAAGCCGACATGTCCGACTTTCTTGACCATCATTTCCATAACGCCCAGCGCAATGGCGGATTTTCCGCTGCTGGATTCCGTGGCGGCGATATACACGTTGCGGGACATGGGGCACCCTTTCCTTAGCCGGGATCGCCTTGCAGGGCGGAACCGGAATTCACAGGTCAGCCTAGCGATTTCCATGGCCGGGCGCAAGTCCAGCCGCCGGTGGAGGCCGGGCGCCAAAAGGGTTTGCCCCCGGGGCGGCGGGTCTGCTACAACCCCGCTCGTATGAAGATCCTGGTTACAGGCGGTTCCGGGTATATCGGCAGCGTGACAACAGAGTTGTTGTGCGATGACGGCCACCAGGTGACGGTGTTCGACAACCTGGAGCGCGGCCACCGGGAGGCGGTCGATCCCCGGGCCCGGCTGGTGGTCGGCGATCTTCGCGATCCCCGGCCCATCCGCGAGGCGATGCATCAGGTGCGGCCCGACGCCGTGGTGCATTTCGCCGCCTACGCCCTGGTGGGCGAATCCATGCGCGACCCCCTGCTGTACTTTCACAACAACCTGACCGGCGGCCTGCACTTGCTGGATGCGATGCGGCGTTCCGGAGTCAGAAAGATCATCTTTTCCTCGACCTGCGCGACCTACGGCCAGCCGGAATCCATGCCCATGACCGAAGCGCTGCCTCAGCGGCCGACCAATCCCTACGGGGAGTCGAAGCTGATGCTGGAAACGGCCATGCGCTGGGAGCAGGAGCGGCACGGCCTTGAGCCGGTCTTCCTGCGCTACTTCAACGCCGCCGGCGCCACCGAACAGTTCGGGGAAGACCACGATCCGGAAACCCACCTGATCCCCAATGTCCTTAAAGTGGCGCTGGGGCAGGCGGACGCGGTGCCGGTCTTCGGGGACGATTACGACACGCCGGACGGAACATGCATCCGCGACTACATCCATATCGTGGATCTGGCCCGGGCCCACATCCTGGCTTTGGAAAAGCAAGAAACCGGCCCGTTCAACCTGGGCACGGGCACCGGATTTTCCGTGCAGGAAGTGGTGGCCACCTGCCGGCGCGTGACCGGGCATGAGATTCCCGTGGTTCTGTCGCCGCGCCGGCCCGGCGATCCCGCCTGCCTGGTCGCCGGCGCCGAAAAGGCGCGGGACATTCTGGGCTGGCGGCCACGGCATCCGGACCTGGCCACCATTGTGCAGCACGCGTGGGATTGGCATCGCGCCCATCCGCACGGATACAGGATGGCCTGACATGACGGAACCGCTCGTGAACAAGGTGGACTTCAGGGTGGACACCCGCCGGCACCGCAGCCGCAGCAAGATGCGCTCGAAGATCCGCCACATGCTGGCCGTGGCCGCCGCCATGTTTCCGCTGATGGCCGCCTTTGTGTTCATCCGCGCATTGTTTCTGATCCCCGAGCACCGCCGGGGACTGTATCAACTGGCCATTGTGTTTCTGGCCTGCGGCATGGTCTCGCTGATGGCCTATGCCTGGGCCCGGTCGGAAAAACTCCGGCGCCACGAGGTCTCCGCCCGCAACCGGGAGCTGAAATACCGCCGGCGGGAGGAACGGTTCCGCCAGGAGACGGCGCGCCGCGCGGTTCTCCCGGCCCAGGCGGCTGCGAAGGAGGACTGATGGCTCGCCGCCCGGCCGCCCGTTCAGGCATGGCGTTGATCCTGGCGCTGGCTGCGGTTGTGCTGGCCGGTGGATTGGCCCTCTATCTGCAGGCCCGAGCCGCCACTCTGTTCCGGGCCGAGCAAACGGAGCTGCGCTGGGAGCAGCTCCGGCTTTCCGCCGCCGAAGCCGCGCGCGAAGCCCTCTGGGTCCTGGCGGCGGACGACGATCTCACGGTGGATCATTTGGCCGAAGATTGGGCGTTGCCGCGCGAAACCAACCGGACCGACGGCATTGTCACCCACGCCATGGTCGAAGATGCCGGCCGTTTCCTGAATTGGAACAACGTGGGCGTCTCTGGCCGCTCTGGCCGCTCCGCCCGCGACATGCTGCTGGATCTGCTGATGTTCTGCAACCACTTCGACGCCGCGGTTCCGGTCGAGGCCCTCGAGGATTTCGTGGATGCGAACGAGACGGGCTCCTATGAAGCCCCCTTTTATCAGACGGGCGATGCCCCGTTCCGCCCGCCCAACCGGATCATGTGGGCGCCCGCGGAATTGCTGCGGGTCCACGGTTTCAAGCCGGATCTTTTCCAGCCCCGGCCGCCGGTCCGCCGGGACGATTTGTTCTCTGGCGATCTGACCACCGCCACCGCGGTGGTCCCCCTGCCCTTGGAGGAACCCCTTCCCGTGAATGTGAACACCGCCAGTCGCGAAGTGCTCATGGCCTTGACCGGACTTGAACAGGATGCCGCCGTCCGGGCCGTGCTGGCCCTGCGCCAGGTACGACCGTTTGGCTCGCTGGTCGAGATCTTCACCGCCTATCCCGAACTGGCCGCGATGCTGGAAGGAACCGTGGGAACCGCCAGCACGGTCTTTCGAGTGCGTGCCCGCGCCGCCAGGGAGGGCCTGGCTTGTTCCGTCATGGCTTGGGTGGAGCGGGATCCCGACAGCGGCGACATCCGCATCCTGCAATGGGTGGAAGGGGATAGCTGAGCCATGCGGGCGGGCTTGAAAACGGCCTACGGGCTGGAACTTTCCGACGAGTTGATCCTGCTGGCCCGCGTCTCCCGCCGCGGCAGTTCCCAGGTCGTGCTGTCCGCCCCTCTGGCCGCGCCGGAGACCGCGCGCGCGCTGCAGCAAGCGGAGGACGAAGTGGCCCGCGGCGCCGCCGTGCTGGCGGTCGCCGCCCCGGCCGCGCACACTGCCGTGCGCCGCCTGCGCGCCCCGTTCGCCTCGCCGAAGAAAGCGGCACGGATCTGGCCGGCCCTGCTGGACGTTGAACTGCCGTTTCCCGTGGAAAGTGCCTGCTGCTGCTATGGCACGGCCCGTGTGGAGCAGGGGGGGACCATCGGCGTGGCGGCCGCCATGCGGAACCATGACCTGGCCGCCTTCCTGGATGCCTGCCGCACACGGGGATTCGATCCCACCCATTGCGATGCCGAAGCCCTGGCGTTGTGGAGCCAGCAGGCGGTTGAAACGCCGCCCGTGCGGATGGACCGCCCCCGGGCGGTCGTCTGGCTGGGTCCGGACCATGTTACGATCGCGCGGGGGCACGGCGCGGAGTTCATCGCGGCGCATGTACTCCGGGCTTCGCCGCTGTCCGGCGACCCCGCGGCCTTTGATGCCCTGTGGACCGCACGGGCGGCGCAGATTCTGGGCACCCATCTGGCGGAATCCGGCCAGACCGAAATGGATGTGTGGTGGGCGGGGCCCGGCGCGGTGAACGACACCCTGGTGACCCGCTTGCGTCGCCTCCTGCCGGCGGATCTGGCCATACGGCACGAGACCTGCCGCCAGCCCGCTTCAATGCTGGCCCGGGCTTTGGCCCGTCGCGCGGCAGACGAAAGCGGAATGAACTTCAGGTCCGGGGAATGGATGCATCCGGCTCTGGGGCGCACCCGGGCCAAGGAATTGAAAAACGCCTACATCGGCGTGATCACGGTCGCCCTTCTGGTGCTGGGGTTGAATTTGGGCGAGTCGATTCTGCGCCGGCGGCAGACGGAGACGTTGCAACGGCGACTGACTGTGGCCGCGCAGGTCATCGCAGGCAGCCGCATTCCCCGGGGGCAGGAGCGACTGATGGTCGAACGCGCCATCGCCGCCCGCGCCCAGGAAACCCTGCCTTTCCGCCAGGCCTTGGATCCGGAAGGCATGGAAGGCCGGCTGGCGCGCATCGTGGAGGCCGCCAGTGCCAGTGGCGTCGAATTGTCCCGGCTGGGATTGTCGTCGGCGACCATATCCATGGAAGGTTCCGCCCCGGATATTCAGGACATCGAACGTCTTGCCGAGCGTGTGCGGGCCCTGGGCTGGGCGGTACAGTCGGACAGTCCCGGCCGCACGCCCGCCGGTCATCCACGGTTCATTTTGAAAGGCCAGATTCACCATGAAGAATGAACGGGTCTGGAGAGCGGTGGCGTGGACTCTGGCCGGGCTGGCCATGGCCGCCAGCCTGAACACCTGGCTGTCCGCTTCGCGGCATGGTGCGATCCTGGAGCGCAAGAGGCAGGACCTGGATCACATCCGGGCTTGCTCCGGGCGCTGGACGGAGGAAGACGCCCTCCGGGAATGGATGGAGGCCCGGCAGGCGTGGACTCCCGCCAACCTCGACGCGCTGGCTGCCCAGACGTTGGGGGGCGATCCCGTGAATGTCGTCCTGCGACCTGCCGTGGAAGTGGCCCCCGGCTGGCAACGGCGCGAGGCCGAGGTGGCGCTTCCCGCCACGTCCTATGCGGTCGCCGCCGCGTTTTTGGCTTCCTGCGCGGAATTTGCCCCGGCGTGGCGCTTGCGCGACATGGAAATCACGCCCTCCGCCGAGGCCGGGCGGGGAGCGATGACCTTCCGGCTCGAAGCACTGGAAAAAAAACAGCCTTGAGTTCCGGCGCCGTCGGGTACATGCCCGGCGCGCGGCTTATTTCAAGCCCATCGCAATCATCTTCTCGGCGATCTGGATGGCGTTCTGGGCGGCGCCTTTCCAGATGTTGTCGCCGGCGACGAACAGGGCGAGGCCGTTTTCGATGGAGGGGTCCTTGCGGATGCGCCCCACCAGCACGTCGTACTTGCCCGAGCAGTCAATCGGCATGGGGAAGAGGCTTTGGGACAGATCGTCCACCACGGTGACGCCCGCGGACTGCTCCAGGATTGCCCGGGCGCGTTCGGGGGTGAGGGGCTTGTGGAACTCGACATGCAGGGCCTCGCTGTGGCCGTTGAACACCGGTACGCGCACGCAGGTGGAGACAACCTGGATGGCGTCGTCGCCGAGAATTTTGCGGGTTTCGCGTCCGAGTTTGGCTTCTTCGGAGGTGTAGCCGGGCAGGTCCTTGGCCTCGGAGCCGATCTGGGCAATCACATTGAACGCAATTTGCGCGGGATAGACTTCGTGGGTGATGGGTTGGCCGGCAGCCCAGGCGCGGGTCTGCTCCTCCAGCTCGCGGATGGCGGCCGACCCCGAGCCGGAAACAGCCTGGTAGGTGCAGCAGACGATCCGCTTGATCCGGGCCTCGCGGTGCAGCGCATAGAGCGGCATCAAGGCGATGGCGGTTGAGCAGTTCGGATTGGCGATGAAGTTCTGGTGGTTTTTCAGCGCCTCGGCATTGATTTCCGGAATGCACAGCGGCACGCGCGGGTCCATGCGGAAGTCGTCGCCGTTGTCGATGACGATGCAGCCGGCCTCGGCCGCGCCCCAGCCGAGGGTCTTGGAGGCGCCCTTTGCGCCTTCGGTCCCCGCGAAGAACGCAAAGTCGTAGCCCTTGAACGATTCGGGGCCGGTGGCGACCTTCACCTCGACGGGCAGGCCGTCGATCATTTCCGTGCGTTCGCGGGTCGCAAACGCGGTCAGTTTGGCCAGCGGGAAGTTGCGCTTGCGCAGCAGCCGGACGATTTCTGTCCCGACCGCGCCAATGCCGACCATGCAGATGTTGTATTTTTTCATTTCAGCTCCTGTTTTTTGCCGCAGAGGGCGCAGAGTTTCACGAGGGATAGTTGTTCGCCACTCGTGTTATTCCCTCCATCATCGTTTTCTTGCCAAAGTTCAGAATCAAGCCGCGACTCAGGCCGCTCGCCTTTAGATACGACAGGATTTGGGCCTTGTAAATGGGATGATCTGATTCCGTACTTTTTATCTCAACCACGACTTTTCCATCCACCAGCAAATCCAGGCGCTGGTTCTTGATGACAATGCCCTTGTAAACGACGTCCACATCCATTTGCCGTTCAAAACGGATTCCGCGCAGGTTCAATTCATGGCAGAGGGCTTCTTCATAGACTGATTCCAGAAGTCCGGGGCCCAGATGCCGGTGGACTTCAATGGCCGCGCCAATGATTCCCTCCGTGACGGGGTCCTTCTCTGCCATGCTCTGCGGACTCTGCGGCAAAACGGCTGTTAAACGAGCGTAGCGACCAGGTCGCCGACTTCGGCGGTGCCCAGGCCCATGCGGCCGGCGGCCAGGGACTTGATCTTGCCGCCGTTGAGGGCCTGGGTGACGGCCCGGTCGACGGCTTGCGCCGCTTCGGTTTCGCCGAGGGTGTCGAGCATCATACCTCCCGCCGCGATGGCGGCGATGGGGTTGATGACGTTCTTGCCCGTGTACTTCGGGGCGCTGCCGCCCATGCACTCGAACATCGAGACGCCTTCGGGATTGATGTTGCCACCGGCGGCGACGCCCAGCCCGCCCTGCACGATGGCCGCCAGGTCGGTGATGATGTCGCCGAAGAGGTTTTCCGTCACGACCACGTCGTACCACTCGGGCTGCTTCACGAACCACATTGTGCAGGCGTCCACGTGGTTGTAGTCCTGCTTGATGTCCGGATAGTCGCGGTCGCCCATTTCCTTGTGGGCGCGGACCCAGAGGTCGCCGCAGTGGGTCAGGACATTGCACTTGTGGACGAGGGTCAGCATCTTCTTCCGGTTGCGCCGCCGGGTGTACTCGTAGGCGTACTTCAGGCAGCGGTCCACGACGGGCCGGCTGTAGACCATGACCTGCGTGGCCACTTCCAGGTCCGTGCCCTTCTGGACCGCGCCGCCCAGGCCGGTGTAGATGCCCCCGGTGTTTTCGCGCACGACGACGAAATCGATGTCCTTGGGCTCCTTGTCCTTCAGGGGGCAGTCTTCCTTGCGGTAGAGCTTGACGGGGCGCAGGTTGATGTACTGGTCGAGCGCGAAACGGGTCTTGAGCAGGATGCCGACCTCGAGGATGCCCGGCTTGACCTGGGGATGCCCGATGGCGCCGAGATAGAGCGCATGCTGGCGCCGGAATTCCTCGATGGCGGAGTCGGGCAGGATCTCGCCGGTCTTCAAGTAGCGGTCTCCGCCGAAATCGTAATGGGTGTAGTCCAGATCAAAGCCGAACTTCTGGGCAGCGGCGCCGAGCACCTTGACGGCCTCGCGGGTGACTTCCGGGCCGGTCCCGTCGCCGGGGATCAATCCAATGGAATAGGTCTTTTTCATAAGGCGGGCCATTTAGCGGAGTTTTCTGAACAAAATCAAGCCCCGAAAGCCAGTTTGGGGACGTCGGGGTCAGCGATGGAATATGAATGATGAAATCAAGGCGGCGTGGTAGGGTTGCCCATCTTTTTGAAGAGGCGGAAGGCGATGCCCGACAATTTCATCTTGGTCGAGGGTGCGCGCGAGCACAACCTCAAGAACATCACCGTGCGGATTCCGCGCGGGTCGCTGTGCGTGGTCACGGGGCTCAGCGGCAGCGGCAAGTCGTCGCTGGCCTTTGACACGCTCTACGCCGAGGGTCAGCGCAAGTACGTCGAAAGCCTGTCCTCCTACGCGCGGATGTTCCTGGAACAGCTCCAGAAGCCGGACGTGGACCGCATCGAAGGGCTGTCGCCGGCGATTGCGATCGAGCAACGCACGGCCGGGTCGAATCCACGCTCGATCGTGGCAACGATGACGGAAATCCACGACTACCTGCGGCTGCTGTACGCCAGCATCGGCAAGCAGCATTGCCACCAGTGCGGGAAACCGATCGCCCGGCAAAGCGCGGAAGAGATCGTCGACCAGATCCTGCGGCGGCCCGCGGGCGCCAAGGTGCAGTTGCTGGCGCCGCTGGTGGAGGGGCGCAAGGGCGAGCACATTGAAATCTTCGATGCCGCGCGGCGGCAGGGATTCACCCGCGCTCAGGTCGATGGCGCGATGATCGAGCTGGAACAGCCGCCGAAACTGGACAAGCAGAAGAAACACTCCATTGCGGTGGTGGTGGATCGGCTGGTGATCGGCGCGCAGGCGCGGGGCCGGTTGACCGACTCGGTGGAACTGGCGCTGAAACAAGGCGACGGGGTGCTGCATGCGCTGTTCCAGGAGCCGGCGGGGAGCGACGCCTGGACCCCGCAGCTGTTCTCGGAAAAGAACGCCTGCGCGGACTGCGGCATCAGCTTCGAGGCGCTGCTGGCGCGCAGTTTCTCTTTCAACAGCCCCTATGGCGCCTGCCCGGTCTGCGACGGTCTGGGGCAGATGCTGGTCTTCGACGAGGACCTGGTCGTGCCGGACCCGACCAAGTCGCTCGAACACGGCGCGATCGCGGCCTGGCGGCCGGCGGGGCGGCGGGAGGCGATTTATCGCAAGGGGCTGCTGCGGGCGGTGGCCCGGCACTATGAATTCGACCTGGACACACCGTGGGAAGACCTGCCGAAGAAAATCCGCCAGATCATCCTGCATGGGTCGGGGGACGAGGAAATCCCGCTGGGTTTCTGGCGCGGCGGGGCCTGGCGCAAGTATCGCAAGCCATACGAGGGCGTCATTCCCAACCTGAACCGCCGCTACACGGAGACAGACAGCGACTACATCAAGCACAAATTGACGGGCTTCATGAGCCGCCTGCCGTGCACCGCTTGCGGCGGCAAGCGGTTGAAGCCGGAAAGCCTGGCCTGCCGCGTGGCGGGCCAGGGCATCATGCAGATCATGGCGCGGTCGGCGCGGGAGGCAGCGGAGTTCTTCGCCCGCCTGCCGCTGACGGACCAGGAACAGACCATCGCCGCGGAGATCCTCAAGGAAATCCGGCAGCGGCTGCGGTTTCTGTGCGATGTGGGGCTGGGGTATCTCAATCTGGACCGCGAAAGCGGGACGCTGTCGGGCGGGGAAGCGCAGCGGATCCGGCTGGCTACGCAGGTGGGCGCCGGGCTGGTGGGCGTACTCTACGTGCTGGACGAACCGAGCATTGGTCTGCACCAGCGCGACAACGCCAAGTTGCTGAAGACCTTGAAGGGCCTTCGCGACCTTGGCAACACCGTGGTCGTGGTCGAGCACGACGAACAGACGATCCGCGAGGCGGACTACGTCATCGACCTGGGTCCCGCTGCCGGAGTGCACGGCGGCCGGGTGGTGTTTGCCGGGCCGGTGCCGGAGCTTCTGAAGTCCGCCGACTCCCTGACCGCGCAGTTTCTCCGGGGCGAACGAAGCATCGAAGTGCCCCACGCGCGCAAGGAGCCGGGCGAACCCTGGCTGGAGGTGATCGGGGCGGCCGAGAACAATTTGAAGGACATCGATGTTCGCTTTCCCCTCGGACGCATTTCCTGCGTGACGGGCGTTTCCGGCAGCGGCAAGAGCACCCTGGTCGATGACATCCTGCACCGGGCCTTGTTCCGGAAATTCTTCGGTTCCAAGGAAAAACCGGGCCGCCACCGCAAGTTGCTCGGAACACAGCACCTGGACAAGGTCATCGTGATCGACCAGGCCCCGATCGGACGGACGCCCCGTTCGAATCCGGCGACCTACACGGGCGCGTTCAATGGCATCCGCGATTTGTTCGCCCAACTGCCCGGGGCCAAGGTGCGCGGCTACAAGCCGGGACGCTTCAGCTTCAATGTCAAAGGCGGCCGGTGCGAGAAATGCAAGGGCGACGGCATCCTCAAGATCGAGATGAATTTCCTGCCGGATGTCTATGTGACCTGCGAGCAGTGCCGCGGCCGGCGCTACAACCAGGAGACCCTCGAAGTCAAATGGCACGGCAAGAGCATTGCCGACGTGCTGGACATGACGATCGACGAGGCGCTGGCGTTTTTCACCCCGATGCCCCAGATCGCCCGCAAGTTCCGCACGATGAGCGAGGTTGGCCTGGGCTATCTGAAGGTGGGCCAACCGGCCACGACCCTCTCGGGCGGCGAGGCCCAGCGCATGAAGCTCAGTGCCGAGCTGGCCCGGCGGGATACCGGCCGGACGCTGTATCTGCTCGACGAGCCGACCACCGGCCTGCATTTCGCGGATGTGGACCGCCTGCTGCAGGTCCTGCTGCGCCTGCGCGACGCCGGCAACACCCTCATTGTGATTGAACACAACCTCGACGTGATCAAAACCGCCGACTATATTGTGGACTTGGGCCCGGAAGGCGGCGACGACGGCGGCCGGGTGGTGGTGTGCGGCACCCCGGAGGAGGTCGCGAACCACCCCGCTTCCTATACCGGCGCATACCTGCGGCCGGTTTTGGCCGGCGCAGCGTCCGCCGAGCATGTGATCCGCCCCAGAAAACCAGCCCGAAAGACGAAACAACGGTCATGAATGCTGTACATGCCTGCCCGCCCATCCCAGGCGATCGCGCCCCGGCCCTGCGCAGCCGGCGCCGGCGCTTGCTGGCGTGGCTCGCGGCGGGTCTGCTGGCGGCGGGTCCGGGCCTGGCCCAGGAAACCCAGCAAGAGGAACGGTTGCCGACCGGAAAGCTGACGACGGAGCAGGCGGGCCGGCTGCTGACAACCGGGCGGGCGGCGTATGAGGATGGCTTGTATCGCCTGGCCCGCCAGCGCTTGCAGGATCTGATCGCGGGAGCACCCGACCGCCGCCGGCAGGCGGAAGGAGCCTTGTGGCTGGCCCGCGTGCTGTTGGCCGAAAATAATCCGCAGGAGGCACTGGCGTTGCTGGATTCCTATGGGGGGCAGGTGCGGGCTGCGGTGCTGGCGGCGGACGTTGCGCTGGCCCGGGCCCAAGCGCAGTTTGCTTTGCGTCAGATTCCGGAAACGGCGGCGGAACTGGCGGTGTTCAAGGAGAAATTTGCCGATGAATCTGCCGCGCCTTCCGCCTTGTTCCTGCTGGCGCAGGTTCAGGCGGCGCAAGGCGAGTGGGACGCAGCTCGGGAGACTTGCGCCCTTATTGAAAGCCGGCATGCCGGGAATCCGGCAGGCGCGGATGCCTGGCTGGAGGTGGCCTCGGCTTTGGCGGCGACCGGCCGTCTCGACGAAGCGCAAGCCGCGCTGGCGCACGTGGAACAGACCTGGACGGGCCAGGTTTGGAGTGAACGCGCCATCCTGCAGGGCATCGAACTGCAGATGTCGCAGGGCCGGCCGGATGTGGCATTGGAACGCCTGGAGGCCCTGGTGACCAATACGAATCTGCTGCCGGAAACCCGCGCCACGGGCTACCGGATGACCGCCGCGGCCTTGGCGGCCGGCACCAATTACACGGCGGCCTTGGACATGATCGAGCGTGGGATTGCCGCGGCCACTCATCCGGCCCAGAAACTGGAGGGCGAACGACTCCAGGCGGACCTGTTGCTGCGGTCCGGCCGCGTGAATGAGGGCGCCACCTTGATGCGATCGGTCGCTGCGCGCATGCCGGATCGTTCCCAAGCCGCCCGGATCCAGCAGCAGTTGGCTAGCCGCCTCGGGTATCTGGACAAGTGGAACGAAGCGGCCGCGGAATACCAGGCCTGGCTGGATGCCTTTGATGGCGCGGAAGGAACGGCGGACATCCTGGCGGCACTTGCCTGGTCCCTGTGGTCGGCCGGCCGGCCCGGCGAGGCCGCGCCGGTCTTTGAACGCGCCGCGGCCGCGGAGCCGGAACCTGCCCGCCGCCTGCCGCTCTTGCAGAAAACGGCGGATTCGCATTTCGCCAGCGGTCAGTTTACGAAGGCCAAAACCGCCTATGCCGCGGTGTTGTCCGCCGCTCCGGCCGGCGGGGAAATGGCTGCGCGCGCCCAGATCCAACTGGCGGAATCCGAACTGGCCATGGGGGAGACCGAAGCCGGCGAGATCCGCCTGCTCGATCTCAGTCGCGCCAAGACCGAAACCGAATTTTCGCGCACAGCCACGATGCGGCTGGGAGCCCTCTACGAAGAGCGGGGGGCTCTCGAGACCGCCATGGAACAGTACGGACGGCTCATCGAATCCTGCCTGGAACCCCAGACCTGTGCACAGGCCCTGCTGGCGCGTGGCCTGATTCGCTACCGCATGGGATCGTTTCAAGCCGCCCTCGATGATTTCTTGCGCATTCGGGACCGTTTTCCCCAGACCCGGCCCGCCGCCCAAGCCATGTTCATGCGGGGCTGGTGCCTGTATCTGCTGGGCAAGGATGCTGAAGCCCTGGAGGTGTGTACACAGTTCCTGGCCGATTACCCCGGTTCGGAATTCGCCCCGGACGTGCAATTTTGGCTGGGGGAATACGCCTTCAACCACGGCGACTACGCAACGGCCGAGGAGCGCTTCTGCCGCGTCGCGGCCGACCATCCCGACAGCCCCCGCGCTCCCGACGCCCTCTATTGGGCGGGGCGCACCGCGACCGCCCGCCGGGCTTATTTGGCCGCCAACGAACATTACAACGCGCTCATGACCCGCTATCCCGACCAGCCCCGCCTGGCCGAGACCTTGCTGGCCCAGGGCGACGTACTGAGTGAACTGGGCCAGTTCGGCGCGGCCATCCTGGCCTTCAATGAAGTCATCGTCAATTTTCCCCAGCAGCCGCAGGCCATGGTGGCCTGGGGCCGCAAGGGCGACTGTCAGTATACTCTCGGACAGGAAAATCCCGCACGCTACGAAGAGGCGCTGCTGTCTTATCGCACGCTTCTGGATTTTGCGGGCGCGCCGGTCGATTTGCGTTTGCAGGCCGGCTTCAAGATCGGCCGCTGCCTGGAGCAGATGGGGCGCACAGCCGCCGCCCTCGACCGCTACATGGAGGTGGTCTATGCCTACTTGCAGGAGACGGATTCGCCCCCCGAAGGAACCGTGTGGTTTACCCGCGCAGCGTTCGGCGCCGCCGCCCTCCAGGAGCGAGCCGGAAAATGGAAGGAAGCCTTCGGCATCTATCGCCGGGTGGCCGATTCCAGCCTCCCCGCGGCCGCCGAAGCCCGCGATCGCATGACGCGCATCCGCCAGGAGCACTGGCACCTGTTCTAGCCGCCTCGCAGCGGGCGGCAGTATTCAGAATCCAGTATTCAGAATTCAGTATGCGGGTCCGGATCATCGGGTCTGGGATTTCATTCTGTCTCCTGAATCCTGGCTCCTGAATTCTCTTTTTGTGATTGAGCCGCGGTGGGGGCACGGCATAGACTGACCTTTCAGTTCCCTTGGGAGCTCTGCAGACGGAGAAACCTATGTTCAACCTGATCGGAAATGGCGGGCCGGTGATCTGGCTGCTGGCGGCCTGCGGCCTGTTTGCGGCGCTGGTTTTCTTCGAACGCCTCTTCAACCTGCACCGTGCCCAGATCGCGGCGGATGACTTTCTCAAGGGGGTCTACAATATTCTCAACCGCGACAACACGGTGGAGGCGGCAACCATTTGCGAAGAGGCCCCGGGCCCGGTGGCGCGGCTGGCGCTGGCGGCGGTTCTGCATCATGACGACACCCTCGAAAACATCGGGCGGGCGATTGAAGAAGCCGGGCTGGAGGAGATTCCCCGGATGGAGCGGGGGCTGGGGTGGCTGGCGACGTTGGCGCGCATCACCCCGCTGATTGGCCTGCTGGGCACGGTGCTCGGGATGATGGAGATGCTGCTGGCCGCCAATCGCAATGCACCGCTGGTGCAGTCGGCCAATCTGACCGGGGGGCTCTGGACTGCGCTGGCGGCCACGGCCCTCAGTCTGGTCATTGCCATCCTGGCCTACGCCGGCTACAACCTGCTGGTTTCCCGCGTGGAATCCATCCTGCTGGATATGGAGCGCTCCGCTTCGGCGCTGCTGAACTTCATGCGGCAGTGGCGCCAGAACCGGGAGGCGCCGCCGGCATGAGGATTCCCGACCAGTCTCTTCAATTGCAGTTTCGCACCGTGCGGCGGCGCTTCAAGGGGCGCTATCGCCGGGCGGTCGGACCCATCGAGGTGACGGCGCTGCTGAACGTGATTGTGCTGGCGGGGATGTTTCATTTCGCCGCGGCGCGCTTCGTGTTGCAGCCCGGCGTCCGGGTCCGCCTGCCGGAGGCACCGTTCACCGACGGCATTCCCTATGGGACCCGCGTCCTGACCCTGTCGCAGGAGGGCCTCATGTTCTTCAACGATCAGCGCATGGCGTGGGACCGTCTGGAAGCCGCCCTCGCGCACACCACCGGCGACGACCCGCTACTGATCGAGGCGGACGCGGGAACGCCCTACGGGACCTTGCTGGAAGTGTATACCTTGGCGTTGAAATCCGGCATCCGGGAAGTCGTGCTGGCCACCCGGCCGCCTCCATTGGCCCCGTAGGAGGGGTCGCTCCGTGTACGTCAACCGTGCAGTCGCAGATTCCGCCACCCGGTGGGACCGGTTCTGCCGCCGTGGTCGCCACCTGGCCGTTGGATTTGCCGCCCTTTGGTTCGGCAGTCTGGTCCTGCTTTTCGGTCTGGCGCCCGCGCCGGCCCCGCTGCCGCACGCACCTCCCATGCCGGTGTCGTGGTGGCCGGCGGCAGAAGCCCCGGCCTTGGACATTCGGGCATTGTGGTCACCGGCGCTCTTTGCACTCCCGTCTCCGGCGGGTTTTACTCATGCCTTGCGCCAGGAACGCGTCCGATTGGCGCCCCCCATTCAGGCTTTGCGGCCAGAGCCGGCGTATTTGCCGCGCGCTTCAGTGTCCGTAGAGAACAGCCAAACGGCCATGTCACGATTCACCCTCCCGTCCGCCACCGGGGTCGGGCGCCTGGCGCCGGATTCCGGTGTGCTGCCTCCCCGCCACCCGGAATCAGAAACTGACCGCATGTTGTTTTCTGCCGGTTGGGAATCGCGTCTGTTCGCCGGGATTGACCTGGAGTATGGCTCCTGGACCAATGTGGCGTGGTCCGCCCGGGTGGAAATGCGCTTTGACCCGCAGGGCGTGCCCGTGTCCATGCTGCTGGAACAGGCCAGCGGCTTGCCGGAGGTGGATGGCCGTTTGGCCCGCTCGGTTCGCGGCTGGCGCCTGCTGGATCCCAATGCGCCCCGGATGGGCATGGTGTCGTGGATCATCCCAGCGGGTCCCATCGCGCCCGCAACGTCGGCCCTGTCCGGCTCTGGGCAGGTGACGCCATGATTACCCTGACGCTGCCCGATTGGTTCGTGGTCTTCCTGATCGCGAATCTTGCCATGGTGTTTGGCCTGACTCTGTACTATTCTGTCCGGCGCTACCGGTGGATGCCCCGGCATCGCGCCCCGCCCTTCATCTTCCGGTGCTCGGTCTGCGGACATGTCTATCTGGACCGCCGCAACGTCCCCATGGCCGAATGCAGCAACTGCGGCAACATGAACGAAAACGTGAAGAGTTTTTGAGCAGCCGGGGAGCAGATGGAATGATGGAAGAGTGGAATCTTGGCCGGGCGGTGGTTCTTTCCATCTATTTCATCGTTCCCATATTCCCCAACATGATCCATCCTAACCCCTGAACCCCGAACCCTGAATCCTTCCATGAGCTTAAATATCCCTATCCTGAAGTATTCGACACACAAAACGGTGCCCGAAGTGGACCGGTTTTTAGCCCGGCCGGCCATTGATCCGACGGCGGAGGAGACGGCCCGGCGGGTGCTGGAAGATATTCGCGCACACGGCGACAAGGCGGTCCAGAAATACACCCGGGAGTTCGACGGGGTCAACCTGGCACCGGTCCGGTTCGCTGTGCCGCGGGAAGAGCGTCTGGCCGCTTCCGAACACGTGGACCTGATGTTCAAGCGATGCGCTTCGGAAATCTTTGCGCGCGTCGCGCGTTTCGGCAAGGCGGGCATGCGCAAGGATTGGAACATCGCCACGCCCAAAGGCGGGGTGCTGGGCGAGAAGTTCATGCCGTTGGAACGCGTGGGGGCCTACATTCCCGGCGGCGCCGCCCCGCTGGCTTCGACCGCCTTGATGAGCGTTTCGCTGGCCAAAATCGCCGGCGTGCCCGAAATCGTGGCCTGTACCCCCAGCGATAAGAAGGGCAGGGTGAATCCGTTTCTGCTGCACGCGCTGGAAGTGGCGGGCGCCACCGAAATCTTTCGGATCGGCGGTATTCAGGCGGTGGGCGCCATGGCCTTCGGTACGGCCACCATTCGCAAGGTACAGAAAATCGTCGGTCCAGGGGGGCCTTATGTCACCGCGGCCAAGAAACTTGTCTATGGCGAGGTGGATCTCGACATGGTGGCGGGGCCCAGCGAAATTGCTGTTCTGGCGGACGAGACAGCGGTTCCGGCCCATGTTGCCGCCGATCTGCTATCGCAGCTGGAACACGGCACCGGCCATGAAAAAGCCCTGCTGGTTACGCCCTTCATGGGCATGGCCAACATGGTGCGCACCGAACTCGAACAGCAGGTTGCCGCGTTGTCCCGCCGGGAGGCGGTAGAGCGCGCAATCGCGGCCGGCGCTCTATTCGTGGTGACCGAGACCCTCGACAGCGGCATGGATTTGATCAACAGGTTTGCGCCGGAGCATTTCGAAATCATGACCAAAGAACCCCGGCGCTGGCTGCAAAAGGTGAAAAACGCCGGAGCCGTGTTTGTCGGGGCGTGGACTCCGGAAAGCGCCGGCGATTTCGTGGCCGGGCCCAGTCACGTGCTGCCTACCGGCGGCACCGCCGCGTTCTTCTCGGGGTTGACGGTTGATTCCTTCCGCAAGCGTACCAGCGTGGTCGCCTTTACCCGCGCGGACCTGATCGATACCCTCCCGTTGATCGAAACCATGGGTCGCGTCGAAGGTCTCGATGCCCATGCCCGCGCCGCTTCCATTCGTTTCCCGGCGCCTGGCAATCCCTGATCCGTACGCGGGCAGCCGGCCTGCGGGGCAGGCCGCGGCCTTGGGTCGGAGGAAGAATACGGCCGGCGGTATCCGGCATTCCGTTCGCGGGTATGTTGAATTAAAAACTTCCATGCGCCAGCATGGTCCGTTGAGATCGGACACTGTCCAAAGTGCCCCGCGTCCAGCAGAGCGGCGACAACAAGTCCAATGCGGTGGGGAAGTTCAGGGAGCCCTGTCATGTGGGGGCATGGCCGTATTCAGGATCTCCTCCCGCCATGCTCAAAGGATGGATGATTCGATCATCATTCCCACTGACCGAGGAATTTCAGGCCAATCCGCTGATTTCAATGTTTATAAATAATGAAATAATTGCAATATTTATAAACAATGAAAATATGATAACCGGTGCAGGAAGACATGAATTCCATGGCCAAAGAACGGGGCGGGGGACGGGGGAAGGGGACGGTGGATTTTATCTGGATTTCAGTGACGGAGGGTGCAATATTCAAAACCCAAAGGTTAATGTGCTGTTCGTAACGATCAAGAGGCCCCGGCCATGTCTGTCCAAGTCAAGTGCGCTTTCTGCAACCGGCTGTTTGATTTTGACGAAAGTGGCGGTACCCTGCTGGCCGCCTGCCCAAATTGCGGCCGGCAAAACACGGTGGCCCGGCCGAGCGGCACCGTCCCTCACCTCCATGTCCGTCGGGATGCTCCGACGCTGGCGGGCGGAAAGCCATGCCCGCGCTGCCAGGCCATGCTGGCGCCGGATGCCGTTGCATGCCATCATTGCGGTTTTGTCTTCGCCGGACGCCACTGGGCCCGCGGACTGCCGTTGCTTCGCGCGGCGTGGTTGTTGATCGGGCTGGCCGGCTTGCTTGTTGTCGGGACAATCGCCTTCAACCGGTGGAGACTGCCGGCCAAGACTGCCGCAGTGCCGCCCGCGCCTCCGGCCCAGACGGCGCCAGCCGAAACTCCGGCTGTCCCCGCCGCGATTCCCTCTGCGGATGACCACCCTGTGCCCCCGGTCGTTGAAACGCCGTCACCTCCCCCCGATGACGATCATGCCCGTCTGGAAGCGCAGAAAGCCCGGGCAGAAAAGGCGTTTCGATCCCGGCTGGACGAAACGATGCCCCTCTACCAGAACCAGGACCAAGTGGAATTGCGCCTGAAAACCGGGCGTATCATCCATGGCACGCTGGTGCTGGCAGGCCGGGGCACCAATCGCGTGGCGATTCTGGAAACCGACGAAGGCAAGTCCATTATCGGATATGCGGACATGGATCGGGATTCGCGCCTCCGCCTGGATATCAAGTATCGCGAGCAATATACCCGGCGCATGTTACGGCTGCCACCAGAGGACCCGTCAATGGACAGTCCGGACCATTCATTGGAATGAGGATTGCATTGATGAATCAAGATTGCGGCGGTTGTGCCAACCACAGCCTTGCCTCAGGGGGGCGCAGGTTGGCGGTCATCCCGACCAAGGTCGCGGGGCTCGCGCAAACAATGGTCGAAATCCATCCAGGCCAAACCCAGGAGAACGGAGACCTTTCATGAAATTCATTGCTCATGTGCTGATCCTTTTGTTGGCCGCCTACGGAGCATTTCAGCTATATGAAGACTACGCCCCGCCGGAATGGCCGCATTGGAAAACCGAGGAGGTCCAGGCGCCGCCGCCCCCCCCGCCGCCCCCGCCGGAGCAGACGATCATCTGCAAGACCTGCGAGGGACGCGGGCGCCTGGTGGATATCTCCGGGGGCACCCATATCGGTTACGAATGTCCGATCTGCAAAGGTCTGGGAAAGATGGCCCTTCCCGCCGCCGCCACGCGCTGCGACTATTGCGATGGCTGGCGATTGGTTCCTCGTCCCAAACACGACAACGACAACGAAGACGGACGGGTCTTGGCGGACAAGTGCCCCATCTGCAGCTCCTCGCGGAAACGATAGCAGACTGTTGCGCCCCTCGTTGGGCAGAGGCAATTGAAGTCGGCCATTCCTGATTTTTTGTCAGGAAGCCAAAACGGGGCCGCCGCCCGTTGGCTCCGCACTCAAAAAAGTCATGGCGTGGTCATCATGTCCGGCCTCGTCGGGACCGGTTGCCAACAGTTCGGAACCTGCCCGAACGGCTCCCTTGCCGCGTTTTCTTGCGTCGTCTACGTCACATGCGTTACAAGATGTCAAAACCCATGAGCACGTATATTCGTCAATCAGTGCAAGATCTCCAAGCCTACACGCCCGGCGAGCAGCCGCAGGTGGAGGGCTTGATCAAGCTCAACACCAACGAGAATCCGTATCCGCCCAGCCCGGCGGTGGCCCGCGCATTGCGGGAATTTGCCGCGGATTCTCTGCGGCTCTACCCCGACCCGGTGTGCAGGACCTTGCGGGAACGCATCGCGGCGGTGGAGGGATGTGCTGTCGAACAGGTTTTTGTGGGCAATGGTTCCGACGAAGTGTTGCGGCTGGCCACTCGGGCCTTTACTCAGCCGGGTGGGGCGGTGGCGGCCGTTGATCCGACCTATTCGCTCTATCCGGTGCTGGCGGCGGCCGAGGAGGTCGGCTATCGCACAGTTCCCCTCCCGGAAGGCTTCGGCTGGATTGAGCCTCCGGCGGCCCTCGACGCCAGCCTGTTCTTCCTGGCCAACCCGAATGCCCCGACGGGCGTGTTTTATCCGGTTGAAACCATCCGCGCCTTTTGCCGGCAGTTCAAGGGTGTGGTGCTGGTGGATGAGGCCTATGTGGCCTTCTCCGGTGGCCGCGATTGCCTGGCGCTTGCCAAGGATTTGCCCAATGTCCTGGTATGTCGCACCTTGTCCAAGTCGTTTTCACTGGCGGGATTGCGCCTAGGATACGCCATCGGGTCCGCCGAGCTGATCGGGGCGATGTACAAGCTCAAAGACTCGTACAACGTGGACCGATTGGCCCAGGCCCTCGCACTGGCGGCGCTGGGGGATGTGCCGTGGATGCAGGACAACGCCCGGCGGATCGTGGCAACGCGCGAGCGGGTGGCGGCCGAACTGGCCAAGCGCGGATTCCGGGTGATTCCGTCGGGGGCCAACTTCCTGTTCGTGGAACCCCCGGCAGGGAAGGCTGCTGCCGATTTGTTTGCCGATTTACGGATAAAGAACATCCTGGTGCGCTATTTTCCCGGGGAACGCACGGGCAGATATCTACGCGTGTCCATCGGGACCGACGCGCAAATGGATGCGTTCCTGGCCGCTCTGTAGACCCGGGCGGGGGCCGGGCAGGGGGCGAACTACGAATTGCGCGCATGGCACGAATGGGGTGGGACGGAAGGGCGCGTGAGCCCAACGCGCCGGGCTCGGAACCGCAGCCGGATTTCTCTTTGTGGTCTCGGTGCCTCTGTGAGCAACCGCCTGTCGGTTTCCCCTCCGGGTTCTTCTCTGCGCGCTCTGCGGCAGACAGATTCCACGCTCCGTCCTGCCCGTTTCCAGGAACGAGTTGTGCAAGAGCCTCAAGATTAACAGGATTGTCAGGATGCGGAGCGGGGTCGTCTCCCGCTGGCCGTTGTATTGTCGCGGGCGGATGTTACGTAGCACGCGGCTCTGTCGCGTGCCGGGTTCCAGGGCCTGCGCGGGACGGAGCCCCGTGCTATGTTTGGAGTGCGGCGGGAAGCGAGGCTTTGCGAGCGCCACGCCGCTTTGGCTTTTTAGCAGCCGAGGCGGCAGCTAAAGCGGGGCCGTGGCCAATGCCCCTTGTCCTCGCACTCCAAACCGATCCGACCGGATTTGGAGTTGTGATTTTGCCCCAAACGGCGGTTGCCTGATCCGACCCGCATGGAACCCCGGCATGGAGTCCGGCGAGCGTTATCGTTGAGGTTATCGTTGAGGGGACGTTTTTGTTTGCAAACGACACCGTTTTGCAGTCTACTATCCCCGAAAGGTCTTGAAGCCCTTGTCGTTAATGAGGAAGAACGCATGATGAATCAAGCGGGTGCGGGTTTGGTGCGGGCGGGTACGCTTTTATTTGTTATCAGCGTCATCGGGCGGGGGGGGGCGCCGGCGGTCGCGCAGGGGATCCCCCTGGCCCTCCAATTGCCGGAAGCCGTTGCCGCCGTCGAGACTGAAACTCCGGAGGCCCCGGTGGCGGATGCCGAGCCGGCCGCTGCGCCGCGCTTGCCTCCGGACCAGCGGCTGGAAACCTTGAAATCCGCCGATCTGGCCACGCTGAAGGCCGCGCAGGAAGAATGCCTGCAGGCCGCGCAGGAGTATTCCATGCGGGCGCCGGAACTGCACCGGCAGATGCGGGCGGCATACGAGAACCTCCGGCAGAACGATCCGGAAATCCAGGCCCTGCAACAGCAGATTGCCGACCTCCAGGCGCTGGTGGTGCAGGCCTTGGAGAATCATCCGGCGGTTCTGGAGCTGCAGCAGGCCATTGACCAGGCCCAGCAGGACATGCTGGCGGAACTGCGGCTGCGCACGACGCTCGGCGGGCTCATCGTCCAGCAGGGCGGTGTCGATGAGGACTCCGAACCTCCGGCGGAATCAGCCCCGGCGGAACAGTAATTTGGAACAGGGAACAGGTTGGTTCAGCAAAAAGAGGTTGCCATGCGAACAGCACACACCATCAAGCATAATCCCGTGAAAACCATTTTGTGGGGAGGAGCACTCCTTCTGCTATGCAGCGGGGGACTTCAGCAGGCGCAAGCGGTGGTGACCGGCTTGTTCCCGAGCTACGTGGATTTTGCCGCCGCCAATGACTGGGTCAAGGTCGAAATCGACCAAGTGACCCAGAAAACCAATCTCGTCTGGGAAAGCGGCTACCAGCCCACCGATGACAAGGACAGCGACGGACTGACCAATATCCAGGAATTCAATGGCTGGAAAGTCAAGATCAACGGCAAGGAGGGCTGGTTCACGTACAATCAAAACGTGGTCACCGATGAAGCCGATCCGGCATTCTTCGGCTACGGCCCCGATCCCGAGTTGTTCGATACGGATTGCGACGGCATCTCCGACCTGTACGAATCCACAAAGATGATTACCTATGCCGGGACCAACCCCTGGGCGGAAGACACCGACGGCGACGGGCTGAAGGACCCGGTTGAAATCTATGCCGGGCTGGATCCCAAGGATAACGGGTTCATCTATAATACGGATGTCTTCACCTACACCACGGATTACGCCAATCGCAAGGGAGTCATTGAAGGCGACAAGATGCAAGACCCATTTCTCCCTGATCTGGGCGACGTCAAGACCCTCCAGCACCCCGGGATGGACATTGACGGTGACGGCATGACGGCCCTGCAGGAATTGAAGAAAGCCAACAAAGACATCAACTTCGCCGAAGGATGCCCGCCCCTGGGAGAGACCCGCGATCATTTCCCGACGGAGAAATTGAATGACAAGCCATGGACCAGCCCCTTCGATTGCGATACCGATAACGACTGGTTGCTGGACTCCTTCGAAAAGTTTTTCGCAAAGAATGGATTCAAGCCGGTGGAAGCCGAGCCCGTTGGTGATCTCTTCCACTATAATTCCGATCCGGATAAGGACGGGCTGACGAATTTCCGGGAGCAATGCCTCCATCCCTTGCTCACATACGGGTGGGGGAATCCGCTGGCGATATGGCCTTTCATGTCGTCCAAGTGCGTCTTGGAGCAGAAGGAAGTCACGAGTGCCGGATTGCGCTTCCGGCAGCCCAGCCGCGGGGGGTGCCTGCATGGCACGCCCGGATATCTCCAGCAGGCGAAATACAGCCAGTGGGGCGATTCCGTCCGCTATTTCACGGTGGACTACACCAAAGCCGACTGGACCGGCAGTGTCAAGGTGGCGTCATCGCCCGGCAGTCCCGACTTGCAGAGCCTTCCGGGCCGGATTGCTTGGCCGTCGGCCGCCAGCTATTGGACGGAGCCCCGGCCGAACCTCGTGGTGCGGTACGACGGATGGGATACCGATAAGGACGGGCTGATCGATGGTTGGGAAGTCGAGCATGGCCTCAACCCCAAGACCGGCATGGCCGCGTTCGATCTGGCCGAGGATGAAGATGAAGATGACAGCGGAACGCTGCTGGGCATTGTCGACCTGCCCGTAGAGATTAATCCCAGCGGCGCCTTGGGCGATCCGGACGGGGACGGGCTCCTGAATATCCAGGAATACTTTGGCCAGGACGGATATCGCATCGACTTTATCACGGGAACCGGGGATGAAACCATTCCCTGGACCGCCCGGGCCATGAACTATCCAAACCAATCCTCGTTCGAGACCTATGTGCTGGCCAACTGGATCCTGCTGCGCCACGACTGGCAGGCGCCCATGTACTACGAAATCATGGCGCCGGGCTTGGCGGCGTCCTATTCCATGCGGGATTATCCGGGATTCTTCCATCCGGCCGCCTACGAAACCACCGTCACAAACTGGATGCAAGGCTTGATGGTGGTCACCAACCCGGGCCCGCCCGAGGAAGTCGTGACCAATGTGGTGTTTGTGCCTTACCCCGAACCCAAACTGGTGCCGACGGTCGGCGTGCCTTCGTTCCCGTATTACGCGAATGACATGGCCAGCCTGGCTCCCTTCTACGGCGATGGATTCACCAACAGCATGGGGACCGGCGGCTTCCAGCCTTTTACCACCTCATTCAGCGGATTGTACTACTTGGAAGCGGCCGGGGCGGAAGACGGCCGTTATACGCCGGGCATTGACGCTCTGTGGTATGCGCGAAATGAAGCCAACGTATACACCCCGCTGGCGTTGAGCACGCTGCTGATTCCCACCAATGACGTGATCCTCTCGGATCCCGACAGCATCCTGACGGATGCGGAAACGGCTGGAACCGATCTCGTGACCGGCGGCAAGCCCGTCACGGACAACCTGCCGCTGATGGTGCCGATGCCGGGCACGGATACGGATGCCGACGGCCTGCCGGACTCGACGGAAATCCAGATGGACGTGGCGCGCGGCAAGCAGCCGACCAGCCCTGTGCAGTCGCTCAATCCGCTGGTGGCCCGTTCGGCCAAGATTCTGACGGATGAAGGTTCGAAAACGCTTTTGGTGGACGACCCCCGCTATTTCTCCCGGGACTTCACGGTCGAAGCATGGGTGTATTTGGAGGGGGATGCCCCCGCCAGCGGATCGTTTACCAAAGGCTATCTGATGATCGGCGGCAATGAGCGCCGGGCCTATGATCTGGGCGTGACCAATGTGGTCATCGGCGGCCAGACCGTGGAGACGGTTCCCTATGCCGGTCTGCATTCGCTGGGCGGGAAGTGGTACCAGGCCAGCGCCACGCGTCCCCTGCCGCGGAACCGCTGGGTCCATCTGGCGGCGACCTTCGATCACAGGAAGAATGCGCTTTCGCTGTATGTGGACGGCACGCTCGTGCAATCCCGCCAGGTGGTGGAGGAAACCACCGGCGGCTATCTGGTTTCAACATTCGGCAACGGCGGGCAGCTGGAGTTTGCAAAAGGAAGCGGTTTTGCCAATCGCCTCTGGATTGACGAACTGCGCATCTGGGGCATTGAGCGATCCCAGGCGGAAGTGGCGGCAAACCGCAGCATTCTCCTCGAGGGTCGCCAAATGGTCACTTTGGACGGGCAGCAACTGAACGGCGCCCTTCTGGCCTACTACAACTTTGACGACGGCGGCAACGTGGCCGTGGACAGCCGGCACCGCGCGATGTCCAGCTTGCTGGGCTACGATTTCCCGGGGGCGGAAAACGTGCCCAACCGCCTGTTCCATGATCATCTGTATCCGGACCGGGCCTATGCACTGCCTTCGCTGGCCCTCGGCGGCGGCTTCGTGTTTGATGCGGGCCGCACAGCGCCGGTCAATGGTGCCTTGGACAACCAGCGCGGCGAGCTGGATTCCGACGGTGATGGCCTGCCGGATAGCTGGGAAATCGTCCACGAGTTGAACCCCTTTGCCTGGCTGACCCAGGAACACTCCATGCTGGAATACGACCCGGGCTGGGCGAAGATGGGGGTGCCGGAAATTTTGATCAAGCGCAGTGGATTCACCTTCAACTCGTCGGCCGACGGCGGGCAGACCTGGGCCAGCGCAACCTGTCCCGGCATCATCACGGTCGTCAACGGCGTGATCACCACGTCGGTATGCCCGAATACGGTGCTGATTGGCGATTATTCGGTCGAGACCAACACGACGGTTGAGGGGGAAACCACCAACACAGTGTTGAATACCGTCACCAACTGGGAGATCCGGTCCGGCCAGGTGAGCGGTTTCATCGATGATGGGGAAACGTGGTGGGTGTCCAAGGGTGGGGTGGCGGTGGCCCAAGTGGGAGTCACGGGCCGAATGCTTTCCGATGCGGACAGCGATCCGGACGGCGATGGCCTGACCACCCTGCAGGAATACTGGGCACGGACTAATCCACGCAAACCGGACACGGATGAAAACGGGATTCCGGACGGCGACGAGGATTTCGACGGCGACGGACTCTCCAACCGCCAGGAGGCGCGCAATGCCACGCGTCCGGATCTGGCGGATACCGACGACGACGGCATGTCCGATAACGACGAGGTCTTCCAGGGCTTCGTTGCGTCGGATTCCACCTCGCCCAAACAGTACCTGACCGCCTATTTCACGGGCCGTCCAGGCAGTTGGCTAGAGGTGCTCGACCGCGAGGCCTTTGTCCGAAATTCGTGGACGCTGGAAGCGGCAGTGCTGCCCGCCCGCGTGGACTTTCTGGCCGACGGGCAGGGGGCGCCGATCTTCCGCCGGGCGGTGGAAGAAGTCACCAACGGCATGCTGATTGCCAATTACGAACTCCGCGTGATCCGGAGCGGGAACAATCTCTATCCCCAGGCACGCTTTGTGTACAAGACGGCCAGTGGCCGCATTGGGGTTCCGATCGCCGTGACCGGCAGCGTTCCGCTGGCGGTTTCCGCCACCTACGATGCGGCGTTGGTGACGCATCTGGCGGCCACCTATGACGGTTCCGGCAAGCGCTTGACTCTGTTTGTCAATGGCCAAGCGGTTGCGTCCCGCCAGGATCTCAACATTAGCGCTCCGGCCATGGGCGAGGGCCCGTCCAGCATCATCCGCATCGGCGAGCGTTTCCATGGCTTCGTGGATGAGCTGCGGCTGTGGTCCGATGTGCGCGATGGCGCCAGCATTTCCGCGACCATGTCTCAGTTGCTGGAAGGGCAGGAGGAGGGCTTGGCTGCCTACTTCAACTTTGACGACGGCGGCTGGCCGACCCTCAGCAGCAACACGTGGGATTCGACCCGGATCACCAATCTGCTGTATTCCGTCCGGTACACGTCCCCGCCGCTGGCCAGCGACATGGTGGATGGCGACACATGGGTGGACGGGACCACGGTCTATGTCAATGATTCCGGCGTGGTGGGGGAACTGACGGGCGTCGGGCCGGTTTTTGACGGCACCGGCATCGTGCCCGGCACAGGCAGCGCGAATCCGGGCGACTTCGGCTGGAACCACGCGGAACGAATCCTCTATCGGTATGACGGCACCGACTGGCTGCGCTGGGGCAAAGGACGCCACTGGCTGGCGGATGCCCGCGCGACCATTGCCGGCCAGGTCAACACCATTGCCGGGATCACGGACCCCGGGAATGCCTGGTATCCTCCGACGCTGGGCGACATGTTTGTCTGTGCCCCGAGCAACATGGTGTACATCTACAATGGGGAGGATGCCACCGGCGCGGTCCAAGTTCTCCCGGCTGATCCGTTGCTGCCCGGCCACCGGTTCTACATGAATTCTACTGAATCCATCGTGGAGTGGGACGGAATGGCTCTGGTGCCGGTGACGAGCGCGGCCGACGCCGCGGCCCTGTACGTTACCATTCAAAGCGAAGGGGTGGCCTTCAAGTACGAGGACCATGTCTGGCGGCGGTGGGGGTTCATCCCCAGCACGGAGGACTATGCCGTGCTCCGCGACTGGGAAAACCAGTGGGCGCATGCGGCCAAGATGTCCGGCGTGGTCGAGTTCTATCAAACAGCAGCCCCGACCGGTGGAGGCAGCGGAACCGGGAGCGATGGCACTCCGTCCGGCGGCAAGGACACGGACGGCGACGGCCTGCCCGATGCGTGGGAAATCCGCTATGGCCTCAATGAAAATGACGGTGGCTTCGGTGATGCCGCTACGTCAACCGTGGACGTGGATGGCGACGGCCGGATGGATTACATCTTTAATCAGACCGATTTCGTCAACGGCGCCTGGGGCGACCCGGATGACGATGGCCTGAACAACCGAGCCGAATTCCTGGCGGGCACCAATCCGTTCGAATTCGACACCGATGGCGATGGAACCGGCGACTACGACAGTCCCGCGACCGGCGCTTCCTACGGGTCGCTCTACATGGATGGCGACAACATGCCCGACGGCTGGGAATCGCTCTTCCCCAACGCGTGCAGCCCGCTGCGGTTCGATGCCAACCTCGATCCGGACGGGGACGGATGGGACAACTATTCGGAATACATGGCCTACTACAAGACCCATAGCGCCAATGTCTACGAGGTGACCACCAACACCGAGGGGGAAGTCTCCTCCAACCTGATCAGCAGCACCGGGTTTTCCGTCCCGTACTGCGATCCCGACGACCCCGTTTCCTATCCCAAGCCGAGCATCACCTTCCAGTTCAAGACGGACTGCCCGGAAGTGGACGGCACCCTGCGCATCTGGGCCTATACCGACCCGGCGATGAACTGCCCGGACGCGATGACGTCGCTCGAACTCGAAGAACCCATCCGTGATGGCAATTCCCTGAACATTACCGACTGGACGAACGGCGGGCACCTGCGCCAGGGCCGGAACTATTTCATGGCCTTCGTGGATGCCAACAACGACGGCCAATGGAACACCGGGGAACTGATGGGCTTCAGCGAGTACATGCCCGAAAACATCCAGTGGGGCGAGGCCAAGATCGAAATTGCCCTGCGCGAAAAAGCGAATGGATTCGCACGCTTTGACTGGGCCACCACGGGCGGCGATACCAATGCCACCACGGGCGGGTCGGGCTACACGGTCACCGTGCTGAGAAACGGCCAGGTAGTGTACGAGACCACCCGGGGCGGATGTGCTGCCAGCCGGAACTACTTGCATGAATATGACTTCCGCAACAACAAGTCCGGCCCTTGGGCGGACATATCGGCCGGGCCGATGTCCGGGACCTATGTGTGCAAGGTGTTCGACCAAAACAACAACGAGATTGCGGTCGTCACCAATTCCGTGAACTATCCGACGAACCTCGTCAATCCGACCATCATCAGCCCCGTCGGCAGTGTCCTCTTTGCGCAGGAACACTTGCAGATGACCTTGGATCCCAATACCGCCCAAATCCGGATTCAAGTTCAGAATGCCAGTGGCACCGAGACGTTGCTGGATACAACAGTGTTTGCCCCTTACATTGACCGGAACGGCCGCGCCGAAATGGATCTGCCCTTCCTGGCAGGTTGGAATCATTTTACCAATGGGGCTTACCGGATCCAAGTGACCGCCATCAATCCGCGCGTGTCAAAGTCCAGTGTCTGGACCAGTTTCACGGTCAATCTGCAGTCTCCGGCGGCCAGCGGCGCCGGCATGATTACCGGACGCGCCTACTATTACGGGTTCTCCCCAAGTCCCAACATCGTGGTGGAAGCCTATGAGGGCAGCGGGTTTGACCAGCGGCCCGTGGCCAGGGTCAAGGCCGATGCCAATTACAATTACCGGCTCATGGGGCTGCGCTTCGGACAGGAAGCCAACTACTACGTCCGGGCGTTCCAGGATCAGGACAACGATGGCGTGTTGGATCCGGGCGAGGCCTGGGGCCTGGTCAAGGGACAGCCCGCTTCGGTGCAAAGATTTGTCTGGGTCGAGGCGGCCATCCGCAGCGTGCCCGGACGGAAAAGCAAGAGCGGTGCCGCCAGCAAGGGCGGCGTCAGCATTGTCCCGGCCACCAGTATCTACGCCGTGGATTACTCAAACAAGAAGATCGAGATCAAGAGCGCCACCACGGTGTCTGGCAACGACCTGGTCATCCATGATGCGGATACAGACAACGACGGCCTGGCCGATATCTGGGAGAAATACTACTCGGGTGGCCTCGCCATGAACCAGTTCACCGACACCGATGGCGATGGTTTGACCGATGGCGACGAGTTCAAGTATGGCACATATCCCAGCGCCATGGGGATTCCCGCCGGCGTCGATCCGAAGGATTCCGACAGCGATGGGCTGTGGGATGGCGCAGAGGTCAACACCCATGGCACCAATCCGCTGAAGGCCGATACGGACGGCGACGGGCTGGACGACGAGGAAGAAGTCACGCTGGGCGCCGACGGGTACATCACCAATCCCCTGGCGGCTGACTCGGACAACGACGGCTTGACCGACAGCCAGGAAATGGCGGCCACCACCAATCCCAATAATCCGGATACCGATGGCGACAGCCTGCCGGACGGATGGGAGGTGAAGTATGGACTGAATCCCCTGAGCGGCGCGGGTGCGGACGGCGCCACCGGCGATCCGGATACAGATGGACTGACCAACGCCCAGGAATTGGCCCGCGGCACCGATCCGCGGAATGACGATACGGACGGGGACGGCTTGCCGGATGGATGGGAAGTAACCATGGGCCTCAATCCGCTGAGCGCGGCCGGCGACAACGGTGCGAATGGCGACCCGGACAACGACGGACTGTCCAACGCCCAGGAACTCGATCTCGGCTCCAAGCCCTTGGTGTCAGACACCGATGGCGACGGCCTGAACGATGGCGCGGAAGTGAACACCCACGGGACGGATCCCCTCAACCCGGATACCGACCACGACACCCTCCCGGATGGCTGGGAGGTGACCTATGGCCTGAATCCGCTCAGCGATGCCGGCAACGACGGCGCCACTGGCGATCCGGACGGCGACGGCTTGCCCAATGATGTGGAACTGGCCCAAGGCACCAATCCGGTCGTTGCCGATACCGATGGCGACGGGTTGGACGATGGACAGGAAGTCCTACTGGGCACAGATCCGCTGAAGAAAGACACCGATAGCGACGGCCTTGAAGATGGGTGGGAAGTGGACCACGGCCTCGATCCACTAGATGATACCGGCGACAACGGCGCCACCGGCGATCCGGACGGCGACTGGCTGTCAAACGCCCAGGAACTGTTCCTGGGCACCCACCCCATGCGGGCGGATTCCGACTATGACGGCTTGGATGACGGGGAGGAATTGGCGCTCCACCAGACTGATCCCCGGCTCTGGGATACCGACGGCGATGGGTTTAACGATGGCGTCGAGGTGGATCAGGGCACCGATCCGAGGGATGAAACGGACCTGCCGTCCAGCGGCGGTCCGGCTGATGGTCAAATCATCCTCGCCACGCCTGTCGATGGCCAGATAGAGGTCACGTTCACCGTGACAAATCTGCCCACCCCGCCGGCCATCCTGGATGTCCTGGAGAACAATGATTTGACGGATGGCGCCGGCTGGGTGCCCTCCGGCGTGCAGCAGGTCATCACCGCAACGGGTACCTACACCATCCTGGTGCCGGATCTGGATGGGGATGGCCGCCTCTTCATCAAGATCGAGTGCAAATAACGCGGGGCATTCCCCGCCGCCGAATGGCGTTGACGGAATGCCGGCAGAAAGTCTATGATCGACAGGATAAAGGCATCTAGCAGGGAGATGAACAGGATGAAACGGTTGGCATGGATGGGCGTTTTGGCCGCGGCGTTGGCCTTGGGTGCGGCGGGTTGCGACTGGGACACCGGCAGCGATGCCGAACACTGGAGCGGGTCCTATGACTGGGTCAACTTCAGCGGCGTTTACCGCGGATCGGTGACGACGACGCTGGATCCTGATTACCAGCCAGCCGCCACGAATTCCAAAGTCGATACCTTCACCATGTTCCGCTTCCAAACCCAACAGAACGGGAAAACAACCCGGGCTCCCATTGCGAAGGGATCTGTGACCATCACTGTTGCAGGGGCTGGGCTGACCGATCCCGATCACGATGGCCAGTTGACCGGACCTTTGGGAACAGGCTCGTTCAACTATGATAATGGTACGTGGGCGATCGACATCCTGCCAGCCTACCGGAATGACGACGAAAATCAATCCATCTACGTTGCCTATGGCTATGTTACCGAGGAAAGCGGCACGGAGTTCGGGGCCGCCCAGACCGAAGCCTACTCCTTTACGGTCCACCAAAACGGAGAAAAACTCTCCATTACCGAAAACACCGGCGCCTCCTATTCCGGGCGGATCACCCAGATGCGTTCGGCGTCGGGCGTGGAAATGCCCCATTCTTACGATCGGAAACTGCCGGAAAATGGGGATGTGATCACTGCTTCTTTTGAAGCCTCGGGCAGCGGGGGCAGGATCGTCGGCACCTTGCAGGGCGTCGTGGAAGTAGGCGTTTTCAATGACCGGCGGATGGACGGCACCAAGATCACGGCCGGCAGCAGCGATGACATCACTGCGGTTGCCCCTGCGGTGGAGATTACGATTGTTTCGACGGCCCCGACTGGTACGGATACAGGAACGGGCACAGAAAGCACCGAAACGAATACCACTGACTAACAAGCCGACACAGCGCAGGCATAAGCGCCGGGGATTTTCCCCGGCGCTTTTCGTTTGCATCGGCGGGCTGTTCTGGCTATGTGGTTTTCTGCAGGCCCGGGCGTTGACCGGGCTGGTTGTTTGGTTTTTCTGCACGCGACAGAGCCACGTGCTACGCATGTAGCGCTGGGCTCTCCTCCTACGTATATTCTTTTTCCGCCGCCCTCGTCGGGTTGCCCGAAACGGATACTTGATTCACGGAAACGCACTAGCCGTTCTTTCGTGCAATTCGCGTGATTCGTAGTTTCAACCGGTTTCGGCGGTTTCGCGTTCAAGCCGCTGGAAAAGGCGCAACTGGTGGGACACCAGAATGATGGAAATCAGGAAGGTGAGGGTGTCCGAGGCGGGGGCGGCGGCGAAGATGCCGTTCAGGCCCCAGAAGCGCGGGAAGATCAGGAGGAATGGGATGAACAAAATGACTTGGCGGGTGAGGGCGAGGAATCCGGCCTGGATGGGCTTGCCGATGGCTTGGAACAGATGGCCGCCAATGATCGGAAACCCGATGATCGGGAAGGCCAGGGTGAAGACGCGCAGGGCATGGACGCCAAGGGGGATCAACCGGGAATCCGCCGAGACAAACAGCCGCACAATGGGCAGCGGGAACAACTGGCTGATGCCCCAACCGCAGGTCATCAGGATGGTGGCGGCAATGACGCAGGTCCAGAACAGGTGCCGGACGCGGCCGTATTTGCGCGCGCCGAAGTTGTAGCCCATCAGGGGCTGCGCGCCCTGGGTCAGGCCGAAAACGGGCATGAAGATGATGCTCATGTAGGCCGAGAGAATACCCATGACCGCAATCGCATCGTCTCCGCCATAGCGGCCCAGGCCGCGGTTGAGGATCACATTGAGCAGGCTGTTGGCCAGGTTCATCGCGAAGGGCGCAAAACCGATGGCGAGCAGGGGCCAGACAATCTGGCGGAAGTCCAAGCGCAGGTTGCGGCGGCGGAGCCGGGTGCCTTCCTTGGGCATCAGGAAGAAGCCGAAACACCAGGCAAAGGACAGCCCCTGGGAAATCACGGTGGCCCAGGCGGCCCCGGCCATGCCCCAGCGAAAAACAAAAATGAAGAGCGGATCGAGGATGGTGTTGGTGACGGCTCCGAGGATCATGGCGGCCATGGAGACAAACGGATGGCCGTCGGAACGGACAAAATGCGACAGGCCGTGGCCCGTGGTGCTGAGGGCGGCCGCGCCCAGCACGATCCGGGCATAGGCGCGGGCATGGGGCAGGAGTTCCTCGCTGGCGCCCACCAGGCGCAACAGGGGATCGAGAAAACACAGCGCCACCAGCGAGGCCGCCAGCGGGATGAAGAACAGCAGCCCGAAGGCGTTGCCCAGAATGCGCTCGGCCTCCTGCCGCCGGCCTTCGCCCATCCGGATGGAATACAACGTGTTGGCCCCGACACCCACCAGAATGGAAAACGACACCGTCGCCATCATCAGGGGAAAACTGATCGTCACTCCGGCAATGCCCTGGGGACCGATGCCGTATCCGATGAACATCCGGTCCACGATGTTGTAGAGCGCCTGCACGAGCATCCCGGCAATGGCCGGGATGGAAAAGCGCAACAGCAGCCGGCTGATGCGGTCGGTTCCGATCCGGGCCGTGGCTTCCGGTTCGGGAACGGACGGGTCAGGCAGATGATCCATGGCTGGTTTCAAAACGGGGGGAATGATACAGCCTTTCCAGTAAATGGGCGAGTTGTTGCATGCACTGGTTCCCGCCCGGGGAGGGCGGATGGGTTGCAGACCCCCAATCTTCATTTTGGGGGATTTTTTCATGGCCATTGACACTGACTTCTCCAATAAGCGTTTTTTGGCTGTCTTTTACGAGGGAGGGGGATAGGATTTCACGGTAATGACGGATTTCCAGACAGCCCAGCAACTTTGGGCCCCTTGGCGCATGGAGTTCATTCGAGCACCTAAGGAACCGGGGTGTTTTCTCTGCCGGATCATTCGGGAGGGGTCCGAAAAGGATGACGAAAACCTGGTGGTTTACCGGGGAGCACACGGGCTCCTGCTGATGAACCGGTTTCCGTATACGACCGGTCACCTGTTGGCCGCACCCTTGCGCCACGAGGGCGCATTGACAGCCCTATCTGCGGAAGAACGGCAGGAAATGCTGGATTTGGCCTGTCTGGGGCAGCGGTTGCTGGACACAGTGGCGAAACCAGGAGGCTATAACTTGGGAATCAATCAAGGTGTTCCGGCGGGGGCGGGATTGGAAGACCACCTCCACCTGCATGTGGTGCCCCGCTGGGAGGGCGATTCAAATTTCATGCCAGTGACCGGCCGTATCCGCGTGATGCCGCAGGCGTTGTGGGAGATGCACAGGGCGCTGAGAGCGGAATTGGCCCGAACCGAACACCACCCCCGGACACCCCCGTAGCTGATGGCGGAACATACCATCCATTTTGACAACGCCCGTGAGGCTCAAGACGTGACCGGTGCGCGGGGGGAGTATTTGGCGGCGATGGATGAAGCCTTCGGGGTGAAAGCCATCTCGCGGGATCTGTGGCTGAAAATCGAGGGGGATGGGGCCAAAGTCGAGTCGGCGGCAACATTTGTGGAAGGGCTCTTGCGAGCCCGGAACGCGGGCATGCTTCTGAATCGCCATACCGTGGAATATGCCCGCACGGCCTTCGCCACAGGGCGGGGGGCGGATTTGGATCGGCTGGCGGGACTGCGGATCGATGTCGCCTCCGGGCGGCCGCCGGTATTTCCGCGCACATTCGGCCAGGCGGAGTTTTTAGAAACCATTCGGCGGAGCGAACTGACCTTCGGGCTGGGGCCGGCCGGTACGGGCAAGACCTGGCTGGCGATGGCCATGGCTGTCTCGGCGCTGCTGAAGAACGAAGTGTCCCGCATCATATTGACCCGCCCCGCCGTGGAAGCGGGCGAGGCGCTGGGCTTCCTGCCAGGGGATTTGCAGCAGAAAATCCTGCCGTACCTGCGCCCGCTTTACGACGCCCTGAATGAAATGATGCCCGCCGAGGAGGTCGCCGGCCATGTGGAGCGGGGCGTGATCGAGGTGGCGCCCCTGGCGTACATGCGCGGGCGCACGCTCAACCGGGCCTTCGTGATCCTGGACGAGGCGCAAAACACCACCCGCGAACAAATGCTGATGTTCCTCACCCGCCTGGGATTCGGTTCCAAAGCGGTCGTGAACGGCGATCTGACCCAAGTGGACCTGCCCCCGCACAAGATGCCAGGCTTGCTGGAAGCCGAGTTTCTGCTGCGCAAGGTGACCGGTGTCGGGGTGGTCCGGTTGACCGCGGCGGATGTTGTCCGCCATCCGCTGGTTCAGCGGATCATCGATGCCTACAAGGGGCGGGAACGGGTGGCGGGGAATGGAGGACCAGGCTGATGTCTTTCTGGTCCGTCAAAAAGGTGAAAGACAGTGGGAATGGCCGGTCGGTTTCGTCTGCGCCCGCCCGCCAGGGGTGGAAAACCGTGGGCAACGTGCTGCTGGTCATCGGCGTTTGGCTGGGGAGCGTGCTGTTCATCAATCTAGGCGGTCCCCAGCTGCATGCCGGCTTGGCGGATGGCCAACGTGCGCCGGCCACGGTGTTGGCCTCCGTGGACTTTGATTGCGTGAATATCGCGGCCACGGAACTGCTGCGCCGGCAGGCGGCGGATGCCGTTGTGCCTGTGCTGTCCATCCAGACGGGGCCCTTGCAGGCGGCCTGGCGGATCATGGAAAAGCTGGCGGACCGGGCGGTCGCAATGCGCAGCGAACTGGACAAAGCCCCCAGCCAGGTTCCGCCCGGCTCGGTTCCGGATGCCGCCGCCGTCAAGTCATTGGAATCCGGCCTGGCGATCGCGGCGGATCTGCTCGGGGTTCCGATGTCCGGTGCGGCGCTGGCCAGCCTGTTCCCGGCCGCGCGGGAGATGGAGGCGCTGGCCGCCCTGAAGGAGAGTCTGTTCGGGGTGTGGACCAATGGGATCGTATCAGACTTGGATCGTGAAAGCCGGTTCCAAGGATTGCTGTCGGGGCCGGTTTTCGATCTGCTGGTGTCACAGGAAGGCGACGACAGCCGTTTCCGGACGGTGCAGATTGACGATTTGGCTTCGGTGAATTTGGCTGTGGAAACCTTCGTGGAGGACGCCCAGGGTCGGCTGTCAGCGTTGGATATCACGCTGGCCGAAGACACCTTGGCGGAACTGGGTCGTGCTTCGATCCGACCCAACTTGGATTACGACACGCGCAGGACGGAGGGGCGGCGCACCGCGGCCTGGCGCGCTGTCGAACCGGTGGACATGACCGTGCGGAAAGGCACAACGATCATGGAGGAGGGGGCAACGGTCACGGTCCAAACGGTCGAAATGATGGATGCCTACAACCGGCGCCTGGCGGAACTGGAATCACCCCGGAGTCGATTGATGAAGCGGTTGGGCGATGCCGTCTTGCTGTTGTTCGTGCTGGCGATGTGTTCAGGCTGGCTTCACAGCCTTCAGCCGGGGGCCTACACCAAGTCGCGCCGCAAATGGCTGGTGGTGACCCTGGCCATCTTCGCCGTCGCTCTGGCCAGTCTGTATCGCTATCTGTCGGCCGGACTGAACTGGATCCCTTCATGGCTCGCTCCCTTTGCCATCCCGATTTCGTTGACGACCATGCTGGCCGTGCTGGTGCTGGGTGCGGCGCCGGCACTGGTGATAGGGTTGTGGAGCGGATTGGCGTCGGCCCTGATCTTCGGGCGCAGTTTTGAGTTGCTGCTGCTGGGACTGGGGGGTGCGGTGCTGGTGGTGGTGATGATGCGGCGCGTGCGCAAACGGTCGCAGGTGATGCGCGCCGGATTGGCGGTAGGCCTGCTCAAGGGGGCCTTGGCGTTGTCCATGGCCGCCATGAACCAGCATCAGCCCGGAATATTTCTGACCCAGGCCGGGACCGCCGTGCTCAGCGGGGTGTTGGCCGCGCTGCTGGCCCTGCTGCTGCTGCCGCTGGTGGAGTGGCTTTTCCAGCACGTTACGAATATTTCGCTGTTGGAACTGACCGACATGAGCCATCCGCTGCTGCAGCGCCTGGCGCTGGAGGCGCCCGGAACCTACCACCACAGCCTGATGGTCGGGGCCATCGGCCAGGCCGCCGCCAACCGGATCGGTGCCAATGGGCTGCTCGTCTCGGTCTGCGCCTATTTTCACGACATCGGCAAGCTGGCCAAACCGGAGTTCTTCAGCGAGAACCAGCATGGCGGCGAAAATCCCCATGACGGTCTGGCGCCCAGCATGAGCGCCCTGGTGATTCAGTCCCATGTGAAGGAAGGCATCACCCTGGCCAAGCGCTACAAGCTGCCCCGGACCGTCTGCAACGGAATCCGCACCCACCATGGCACGACGCTCACATCCTATTTCTACCAAGTTGCCCGGCAGGCGTTGAAGGAAGCCGGCATGGCCGAAGATTCCGGCCTGGAGCATAGTTTCCGCTATGACGGGCCCAAACCCTGGACGCGCGAGCAGGCGATCCTGATGCTAGCCGATACGGTCGAAGCTGCCTCGCGTTCGCTGGACAAACCCACGCCCAACCGCATTGCCGAACAGGTCGAATCCCTGATGCGCGAGAAGCTTCTCGACGGCCAGTTGGACCTGTGTCCGCTGACGCTCGAAGACCTGCATGAAATCCAGAATTCGTTCGTGTTTGCGCTTGCGAACATCCTGCATGGAAGGAATCCCTATCCCCGTGAAGATCAACCTGCTCAACCGGCAACGGGTGCTGGCGCTGCATCCAAGGGCGTTCCGGCGTCTGGTCCGGACGCTGGTCCGGCGGGCATTTCCGGCTGACGCGGCTCCGCCCTTCGACGAACTGACGGTCCTGCTGACAGATGACGCCGGAATGCCTTCCTACAAGGCCAGGTGTTTCGGCGTGCCGGCGCAGACCGACGTGGTGGCGCAAGCCTATGTCGCGATGCCCGGATGCAGGCTGCCCACGGCGGAAATCATCTTGAATGCCGAGCGTGCCCGGCTGGAAGGGCGCCCGAGACCCGGCGGATGCGCGCGGGAGCTTGCCCTCTATCTCGCCCACGGATTGGATCACCTGGCGGGGCGCCGCGATGTCACGCCCGTCGGCCGGCGCGCCATGCGGCGACTGGAAAGTGCCTGGCTGGATGCGGATCCGGCCGCCTGGAAGGGTATAGTCGGGCCATGATCCTGAAGGACGAGGCGATCATCTTGCGCGTGTATCCCTATGGCAACACCTCGCGGATCATGGTGGGGTTGTCCGCTGCGCATGGCAAGCTGGCCGTATTGGTCAAAGGCAGCCAGCGCGAACGGAGCGGATTCCTGGGACAATATGACCTGTTCTATACGTGTGAAATCCTCTTTTACGCTCGGGAGCAGCGCAATCTGCATATTTTGAGGGAATGCTGTCCGCTCCAGTCCCGGTCCGCCCTGCGGGAGGATTGGCGAGCGTGTGCGGCGGCCTCCTATGTGGCCGGCGTGTTTGATCTGGCCATGCCTTTTGGGCCTGCTCCGCACGGACTCTACGGCTTGCTGGCCGACACCTTGGACCGCCTGGCCACGCGCACGCCTGGACCCGCTTTTTTGCCCCGTTTTGAACTCCTGATGCTGCAGGAACTGGGGCTGGCGCCGAATTGGGATGCCTGCGCCAAGTGCCGCGCTCCGTTGCACGGGGATAATGGCTTGCGGCTCGATGTGGCGCACGGAGCCGCGTTGTGCGAAGCCTGCTCCGCCGGCCGCGGCGTGGCGGTCTCCGCCGCCGCCGCCGCCGCCCTCCGCCGGATGCGTGCGGGCCATCCGCCCGCGGCCTTGCCGGCATCGGTCTTCCGGGAGGTGCGGGCCCTCATGGGCGGTCTGCTCGAGCATCATGCCGATTTGCCCGGACGCGCTCGGGAAATCGCCTTCCAGGTTCTCGCGGCGGGGTGACGTACGAAAGAAAAGCGGTGTGGTGGCTGCAATGCCTCGCTCCCCGCCATACTCCGAATCAGGCCTTTCCGCGCCCGGAGTCAAGATCCCGATTTTCCGGTGATTTTTTCGAGGGGATTGACCAGCCCCCAGTGGGGATCCTGAAAGGTGCCCGTCAGGTTGGCCTTCAAAAGCCGTGTAACGGGCGATGTAGCCAGCCGCACAAGGGCGGCGACCGGGCCGCCGCGAAGCAGTTGAATTTCAACATCGTAGTCGAGCACGCCGGTGAAGAAATATTCGCCCTTGGCCTTGACGCTGAACAACGTGCCCTGCAATTCAATGTCGCGGGAGATGACCCGGCCGTTCCGGATGCGGAAGCCAGCGCTGGCGTCGGTTTGGGCGAATAGCGTGAAGTCGGGAATGACCTTGGACAGGATCGCCGACAGTCCGCTGAACAGCCGGGTTTGAAACAGCAGCCCCTCGCGGATGGCGGCCTGCCCCGTGCCCGAGACTCCCGCGGCGGTGCCCGTGCCGATGTAGCCTCCGATCCGGGCGGTGCCATCCAAGCGTCCCCGCAATTCCCCGGTCGGTTCGCCCGTCGAGGCAAACAGCAGATTGGTCAGGCTGACATTGGTGGCGGAGGCTTCCACTTCATATCGCCAGTTGGTGTCACTCTGCACCGGGTAGAGGTGGGCATTGATGTTGGTAAATTGTCCGCCGTAGGCGGAGGCAAAGGCATTGGAGAACAAGAGTCGGCGCCCCCGTACGGACAGATCGAAGACGGCATGATCGGCTTCCCAGCGATCGTAGCCCAGCCCCCGGGCGTCCACCCGGGCTTCCAGGCGGTTTAGGGCGAAGTTGCAGAAGTCCAGCCAGCCGGTGATCTGCACGCGCGCCGGGCCATTGAACCGGAACGGCGCCATGAACTGGGCCACGCCGGGCCCCAGCATCTCGGCGATTGCGCGGGGGGCCAGGGTGCTTTCGGCTTCCAGCCGGAGGGTTTGGTTGGAAAACACCATGTGGACGTCCCCCCGCGCATTCCCCTCCATCCGCTGAAGCCGGGCGCCCGTGATGTGCATGACTTCGTTGGTGATGTTCAATTGGCCCTGCATGGATTGGCAGGCAACGCCATTAACGGTGAAATTGGTCGCCTGCACCGGTCCAAAGCAGTAAATGGCCGGATTGCCGACTTCGCCACCCAGAACGACGTCTGCGGCCACGGGCTCCTGAATGCCGAACCATTCCACAATGGTGCGCATCCCAGGCGACATGAGCGGCTTGAGCAGGTGGGGATCCAGCGTGCCGGAAACGTGCGCCTGGTATTGACGGCTGTCTTGGCGATAGGCGCCATTTTGGATGGTCACCCGGCTGGCGTGCGGGCCGGTCCCCAGCTGAACGGCGGCCTCGTTCACCCGTACCACCGGGCCGTTGCACTCAAAGGCGGCCCGCAGGCTGCTGATCGGCACATCCCGGATAGCGGCCTCCGACAGGGAAATGGTGCCTGTGAGGTGTGCCGCAGCCTCCGCCAGGGAGCACGGACCGACCTGAAGTTCGAGGCGCAGGGGAAAGTCATAATCGTCGGTAAAGGCGGCGGCCTTCTGCTGGATGTCAGGTGGGAGCAGGGCCACAAAGACATCGGGGGGCAAGGTGTTGAACAGCCGGGCGTGTACCATCTGATTGGTGAGATCCAGCCAGCCGGAAAGTCCAAGCCGGTTGCTGCCCTGGCGGAGCTGTGCCGTGGCCAGATGGATCTTTTGCGCTTTCCAGGCCAACTGCGCCTGAAATTGGTCGAAGCCCAGGCGTTGGAAACGTCCGCCGACCGGGTTGTCCAGATGGAGAGAGAAGGTATTGGCTTCAGGATGGGTACCATAGAGGGCGAAGGTAAACCGGGCGGAAGGCTGGGCATTGAAGGCAATCTGCTGGAGTTGCTCCACGATCCGCAACAGCCATACCGGGGCGTTTTCGAGGGCTTGAAGCGCGGTCGTGATTGGATTGGCCCCGGTGGCGGCTTTCCGGGGCGCGGGATACGCCTGTCCACGGCCTTGGAAATGGATGTTCAGCAAATCCGCCGCAAACTCGTGCAAGCGAACTTCATCCGGCCCGGTGGAGAAGCGTAGTTGAAGCCGATCCACGGCGATGATCTGCGGCCCCAATCCCTCGTCAATTCGATCCCGGCCCAGATGAATCCGCAGGGACCCGTTCTCGATGGCCAGAATGGGGTAAACGGGCCGGCGCCGCAACCAGGTCCATGGATTGGCCATTACGGCCATCGTCTCGGCCTCCAGGAAGGGCGTGGGTGAATCGGCATCGGCATACAGTCGAATATTCCGGGCGACGAGGCCGCGGTCGATTTCCAGAGTGAGCCGTTCGATCTGCAGGTGATAGCCCATGGCCGCCATCCGGTCGAGAAACAGATCCGTGAAGCAGACTGGCAGGCCAACCAGATGCAGATAGGCGAACAGAAGAATCATCAGGATCAGCAGCGTGAAGAAAATGCGCAGAATCCAGCCCGACGAATGACGGATAGCCAGCAGCAGAAATGCGGCGAATCGGCGCCCATGAGGATGGCGCCGGGCCTGCGGGGTTTCCGGACCGGAATTCACAATACCGCATCTTATGATCTTTTCATGTCCGGGAAAAGCCCGAAGAAATGCCGGCAATACCGCGAGAACTCTTGAACTGCACGGCAACTTCAGGTAATCATGCGTCGTTGATGTCCTGCACTCAATTCCATTCCAAAGGGCTGCAATGAAGTCATCTCGCGCATGGTTAGAACGTGGCACAGCCTGCATTTCCCGCCATTTTCTTGCGGGGCTGACAGTTTTGGCGTTGTTGATCTACATGTTCACCTATCTTCAGGGGTATTTTGGCGTGCCGATCCGTTCAGATGGCACCGGATATTATGCCTACTTGCCAAGCTATTTGATCTACGGGGATCCTTCCCTGGAGCAAAATGCCATTGTGCAATATGGCGGAGAGTATCCTCACTCGACATTTATTCGTCGTCAGGCTGATACGGGACGGTACCTGAGCCAGTACAATATGGGCGTATCCCTTTTCTTGCTACCCTTCTTCCTGATCGCACACGGGGTGACCTGGTTCATGCAATCGTTGCCTGGTGCGCCGGAATGGTATGCATTTAACCATCCACTGAATGGATATTCATTGTTCTATCAGCATGCAGCGGGTCTTTCGAATGTATTTTATTTTCTGTTGGCAATAGCCATTCTCAAGCCAATTCTGGAGCGCAACTATGGACGATCCGCGGCACTATTCTCAATTATAGGAATCGTTTTTGGCACCAACTTATTGAATTATGGAACTGGAGACTGTGTTTCGGCACATCCTAGCACCCTATTCACGATTAGCGCCGTGCTATGGATTGTACCTCACTGGTACCAGGATCCAGGTTCCCGCCTGAAATCGCTTGCGCTCGGCATTCTCTTGGGTCTGCTCTATCTCATTCGTCCGCCGAATATCCTGTTTTTCCTGATTGTGCCCCTGTACGGACTCACAAGATTATCCGATGTTCGCGATCGGTTGTTTTTTTTCTGGAACCATCGTGCTTCGATTGCCTGGGCTGGGATTTCCTTGCTTCTGTTATTGATCCCCCAGGTCCTTATTTGGAAATACGCGACAGGTCGATATTGGGTTAATTCATATGAAGGGGGTTGTTATGGGTGGATGAGACCAGAAATATGGACGTTTCTGTTCAGCATCAACCGGGGAATGTTTTTTTGGTTTCCCGTAACTCTGATATCAGCTTGGGGTTTGATTGCGCTCTACAAGAACAGCCGGCAGTGGTTCTGGCCAATCTCGGTTACCGTCATCATTTTCATTGTCATGATGTCCAGCTATTTTCTTTGGAAGAACGCGGGTGGATTTGGAAACAGGTATGTCGTTGATATCGCTTTGCTGATGTCTTTTCCGCTTGCAGCAGGATGGCGTGCGATAAAGAGACGGCGAATCCGTGTCCTGGTTTTATTGCTGACAGCGGGATGCGTATGCTGGACGGTATATCTCATGAAACTATATTATACGCGAGAGATATCCTTTTATGGCTTGGATTGGCCTGCGGTCTTCGATATTTTATGGACCCGGCAGCAATACCTGCTGTTTCTCTTGACCGGTGCCTCCTAGCCACCCCCGGATGCCGCCACACGAATGCATGAATATGCATCCGAACTATACCGGAATCGAATGAAATCGCGGCGAATAAGCACCATGAAACAGTTATGCAATCTTGTAATTCTCTGTCTGGTGTCTGCTTATGTGGCGCTGTTGCCCCAGTTTTATGCCGTATACAACCGCGAAACACGCTATTCACTTGAATGGTCTCCCCAAATCAGAGCTAGTATTTGGATGGCCATTGGCATTCTAGCCGCAATTTATGCAATTATCTATGGATCCTTTTACATCACAGCACACTATGCCAACCGGAAACAAGCCCGAGTAAATTGCGAACGCATTGTTTTTAACGCGGCCATTTGGGTTATGGGATTATTGATTGTACGGTCAGTGATCAGCATTGCATATCGTACCGGCTTGATGCCGGATACCATCACGGGCATTGTGGACGCATCCAAGTGGATTATATACGGATTTCTGCCCATCGGCTTATTGATATTCTGGCGGAAAGGATATGAGCGGCTAATACTGAATATTTATCGTCTCATGACTGTTATGTTTGTATTATTTTGCGTACAGTCGTTATGGTGGAATGTTGCAAGCGGTGATACCAATTACACTGTATCTTCCAGATATACTGGAAACAAAAATGACGATAACAGCATCTATATTCTTATGTTTGACACGTGGTCTTACGAGGCCACCTATGGAAACCCTCTGTTTTCAATAACCAACATGCCTCATCTTCAAGAGTTTCAGGAGCACGCCTTTTTGTTCCGGGAGGCATATAGTCCTGGCATAAAAACAGAAGTATCCATTCCCCGTTTTTTGTATCAGGCGGATAAAAGAATACACACTTTTAGCTACGATGAATTATTGAAGCTTGTAGAAAACAATAGACTGGCCGACTTGGGAATGGAGTCGATCTTCGATCTGTCAGCAAATCATTTCAAGATTCTTGTGGGCTCGATCATTCATTACCCTAGTATTGTTGGCGAGCGGCTCGACTATATGAGGAACATTTATTACAGTGGAGCAATGTATACGCTTACGGACCGGGTTTGCTCCTTGTTGCACTCTCAATTGTCTTTCCTGGCGAAGATTGGGCTGAAGCAACTAGGCAAAACTATTTCAAATCAAGAACAATGGAATCACAAAGTCGCCAACACACAGCTCCGCATTCGCATGGTTGTCAACGAAGTCCTGCCAAAACTGCCCCGGCGAAACATTGTTTATTTTCATTTCTTCCTGCCGAAAGAACCCTTTCTTCTCAAACGCGATTGGACTTTGCGCGATACTCCTGATTACGGGGGGATGACGGACCACACGCCCACAGCAAGTTATATGGAAAAGTATCTTGAAAATGTGTATGCCATGGACATGGTTATCGGTGATATCATTCATCATTTGAAACTGCGCGGCGAATATGATTCTTCGTTGATTGTGATATTATCTGATCATTCGCTGGAGCGGGGCAAGACATTGTCTTGGGCCGTCCGAGATCAAGATACATATGGACCGGAAAAGCACATCCCCATGTTGATAAAATACCCGAATCAGGTTCGAGGCGGAGATGTATCCGATCCTATTGTTGCGACCGAGTTGCATCCCCTTTTCAAGCTATATCTCAACAACCCGGATACAGTGGCGCAATGGGTGTCGAATTGGAATGCCGGTGAAACGCAATGGACGACATTGTCCTGTGAATGATGAGGTTAAGTGTAAACTGTGAGGGTGCTTGCGGGCGAACGTCTGCGCCATCCTGGAACTGCTGAAGCTCGGAGCTGCGCCGGGCAAGGCCTTGGAAACCACTGCGGAGGGTCCGGATGAAGAAGCGGCGCTCCGGGCCCTGTCCCAGCTCTTCGATGCCGGGGCGGGGATCTCTAGGCCTTGGCGTCTTCGAGGGCGGCCAGGAGCACGGAGGCCTGCTGGACACCGACGAACTGCTTCACGGGCTGGCCGTCTTTCAGAACGATCAGCGTGGGAATGCTCATGACCCCGAAGTGAGCGGCCTGGGCCGGGGCTTCATCCACGTTGAGTTTGGCTATCTTGGCGCCTTCGACCTTGCCGGCGATCTGTTCGAGAATAGGGCCTTGCATGCGGCAGGGGCCGCACCACGGGGCCCAGAAATCCACCAGCACGATGCCTGACTTGGTCTGTTGTTCGAAATTTTCGTCGTTCAGTTCGATGATTCCTGTGCTCATGGACGGGCTCCCTTTCATCGTGAGGATGCCACGGATTCCGGTTTTGCGCAAGATCCTTGGCCGTTTTTCAAGCCGAGGGTGCGCAGCAGGATCGTGGGCGGGCAAAAGCCGGTGAAGGCGGACTGGATCAGATTGAGGCCGATAAACGCGGTGAGCAGCAGCCACCACGGGCTGTGGAAATGGACGAGGGCGACGGAGACCAGGATCATGGTTCCGGCCAGGATGCGGACGCTGTTTTCGACTGTCATGTGCGTGTGCCTTTGTCGAAGGGGCCGCCCCTGCGGGCCTGGCGGCCCGCGGGGGCGGAAGCGGCAATTATTTGCGCTTCTTCTTGAGGATCGCGGCGAGTACTTTTTCCTTGGGCAGTTTGCGGGAGCAGAAGAACCAGTCCTGGCACTGCATATCTTCCTTGCCTTCCATGCGGCGCTTGGCGGCGCCGCAGGAGCCGGCCGCGCCGATGATGACGTCATCGCCCGGGCGCCAGTCGGCGGGGGTGGCGACGCCGAAGGCGTCCGCGGTTTGCAGGCAGATCAGCGTGCGATACAGCTCGTCGAAGTTGCGGCCGACGCTGAGGGGGTAGTACATCAGTGCGCGGACGATGCCCTTGGGGTCGATGTAGAACACGGCACGGACGGCCTTGGTGTCGGACTCGCCGGGCTGGATCATGCCGTAGGCCTTGGCGACGTTCATGGTGATGTCCTCGATCAGGGGGAAGTTCACCTCGACGTTTTTGTGGCCCTTGTAGCTGATCTTTTCCTTGATGGTGCGCAGCCAGGCGATGTGGCTGTAGATGCCGTCAACGGAGAGGCCGACGAGCCTGCAGTTGGCGTCGGCGAACTGCTTTTCCATGGAGGCGAAGGTGATGAACTCCGAGGTGCACACCGGCGTGAAGTCCGCCGGGTGGCTGAAGAGAATGACCCAGCTTCCCGCGTACTGCTTCGGGAAGTCGATCTCGCCCTGGGTGGTGATGGCCTTGAAGGCGGGCGCCTTGGAGCCGATGACCGGCAGGGAGACAGGCGTGACGGATTGTTCCATATCTGAGTTTCCTTTCGGTTTTGAGGTCATATGGTTCTTATTTAAGAATCATTATTTATACATCAATCAGCGGCCGCTGGCAAGTAAAAAGCCGACAACCCCCCAGACGGCCATGGCGATCCAGGGGTTGGAATTGAGCGGGCAGGTGCCGGTGCGGCAGCCGATGAAGCGGTAGAGAAGGAAGCCGCCGGCGGCGCCGGCGGCGCCACCGAGGATGGATTTGAGCATGAGGGGCATGGGGGGCCTTTCTTTCGGGGAGAGGTCAGAGGTCAGGTTTCAGGGTTCGGGGTTCAAGGGGTAGAGGTCAGGGGTCGGAGGTCAGGGTTTGGAATCCGACTTCTGCGTACAGGTCTCATTCCAAACATGGATCAAGCCTTTTTGGGGGGTGGTTTGTTGTAGAGCAGGGCATAGGCGACCGGCACGACAACCAGGGTGAAGGCGGTGGAGATGAACAAGCCGAAGATGATGGACCAGGCCAGCCCGCTGAAGATGGGATCGAAGGTGATCGGCCAGGCGCCGAGCAGGGTGGTGCCGGCGGTCAGGAGGATCGGCCGCAGCCGGACGGCGCCGGCCTCGATGATGGCGTCTTTGAGGGGCTGGCCGCGGGCAGCGGCGCTGCGGATGAAGTCGATCAGGATGATGGCGTTGCGCTGGACGATGCCGCCGAGGGCGATCATGCCGATCATGGCGGTGGCGGTGAAGAAGACCGGGTCGGGGTAGCCGCCGACGGTCTTGCCCATCAGCATGTTCAGCAGCCAGAAGCCGGGCATGATGCCGATCAGGGTGAGGGGGATGGAGAGCATGATGACGATGGGCAGCAGGTAGGAGCCGGTTTCGTATACGAGCAGGACGTAGATGGCCAGCAGGGCGGCGGAGAAGGCGATGCCGAGATCGCGGAAGACGTCCACGGTGATTTTCCATTCGCCTTCGCCGGTCCAGACGGCGCGGATGCCGTCGGGCAGGGGCTCGTTCTTCAGTTCGGCCTGCTGGGAGAGCACAGCGTAGGCGGGGCCGCGGCCGGCCATTTCGGCGGTGACGTACACGACGGGTTCCATGTTCTTGTGCATGATGGTTCGGTCCACGATGTCTTCCTCGAAGACGCCGAGTTCGCCGAGCTGGACGCTGTGGCCCATGCGGCCTTTGACCAGGACAGTTTTCAGGTGCTCGGGGTCGGAGCGTTTTTCGCGGGGCAGGCGCAGGACAATGGGCAGTTCATTCTGCTCGTGCGGGGCGTGGACGACGCCGGCGGGCATGCCGGCGAGGGCGATGCGCAGGGTGCCGACGATGTCTTCGGTGGAGATGCCGTTGAGTCCGGCCTTTTCGCGGTCCACGCGGAAAAACAGCTTCTGCTGGTTGGCCTCGGCGGAAGTGTCGGCCTCGACGACGCCTTCTTCGAGGGCGAGGCGGTCGCGGAGGGTTTCGGCGGCGGCGATCAGTTCGGCGTAGGGCTGGTCGGGGCGTCCGTAGATTTCGGCGACGACGGTGGCCATGACGGGGGGGCCGGGGGGCACTTCGACGATGCGCAGGAGCGCGCCGGTTTTGGCGCCGATGGCGGCGATGTCGTCGCGGATGCGCAGGGCGATGGCGTGGCTGCTCATGTCGCGGCGCTGGCGGGGCAGGAGGTTGACGCGGACATCGGCCAGGTTCGGGGCCTGGCGCAGGTAGTATTTGCGCACGAGGCCGTTGAAGTCCATGGGCGAGCCTTCGCCGACGGTGGAGACAACGTTGACGACTTCAGGAACGGTCTGGAGGTAGGCTTCGATTTCGCGGACGGCGGCATCGGTGGCTTCGAGGGTGGAGCCTTCGGGCATGTCCACGACGATTTGCAGCTCGTTTTTGTTGTCGAACGGCAGCATTTTGAGGGGCACGCGGCCGGAGGCGGCGAGGAAGGCGGAGAAGGCGAACAGGGCGGCGACGGCGAGCAGGAGGAGTCGGCTGCGTCCGGGCGAGGCCACGAAGGGGGACATCAGACGGCGGTAGAAGCGATAGGTACCGGTAGCGGTGGCGTCATAGGCGACTTCGTCGCCGGCTTTCTCCTTGAGCAATTTGCCGGCAACCCACGGGGTAATGGCGAGGGCGACGAGCAGGGAGCTGAGCATGGTGAGCGGGACATTGAGAGCCATGGGGGCCATGTAGGGGCCCATCATGCCGGAGATGAAGAACATCGGGATGAACGAGGCGATGATCGAGAGGGTTGCGAGCACGATGGAGGGCATGACCTCATCCATCGCCAGCACGACGGCCTGCAGGCGGGGGTATTTCTTCATCGAGAGAAAGCGGGCGATGTTTTCGACGCCGACGATGGGATTGTCCACGAGCAGCCCCAGGGCGAGGATCAGGGCGAAGAGCGTCACGCGGTTGATGGTGTATCCGAAGAGATAGTTGAACAGGAGCGTGATGGAATAGGTGATGGGGATGGCGAGGCCGACGATGAGGCCTTCGCGCCAGCCCATGGTCAGGGCGATGAGGGCGACGACGGTCAGCAGGCCCATGGCGAGGTTCATGACGAGGTCGTTGACCTTTTCGTTGGCGGTATGGCCGTAGTCGCGGGTGACGGTGGCGGCGACGCCGTCGGGCAGGAGGGTGGTGCGCAGGTCATCGAGCATGGCGTGGACCTGCCGGGCGACGCGGACGGCGTTGCTGCCCTTTTTCTTGGCGACGGCGATGGTGACGGCGTCGGCGGATTCGCCGGGGGCGAGGCCGCCGACATCCGCCAGGGACGCGGCGGCGGGTCCGGCGGCGAAGCGGGTGTAGGCATTCATCTCGTCGGCGCCGTCAACGACGTCGGCGACGTCGCGCAGATAGACGGGGCGGTTCTGATGCACGCCGACCATCAGGCGGCGGACTTCGTCGGCGTCGTGCAGGAAGGGGCCGGTCTCGACGGCGATTTCGCGGTTGACCTGGGCGAAGGAACCGGCCGGGGTCTGGGCGTTGGACATTTTGAGCGCGCCGGCGACTTCCATGGCGGAGAGCCCGTAAGCGGCGAGGCGTTCGCTGTCGAGCTGGACGCGGACGACCCGTTTCTGGCCGCCGTGGATGGTGATTCTGGCGCTGTCGGGGATCCTCTGGAGCTTGTTGGCGACGACCTCGGCGATGCGGAACAACTCGTGGGTGCCGTGTCCGCGGCTGTGCAGGGTGACGTTCACGATCGGGACATCGTCGATCTCGATGGGCTTGACGACCCAGCCGGTGATGCCGGGCGTGGCCTGATCAACGTTTTGGAAAATCTTGTTGTAGATCTTGATCAGGCTGTCCTCGCGGTCCTCGCCGACGAAAAAGCGCACGGTGACGACGGACAAGCCCGGGCGGGACATGGAGTAGACGTATTCCACGCCGTCAATCTGATAGAGCATTTTTTCGAGGCGGGAGGAGACCAGCTGCTCGACCTCGGCGGCGGAGCTGCCGGGCATCATGACCATGACGTCGGCCAGCGGTACGACGATCTGGGGGTCTTCCTCGCGCGGGGTGATCAGGAGGGCAGCGACGCCGACCGCCAGGCTGATGAGAATCAGAAGGATGGACAGGTTGCCCTTCAGGAAGGCCTGGAGGATGCCGGAGGTGACGGAACGTTTGCGTTCTTCCATCATGGATCAGCTCTCCTGGACGGGGTGGAGAAGGATGACGTCGCCGGCGGAGAGGCCGGAGAGGATTTCGATGGAGTCGCCACGGGCGGGTCCGGTTTTCACGAGGCGGCGCACCGCGCGGCCGTCGCGGACGGTGTGGACGAGCTCAAGCTGGCCGACGCGGATGACGGCGGAGGCGGGAATGACGATGGCCTCGTGCGGCCCGGCTTCGACCCAGAGGCGGCCGAAAGTGCCTGGCAGGACATCGCCGGCGACGCCTTCGAGATGGATCTTCACGAGCTGAGTGCGGCTGGCGGGGTCGACTTCGCTGACGATTTCAGAAACCGTGCCTTGGAAGACTCGCGCCGGGCGTTCGAGGGCGACTTCGACGGCCTGGCCAAGGGCCAGGCGGTCGATCAGGCGCACGGGCACTGGAGCTTCGAGGCGCATACGGGCGGAGTCGTAGACGGCCAGCAGCGGCATGCCAGGATTGGCGAGGTCGCCGGCTTCGATGCGGCGGTCGGTCACGATGCCGTCGATGGGCGAGGTCACCTGGGCATAGGTCAGCATGACCTTGACCTGCTCGACCTGGGCCTGCGCGGCATTGAACATGGATTCGGCGGCGGTCATGGCCTGCTGGGTAGTGGCTTCCTTATCAAAGAGGCTTTTGGCGCGGTCGTATTCTGTGCGGGCCTGGTGGAGCTGGGCCTCGGCGGCCGCGAGCTGCTGGCGGATATCGCGGTCATCCAGCGTCACCAGCACCTGGCCTTTCATTACGCGGTCGCCGGCGGAGGCGAAGATTTCGCTGACATAGGCCGGGATGCGGGCGCTGAGGTTGATCTTTTCCTCGGAAGCCGTGGTGCCCACTACATCTACGCGGGTCAGAACGGTTTGGATTTGGACCTCAAGCGTCTCGGCGTCCCTGGGCAGGGGCATGCCCGTTTCCGCTTCCAGCTTGCCGGGGCGGGTCTTGTCGCCCAGAAATCCGCCGGACCAGACGATGACGACTGCGAGGCCGACGAGGCCGAGAAGAGTCTTTAGGATCTTCTTGAGGGAGGGGGCGATGGTTTTCATGGGTGGATCCTCCGGGGTTTATAAAGGGTTCAGAATTCGGGGTTCAGATGGGGACCGAAGCAGGAAAAGAGGAAAGAACGATCATGGTTTTCAATCCTGAAAATTCTGGAACATGCTTTACATCCTGTCTAAATGGCTGTTGGGTTTTCATGCTGACTTCTGGCTACTGGCTGCCGCCCAGCTCTCCCTTGGCGCGTTTCAGATTCGAGAGGGCGGTCAAATAGTCGTAGCGGGCGGCGATGCTGCGGGTCTGCATGGCGGTGACGCCGACCTGGGTCTGGAGGAGAAGGGCGATGTCGGCGGCGCCCTGCTCGTACTGTTCACGGACAATGCGGAGGGCTTCTTCGGCGGTTTCGAGGCTTTTGCGTGTGACGTCGAGCCGTTCCCAGGCCTCCTGCGTGCCGAGGAAGGCCTGTTGCAGATCGAGCCGCAGGTTCAGGCGGGCTTGTTCTTCGTCGGCGCGGGCGGCGTCGAGCTCGGCCTGCGCGGCCTGTACGGCGGCGCGGGTGCGGGCGCCGTCGAAGATATTCACTTCAGCCATGACGCCGGCCATGTAGCTTTCCTCGAAGCCGCTGGAGACATCGCTGTCAAAATCATAGGAAGCGAAGGCGCTGACGGTCGGGGCATACCCGGCGCGGGCCTTGGCCAGATCCATTTCCTGGACCTGGCGCATGAGGCGAGCGGCGCGCAGTTCGGAACGGTTTTCATAGGCCTCGGGATCGGTGCATTCAGGCGGCGGCGCTGCGAGGGCGGCGGTGCCGGGGGACTCAATGGTGTCGGCGGAGACCAGCTCCGAACCGATCCCGGCATTGAGGGCGGCCACGGCGAGTTGCAGGCCGTTGCGGGCGCGAATCAGGTCTTCGTTGGCCTGGGCAAGCTGGGTTTCGAGGTTCAGCACATCCGTGCGGACGGCGCTGCCTGCCAGGAATCGCTCGCGGGCGATGCGCAGGCTTTCCTCGATGCTGTGGACGGATCCGGCCTGGACGTCGGCAAACGCCTTTGCCTGCAGAACGCCGAGAAAGCCGCGGGTGATTTCGTGAACGAGCTGGTTGCGGGCGGCGGCAAACGCCTCGGTGCTGGCTTCGGCCCCGAAGCGGGCCATGTGCCTGCCGGCGTCGCGCTGGCGGTCGTAGACGCGCCACTGAGCGCCAAGACTCAGGCGCAGGTTATCGGCGTTGTCGGGGTTGTTGGGGTCGAATGCGGGATCCATCATGTTCAACTGCCGTTGATTCAACTGCATCATGAACGCCTGGATGGGATTGTCGCTGGCGGAATAGGCGCCTGAGGCGCCGACGCTGGGATAATAGGATGACCGCGCTTGCCGCAGCATGGCGCGGGCGGAACCGATGCGGGCCTCGGCGGCCTGCAGGGTGGGAGAGTTGGCCAGCGCGGCCTGCACGGCCTCGTCCAGCGTGACGGCGCGGGCGGCGGGCGCGGCGAGGAGGAGGGCGGCGAGAAGGAAAACAAGGGGTCGCTTCATGGTCAGGCTCCTTTGTTGGCTCTCATGCAGTTCAAGATGGTCAGGGAGCGGCGGTCGCCGAGCGAATACCAGATTTCCTTGCCCCGGCGCTGGCATTCAACCAGGCCGACACGGCGCATTTTCTTGAGATGGTTCGAGGTCGCCGCCTGCGGCAGTTTCAATCCGGCCATCAGCCGGTGGACCGGGGCCGCCCCGGCGGTTTCCAGCAGGTCAACGATCTTCAACCGGACAGGGTGCGCCAGCAGCTTAAGCACTTGGGCCATCCGGGCGAGTTCCTCCACGGTGAAATGACCGGTTATTGAACGGTTTTTTGCCTTCATGCCCGCAAATATATATCGTTGTATAAATATGTCAATAATGAAATATAATATGCCCGGCGGGGCCGCCCGGAACGAAGGGCGGAGGCTTTTCCGGATTGTGAACGGCGGGGCAGCCCTTTAGGATGGGATGCGTGAAGAAAAACGTCCTGCAATTCGGCTATGCCGTTCGCCTGGTCTGGACCAGCGGTCCGGGCTGGTTCATCGCCTCCTGCGTCATCATCGTGGTGCAGGGATTGTTGCCGCTGGTGGCCCTGTACCTGTTGAAGCAGGTGGTGGATTCGCTGGTCGCGGCGCTGCCGGGGGCGGGCGGCGCCGGGGGGCTGCCCCGGGTGTATCTGTTCATTGGCCTGGCCGCGCTGGTCTGGCTGCTGGAGGCGGCCTGCCGGGGGCTGGCCGCCTTGATTTCCGAAAACCAGAGCCAGACCGTGGCCGATTATGTGCAGGAAGAGATCCAGGGCCAGTCGGCGGCGATGGACCTGGCGTTCTATGAGACACCGGCGTTCCAGGACACGCTGCACCGGGCGCAACTGGATGCGCGGGTCAAGCCCTTGCGCGTGGTGAACGCCCTGACGCGGGTGGCGGTCAACCTGATCTCGCTGACGGGCCTGGCGGCCATTCTGCTGGCCTATCACTGGGGTGTGACCCTGGTGCTCTGTCTGGGAATGCTGCCGGGTTTTCTCTATGCCCTGCGGGTCTCGCGGCGGCTGTTCGAGTGGCGCAACGCCTGCACGGAAATCGAGCGCAAGACCACCTATCTGCATTGGATTCTGACGGGCGGGGGCTATGCCATGGAGAACAAGTGCTTCGGTTTTTTCCGGGTACTCATGCCGCGCTTCCGGGAACTGCGCCGGCAATTGCGCCGCGAACGCCTGGGCCTCCTGCAGCAGCACATGGCGAGCGAACTGGCGGCGCAGATCGGCGGCGTGCTGGTGGTGCTGGCCTGCCTGTTGTACATGACCGGACAGGCCGTCCGCGGGGTCATGACCGTAGGCAGCCTGGTGATGTTCATGCAGGCGATGCATCGGGCGGAAGGCATTTTCCGAGGCTTGATGCAGTCTTTCAATTCCTTGTACGAGGACAGCCTGTTCCTCCGCAACATCCGCGAACTGATGGAAATGAAACCCTCCGTGACGGCGCCGGCGGCCCCGGCGAGCCTGCCGGCCAGCGGCCGCGAGGCCTTCCGGATGGTCGGCGTCTCGTTCCGGTATCCCGCCACGGACCGGCTGGCGCTGCAGGACGTGTCGGTGGAGCTGCCGCCCGGCGGGCGCATTGCGCTGGTGGGACACAATGGCTCGGGCAAGAGCACCTTGGTCAAGCTGCTCCTGCGCCTTTACGATCCGGAGGCCGGCATGGTGCAATATGGCGGCCAGGACATCCGGGCGTTCGATCCCGACGCCTACCGCCGGCGCATCGGGGTCATGTTCCAGAATTTCAATCGCTACTGGTTTTCCGCCGGCGAGAATATATGGCTGGGTAATGTTGCGTTGGATCCCGCGGATGAACAGATCCCGGCCGCGGCGCGGCTGTCCGGCGCCGACGCCGTGATTCGCCGCCTGCCGCAGGGCTATGCTACCCAGCTCGGCCGCGGATTCAAGGCCGGTGCGGAAATCAGCCAGGGCGAATGGCAAAAAATAGCCCTGGCCCGCGCCTTTGCCAGCGATGCGCCGCTGTTGATCCTGGACGAGCCGAGCAGTTATCTCGATTCCGATGCCGAAGAGGAGTTGTTCCGCAACCTCCATGCGCATGCGCGGGACAAGACCATCCTGTTCGTCAGCCACCGGTTCGCCACGGTCCGCCAGGCGGATTGGATCTACGTCATGGAAGATGGCCGGGTGCGGGAGGAGGGCGACCACGCCTCGCTGCTGCGTCGGGAGGGAATCTATGCCCGTATGTTTCATCTGCAGGCGCAAGGCTACGGGACCTGAGGCACGTTCGGGGAGCGCCCGTCCGCGGGGCACGGGATTCCGGCACGGACTGGAGGAGGGATTCCATGGGCCGGCCCCGACGGGCCGGACGCGGACAAGATAAACGAGACCCGCGCTGGCCGTCTACGGCTGCGGCACCGGAGGGGCCAGCATTTCGATGCCGTAGAAGGCGGCGGGCGGCGGATTGGTATCCACAAACACGTTGGTGTTTTCCGGCATCACCGTCAGGACCTCCGGCGGTTCCGGCGGCGGGAGACGAGTGGCGCGGATAATCCGGTAATGCTCGTCCGGCCGGCTTTCCCAGCGAAGCTCCACGCCGCCTTCCGGCAGTAGGGTGGCCGGGCTGACGAATTGCAGGGGGGTGGCGGTGCGTTCGAAGGGCCCCGCCCCCAGGACCTGGCTGTTGGCCAGCATTTCAATGGTGTACTGGTTTTGCGCGCCGGGCAGGGCGGCGGCATCCACGAGGACGTAGGCCTCAGCGCCGGAGTATTCAATCAGCCCGTCGTGCACCGGGGTCCAGATGCCATCGGTCAGGCGGCTGACCCGGAACCCGTCGATCTCGTCCAGCGCGGAGACCCACCAACGCAGCACGACTTGTCCGTTTTCTTCGGTGGCCGTGAAGCGTTCAATGGTGCCGAACTGATTGGTGGGAGAAAGAGTCCGGGCCGGGCGGAAGCCGATGTCGCTCTGCCCCAGGCCGGGATCGGCCATGCCGCGGGCGGAAACCCGTAAATCAGCCGGGCCCGACAGCCAGGAACCGCCCCGCACCACTCTCATGTGTTCCAGGGGCGCGACATCCGGCCCGGCGGGGGTGGGAGAGATATACGCCTCCCGGTCGTACCAGTCCCAGCACCATTCTGCGACATTGCCGGCCATGTCATACAGGCCATAGGCATTCGGTTCAAACTGGCCCGGAGACTGGGTGCCAGCGGCCAGGAACCGGGCCTGGCCGGCGGTGATGTTCTCCAAGAGGAACGCCGAAGAGTTGTTCCAGGGAAAATCCGTGTTTTCCAGGCCGCCGTGCGCGGCCAGTTCCCACTCCCGTTCGGTGGGCAGGCGGTATCCGGAGACCTCCCACAGCGCCTGCACCTGGTCCGTCACTCCGGTCCGATACACCTCCAGGGAATCGGCGCCCAGCCGATAGACCGGCAGCAGGGCCTCCATTTCCGAGCGGGCGTTGCACCATTTGACGGCATCATGCCAACTGATATCGACCACGGGGTGTTGCGCTGCCTCTTCCGGATCGGCGTTGACCCCGCCGGTGCCTTCGGCCAGGTCGTCATAGCCATGCGCCAGACCCCATGACCGGACCTCGTCCCAACGGCTTTTGGTGACTTCAATGTCCGCAAGCAGAAAAGTGGTCACTGCGGCAGGATGGACAGGCTGTTCGTCGGCGAAGCCGACTTGGTCATCGGTTTCCCGGTGGTTACCGATGGATCCGGCCAGATCGTACAGCGTGACTTCGGCGGCAAGGGTCCCGCCGGCCAGGCCAACACCCAGCAAGCCGAACATGATCCAGCCCAGCGGCCCGATGGATACCCTGCTCGTCATGACTGATCACCATACCCCATCCATGAGGATTTGACCAATCCATATTGGGGAAAACAGGGAAAAATCGGATTGATTCTGCGGACGAAGGGCGGTAGCTTTCGATCCGGGCGGTCATTTATGGGTTCCTGGAAACGAACGGTATTTAACGTGTGGTTGGCGGCAGCGGTCTGCGGGACGGCGGCCGCCGGCGAGGATCCATGGCCCCGGGCGGACGGTTTTTTCCCGGGCCAGATGGTTGTGACGGCCGCCCAGGATGGCGCTGCGGTGGTAGTCCAGTGGCAGTTGATGGGCGATCGCGGGGTGGTGGGGTTTCATGTATTCCGTTCCGGAGGACCGGATCCGGATTCCCGGCAGATCAATTCGGAAATCTTGTACGATCCCCTTGAGTACGGTGGCCGCTACGAGTACCGGGATGTTCCACCTGCCGCGGCGGCCGACCTGACCTATCAGATCGAAGTGGTGTTTGCGGATGGCAGCCGGGGGCGGAGCGATCCAGCCGCGTTGCCCTATCGTCCGCCCGCCCGGATCCCGGCGGCAGTCGCGCCACTCCGGTTCACCGCCACGCCCTCCGCCGTCTCGGATGACTTGGTCCGGCAGGCTGAGGTGACGGCCCGCGACATCCGCCAGTCGCTTCTGGCGCGGTCCCAGAATACGGGAGCCCGGATCAAGATTACGGTCCGGGAGGAGGGCATCTACCGGCTGGACGCCACGACCATCGCCGCCCGGTTCGGCGCGGAGGTCGAGGAGGTTCGCGAATGGATCGGGCGGGATCTCCTGCGCCTTTCGACGCAAGGCGTGAAGTGCAACTGGATTCCGGCCGCGGGGCACGACGGCATTTTCTTCTACAACTCCGGCTATGAGGATTTGTACACCTTCCATAATGTCTTCTGGCTGGAGCGAGAAAGCCGGGGGCCCCAGGTGCCCCCCCTGTCCGGGGTTCCGCCCGGCGAATCCTTCCCGCCAACGAACTTCGTCCAGACGGTGCGTTTCGAGGTGCAGAAAACCCAGCAATACCAAGGGTTGAACATGGTGGAACTGGATGACTATTGGTTCTGGTTCAAGATGCAGGCCCCGGCCCAAAGCAATCTGGTGTTCGAGTTGTCTCGGCTCGACTTCGGGGTGTCCGAAGCGAACCTGAACCTCCGGTTGCAGGGCGGATCCTCCAATTCCCACCATGTGCAGGTTCTGGTGAACGGCACCCCGGTCGGCGAGGTGTTCTTCACGAATCTAGTTTCCTGTGTTGTGGATTTCCCTGTTGCGACGTCCGCGCTCAGCAACGGCATCAACAGCCTGTCCCTTCACGCCGTGCGGGATCCCGGCGTTCCCGCCAGCGAGGTGTACCTGGACCATTTCAGCCTGACTGGCCGGTTCCATGCCGAGGCGGTCCGCGACTATCTCCAGCTGCCCCCGGCGGAGACGGCGAACCAGTGTGTCACCGGTTTCTCGACCAGCGACATCCTTGTGGCGGAGCTCCTCAATTCTGGGCGGATCCGCCGGCTGGAAGCCATCCGGGTGGATCCGGGTGAAGCCGGTTCCTTCGCCGTCAGCTTCCTCGCCGCCACCAACGGGAATGCCGGCCATGTTGTCTTTACGCCCGCCGGAGCCCTTGCCCCGCTTCTGGTGGAGGGCGTCGGGGCCTCCACGCTCCGGGCCACCACGAACAAGGTGGATTATCTGATGATCACCCATCCGATTTTGCATGAGCCCGTCCGCCAGTTGGAAAGCTTCTGGGCGGGTCAGATCGCCGGCCTCCAGGTCCGCACGGTCCTGATTGACGAAGTGTACGACGAATTCTCCTGGGGCCTGAAAACTCCCGTCGCCATCCGCCGGTTCCTGGCCTATGCCGCGGAGCACTGGGCGGCCCCCGCGCCGAAATACGTGCTGTTGGCCGGCTCCTCCAGCATCGACTACAAAAACTACCTGAATTACAACGGATGTCTGGTGCCCATGGTGCTCACCGATACGCCGCTCGGCCCGTACTCCGGCGACAATCTCCTGGCGGACATCGCGGGGGACGACGGCATTCCCGATTTCGCCCTCGGCCGCATCCCGGCCGTGAATGCGGGGCAGATGAGCAACGCGGTCGAAAAGATCCGCCAGCATGAAGATGCTGCCAACCAGCCGGACGTGTTGCGCGCCTTCGCTTTTGCAGACGATCCCGACGGGGCAGGCGATTTCCCAGCCTCATGCGATGCGGTCTGCGCGGTCGTCCCGGAGGACTACGAGATTTCCCGGTCCTATCTCTATACCCCGGCGACCAATAACGCCGTCATGGTTCGCGCCGCCACCAGCAACGCCTTCCATGCGGGCACCAGCCTGATGATCTATTTCGGTCACAGCGCCTGGAACATGTTGGCCGGGGAGGGCGTGTTCCGCCAGACCGACATTCCAACCCTGACGAATGCACCGGTCTTCCCGATCGCCCTGCTGGGCACCTGCTGGGCTGCGCGCCACGAATGGCCGGGCCGGGCCAATCTCTACTTTGGCAACGTGTTTGTGCTGGGAACCAACAAGACAACCCGGGCGCCCAACAGCGTGCTGGCGGTGTGGGGGCCGTCCGGCGAAGCCTTCAATCGGGAACATGAACTCATGACCCTCCGCTTCCTCGGCGTCCATGCGGCGGACCGGACCCTCCCCTTGGGCGAAGTTGGCCGCCAGGCCATCCACCTGGCCGCCACCGAAGATGGCGTTCGCCGCTTCCACGTCGAAACCATGACTTTGATGGGTGACCCCCGCGCCACCGTCTGGTAAGATCCCGGCCATGAAATACCTTCAAGCTCCTCATGTCGTCGCCCGGCGCCTGGGCCAGGAACTGCTGCTGGTGCCGGTCAAGGGCAACCTGGCCGACATGCGCCAGGTCTTCACGCTGAACGCCACCGGCGAGGCCATCTGGCAGTCCTTGGCTCTTCCCGTGACCTTGGATCAGGTGGTCGAACGCCTGTGCGCCGCGTTCCACGTCCCGGAATCCACGGCCCGGCTGGATGCCGCCGAATGCCTGGCCGACCTGTCGGCCCGCGGCCTCGTCGAAACCGGTTCCGCCTAGCGGCCCAAGACCCGAAATGTTTTTCTGTGATTATGTACTTGCCAAGCCTGGCGGAACCCGATAGGTTCACTATGAGCAAAGTGGAGGAGTCTTTCATGGACCAGACAAACATTCAGGACCAGAGCGAAAAGCGGACATATGTAAAGCCTTCCTTGACCGCGGTCGAAATTGCGGCCCGCGAACTGCTCGGAACCGGCGGAGAGCCCCCGGAAGGGTAATCTGGCTCGTGCATGGCTACGGATGAAAAGCAGGTTTACGTCAAGCCCTCGTTGACAGTGGTTGAAGTCGCCGCACGTGAGTTGCTCGGTACGGGCCCCGAACCGCCCGAAGAGTCGAAGGCCATGAGCATGGGGGTTGCTCCGGACGTGTTGACCGAAGGTCTCGAAGGCTATTAACGTAACGCTCCCGACAAGGGGGCCTGCCTTCGCCGATCGCCTTCGATATGCTTTCCTCCTGTTGTATCCAGATCGCCGGGTTGGATTATCAATTCTCCAGCCCGGCGAATGTGTTTGTGGAGGACTTGACGCAACCGTCCTATGCCTCCTTCCGTCGGCCCGTGAACGCGCCGGCATCCGCCGAACGGCTCGACATTTGCCTCACCCCCCTGGAAGACCGTCGCGTGCCCGGACGGTTCCGGCACGTCATCACCACCGACCTGCAGTCGCAGATCTACCGGGCAGGGCCTGTCTGGCTGATTCAGCGGTTCGGTACCGGCCCTGCGGAAGGCATGCTGCGCTGGTCCACTGTCTACGACTCGCAACAGGAAACCGTTGCCACCGCCGGCCCGGCCCGGTGCGGTGCCGCCCATACGTTCGTGCTTCCGGAACTGGGATTTTATCCGCACTACCAGTTTTTGCTGACCGGGTTTCTCGCTCGGCGTCGCGGCGCGTTGCACCACTGCGCAGGTGCCATCTGCCGGGGACGGATGTTTCTCTTTCCTGCCCGCTCCGGAACCGGCAAAAGCACGCTGTCGCGCCTGCTGGCAGCCTCCGGCCGCTTTGCCATTGCCGGCGACGATCGGATTGTCACCCGCCAGCGGGACCACCAATGGCTGGCGTTCGGCACGCCTTGGCCCAGCACGGCCGGGTTCTCCGCTAACCTGTCCGCCCCGCTGGGCGGCATCTTCTTCCTCCATCAGGCCCCCGATAACCGGGTGGAAGAACTGGCTCCGCAAGACGCGCTCCGGCGGCTTCTGCCGGTCACCGATATTCCATGGTATGACGAGGCGTTCACCGCGGGGGTGTTGGCCCATTGCGAAAAACTGGTGACGTCTGTACCCATGCGGGCGTTCCATTTCCGTCCGGATCCCTCCGCCGTGGAGTGCCTGGAAGAAGCCCTGGATGCCTGAAGCCCTGAATCCATCGGATGAAATGCGCCCGCCACAGGAGGCGGGCCTGCAAAATCCGAAATCTGACCGGTATCGGCCGCCTCTCTGCGGGCGGCGGGCGGTTGCGTCTTCTGCCTGCCAGCTTTCTGCGCCTGGCGGACCATCCGCAAATGATTCCGCCATCCGCACGGTCTTTGTAGAGAGCGATGAACTTCTCGAGCTTAGCCGGGATTTGGCCGCCGACGGCACGACATTGCTCTATCAGGGCCGCCCCCAGGGTGGCAGCATGCGCCCCTTTGTCCGTTCCGGCGACAGGATCATCGTTGAGCGGGTGGGGGAGGAATCCATCCGGCTCAAGGATATCCTGGTCTTTTGCCATGCCAGGGGCAACCTGGTCGCCCATCGCCTGATCCGCATTGAAAATGTGGACGGCCGCCGCCGCTACGTGACCCGAGGCGATGCCTTCCGCCAAGCAGATCCACCCTGCGCCTATGACGACATCGTCGGCAAAGCCGTTCGTATCCTGCGCGGGGACATGGAAATCCCGCTGGACGGCTGGTGGCATCGCCGGCGGGTGGACCTCTGGCTGCTGATCCGTCCGGCGCTGCTGTTCGGCCGGGCCGCCTGGCGACGGATCCGCCGGGGCCCCTGAACCGGCCGGGTCGGCCACGGGGGTTTCCGGACTCCTGCCACCTTGTGTGGCAGGTGAACGAGGGGATCAATATCCAATATTCAATATCCAATATCCAATGTCCAAGGATCGGAACTTGGCACCCTTGGCGTGCTTGGCGAGAGACGGATCGGAAAAGACCCGAACAGCCATTTCAGACAGGATTTACAGGATTTTCAGGATTTTCAGGATGGGAATAGAAGATCCTTTTCCTGTGTTTCCTGTTTTCCTGCTTGGTTCGGTCCCCTTGGCGTCTTCGCGCCTTGGCGTGAGAATGGCTGTTCGGCTCGGCGAATACCGCCACCTCACCGCGGTGGCCTACAAAAAGCCGGATCTCAATATCCAATGTCCAAGGGTTGGAACTTGGCGTCCTTGCATCTTGGCGTGAGCATGGCTGTTCGGAATGGAGCCGGGACAGCTTGTCCGCCTGTGGAGGAACCCCTGTCCCGTTTTTCCGATCCCCCGACGAAAGCCACGCCACAGGCAGGCTGTCGGGGCTTCACTCGGACATGGTGGATGGTTGGTTGTTCGTCGTTGGTCGTTGCTTCTAATAGGATGCAGGTCAGCGTGTAGCAGCTGGCGCTTTTTCCGCCGGACGCAGAGGTCCGGCCTACAGCGCCCGCCGGTAGCCCGGAGGGTTGAACCGGGTCAGGCGGTGGAGGCGAGTGAAGGCGAAGTCGTGTTGCCTCAAATAGCCATGACACCGAAGGAGCGGTGAGCGGGAGAGCCGTTGGCCTGTTTTTGAGTTGCTTCGTACCGTAGCTCAAACGGGGGTGGCTGTCGAGGGGGGCGGGTGTCCGGCACG